>Ga0247773_1000234_pt1 | contig 26232 bp, 24 predicted proteins | sample UWRJL092311B6_FD_179934 | JGI IMG/M metagenome (GOLD analysis project Ga0247773, IMG submission 179934) | Plant litter microbial communities from Arlington Agricultural Research Station in Wisconsin, United States - UWRJ-L092-311B-6 | ecosystem: Environmental > Terrestrial > Plant litter >... | reverse complement strand
CCGGTCTGCTCGCCCACGTTGATCATCTGCACCACCATCGGCGGGAACACGCCGCTCTCCTTCAGCGGCTCGCTGATGGTGGCGCCGCCGGCGATGCTGGCGCGGCTCTTCATCACCGCGTCGTGCACCACGCGGTTGCCCGCCGTGCGCGCGGTGATCTGCAGCCCCTCCAGGATCGACACGCCCGAGCTCACCAGCGTGCCCAGCGTGCGGGTGAAGCGGCTCACCGCGCTCTTGCGCAGCAGGTTGCCCATCACCGGCAGCTTCAGCATCAGCGTGTCGAGCTGAAGCCTCCCCGAGTCGGTCTTGTAGTACTGCCGGATGGCCACCACGAAGCCGATCACGCTGAGCACCACCAGCCACATGTAGTGCTGCAGGAAGTTGCTGAGCGCCATCACCACGCGGGTGGGCATCGGCAGCGACAGCCCGGCGCCGGTGAACATCCCGGCGAACACCGGCACCACCTTCCACAGCAGGATGGTGGTGCAGAGGATCACCACGATCAGCATCACGCACGGGTACACCATGGCGCCCTTGATCTTGCGCGCCAGGGCGTCGTTCTTCTCCAGGAACACGGCCAGGCGCATCAGGATCACGTCCAGGATGCCGCCCGCCTCGCCGGCCGCCACCATGTTCACGTACAGGTCGGTGAACACCTTGGGGTGCTTGCGCAGCGAGTCGGCCAGCGTCTGCCCGGCCTGGATGTCGAGCAGCACCTGCGCGATCACCTTGGCGAAGAACTTGTTCTCGGTCTGCTCGGCCAGGATCGTCAGGCTCTGCACCAGCGGCAGCCCCGAGTTGATCATGGTGGAGAACTGGCGCGTGAAGATCACGACCTCGCGGGTCTTGATCCCCGTGCCGAACTGGAAGTTGATGTCCTTCGCCTTGGTGTTCACGGTGATCGGGCGCAGCCGCTGCCGCACCAGGTAGCCCACCACCTCCTCGCGGGTGGGGAGCTCGATCTCGCCGTTCATGATCTCGCCGGTGGCCGAGCGAGCGCTGTACGCAAACGTGGGCATGCGTTACCCCGGGGAACTAGGGGACAGGGTACGGGGGACGGCCGGCGGAGCCCACCGCCGCGTCCCCATCCGTCATCACCTCACAACCAGACCGCGCTCACCCGCACCACCTCCGGGTCCACACCTGCGACTGCCTTGCCTCGGGGGGGCGGACGACCGCACTTCCGCACTTCCGCACTTCCGTCCCAACCCCTCACCCGCCGATCGGCTCGCCCACCATCTGCCGGAACTCGTTCTCGTCGCCGCTGCGCTTGAGCGCCTCCTCCAGCGTCACCTCGCGCTGCAGGTACAGCTCCTTGAGCGAGTCGTTCAGCGTCTGCATCCCGTGCTTCTTGCCGGCCTGCATGATCGAGTAGATCTGGTGCACCTTGTCGTCGCGGATGCAGGCGCGGATGGCGGGGGTGCACACCATCACCTCGGCGGCCATGGCGCGGCCGCGGCCGCGCGCCTTGGGGAGCAGCTGCTGCGTGACCACGCCCTCCAGCACGAACGCCAGCTGCGCGCGGATCTGCGGCTGCTGGTGCGCGGGGAAGACGTCGATCACGCGGTTGATGGTCTCGGCGGCGCTGTTGGTGTGCAGCGTGGCCAGGCACAGGTGCCCCGTCTCGGCGATGGTGAGCGCCGCCGACACCGTCTCCAGGTCGCGCATCTCGCCCACCAGGATCACGTCGGGGTCCTGCCGCAGCGCGTACTTGAGCGCCCGCCCGAAGCTCTGCGTGTCGCTCCCCACCTCGCGCTGGTTCACCATGCACCCCTGGTGGCGGTGGATGAACTCGATCGGGTCCTCGATGGTGAGGATGTGGCCGCGGCGCTCCTTGTTGATCTTGTCGATGATCGCCGCGAGCGTGGTCGACTTCCCCGAGCCCGTGGGGCCCGTCACCAGGATCAGCCCGCGCGGCCGCTCGGCGAACTTCTGGATCACCGCGGGAAGGCGCAGCTCCTCGAAGGTGAGGATCTTGAACGGGATCTGGCGGATGGCCAGAGCCACGCAGCCGCGCTGCCGGTACACGTTGCCGCGGAAGCGCGCCAGGTTCTGGATGCCGAAGCTGAAGTCGAGCTCGTCCTCGGTCTCGAACCGCTTCTTCTGGTTCTCGGTGAGGATCGAGTAGGTGAGCTGGAGGGTGTCCTTGGGCGTGAGGATGTAGTCGGTTACGCTGTCGGTGATGTGCCCGTCCACGCGCACCTTGGGGCGCTCGCCCGCGGTGATGTGCAGGTCGCTGGCGCCGCGCTCGATCATCTCCTCCAGGAGCGAGCGCAGGTTCAGCGTGCGGGTGACCTCGCGGGCCTCGGGAGCGGCGATCGTCATGGGTTCAAAGCGACTGCTGTGGGTTCTCGTAAGGCGAACGGCGGGCCGTTTGCGCGGGCGCGCGTGCAGGGTGCAACGCTCGTTGCACTGTGCACGGCCGCCCGCGGGCCAAAACCCGCGCGGATCTTCGTTTCGACGGGAATACAGGTGTTCCTAACCAAGGACCGTGCCGCGGCACCTGCCGAACCCCTCAGCAGTCGCCCACGTTGGGGCACGTGTCGTTCACCACCGTCCCTTCGCACTCCACGCGAACGTCGCAGCTGGCGTAGAAGGCACAGGTCGGGACGAGCCCGAGCGTCGCGCACTCCGCGTCTCCCGACACCCTCGCCGCCACCGTTCCCCGCATTGCTCCACCCGCGTGCGACGTGGGAAACCCCTCCACCACCAGGTCGCCGGGCTCCAGCCGGATCTTGCGCATCCGCACCTCTTTAAAAGGCTCGGCGGGCCGTCCGGGCGCGGAGGCGCCGGTCAACCCGCGGCGGTCTCCTTGATGACTTCCTCGAGCGTCGTGATCCCCTTGCGCACCTTGAGCATGCCGTCCATGCGCAGGGTCAGCATCCCCTCGCTCACCGCCTGCGCCTGCAGGTCGGCGGTGGAGGCGCTCTGCAGGATCATGCGGCGCAGCGTGGGGCTCATGGCCATCACCTCGTAGAGCCCCTGGCGCCCGCGGTAGCCGCTGCCGCCGCACTGGTCGCACCCCTTGCCGCGGTAGAAGACGGTGTTGGCGATGTCGTCGGGGCTGATCCCGCCCACGTGGAGGTACTCCTCGGGGTAGGTCGCCTCTTCCTTGCAGTTGCTGCAGATGCGCCGCACCAGGCGCTGGGCGGTGATCAGGTTCACCGCGCTGGCCACGTTGAACGGCTCGATCCCCATGTCGATCATGCGGGTGATCGTGCTGGGGGCGTCGTTGGTGTGGAGGGTGCTGAGCACCAGGTGGCCGGTGAGGGCCGCCTTGATGGCGATGGACCCGGTCTCCAGGTCGCGCACCTCGCCCACCATGATGATGTTGGGGTCCTGCCGGAGGAAGGCCTTGAGCGCGGCCGCGAAGGTCATCCCCACGTCGGTCCGCACCTGCACCTGGTTGATGCCGTGCAGGTTGTACTCGACCGGGTCCTCCGCGGTCATGATGTTGACCTCGTTGGTGTTGATCTTCGACAGCGCGCTGTAGAGCGTGGTGGTCTTCCCCGAGCCGGTGGGCCCGGTGACCAGCACCATCCCGTAGGGGTTCATGATCGCCTTCATGAAGTCGGCCTCGGCACGGGCCTCCATGCCGAACTTCTCCAGGTCGAGCGTCAGGTTTCCCTTGTCCAGGATTCGCAGCACGATCTTCTCGCCGAACAGCGTGGGAAGCGTGCTCACGCGGAAGTCGATCACCCGCTTGCCGAAGCGCAGCTTGAGGCGGCCGTCCTGCGGCACCCGGCGCTCGGCGATGTTCAGGTCGGAGAGGATCTTGAAGCGCGAGATCAGCGCGGCGCGCATCTTCAGCGGCGGGCGCATGATCTCCTGCAGCACGCCGTCGATGCGGTAGCGGACGCGGATGTCCTTCTCGTAGCACTCCAGGTGGATATCGCTGGCCCCGCGGTGCACGGCGTCGGTGAGGATGCCGTTGATCAGCTTGACCACCGGCGCCTCTTCCACCGCCTGCTGCAGCGAGGTGAGGCTGACGTCCTCCTGCTCCTCGGCCACCACCTCGATCTCGTCCTGGTCGAACTGCTTGAGCAGCTCGTTGATCTTCTCGTCGCTCGACTCGTACTCGCGCTCCACGATGCGCTTGAGCGTGAAGTCGCCGGCGATCACCGGCTCGATGTCGAGCCGCGTCAGGAACTTGAGGTCGTCCACCACCCCCAGGTCGGTGGGGTTTGACATGGCCACCGTGAGCGTGCGCCCCACCCGCCGCAGCGGCAGCACCTGGTGCTTCACCGCGAAGTCGGAGGGGATCAGCTTCAGGATCCGCGGGTCGAGCCGCACGCGGTCGAGGTCCACGGCGGGGACGCGGTGCTGGCGCGCCAGCGCGCGCACCAGGTCGCTCTCTTCCAGGAAGCCCAGCTTCACCAGGCTGAAGCCGATGCGCGACCCGTTGGCGCGCGCATCGTCCAGCGCCTTCTGGAGCTGCTCGCGCGTGATGAGCTGTTCGTGGACGAGCTGGTCGCCGATCCGGTCGGCGGGTGCGGAGACGGCCATGGACCTTGGGGCAAGTCGGAAAAACCTGCGCGTCCCGGAGGAGAGGATTCTACGGTCCGGGGCTATGGCGGGTGAAGCAGGAACTTCGCCGCAAACCCTTGCGGTGTCAAGAGGTTGTGGTTATCCGCCCGCGGAGCCGCGTTGCAGTTGCGGGCCCGATTCCGGGCACCTTCGACAGCTCCTCGGCCGAGCGGAACGGCCCCTGGGCCGCGCGGTGCTCCAGGATCCTCCGGGCCAGCGCAGGCCCAATTCCCGGAAGGGTTTGCAGCTCTTCCGCCGTGGCCGTGTTGACGTTCACCGGCCGCCCGGCCTCCACGCCGTCCACCACGCGCCGCGACGTCGTCGCAATCGTCCGCGGCGTAGCAGTTCCCCTCGCCCCGCCGACGTCTGATCCGCCTGGGGGAAGAGCGACCCAGGGCGCGACCGCGGCGAGCGCGGCGGGCCCCATCCCCGGCACCGAGTCGAGGTCGGCGAGGGTGCGGAAGGGCCCGTGCGCCTGCCGCCACTCGGCGATCCGGTGCGCCTGTGCCGGGCCCACCTTGGGGAGACGGTCCAGGTCGCTCTCCGCCGCGGTGTTCACGTCCACCGTCTCGCCCGGCGCCAGCGGCCGGGCGCGGTGGGCGGCGTCCTGCGTGCGCGTCTCCACGTTCGCCTCCAGCGCCCGGAACGCCGCCGAGTCGGCCGAGGCGCTGGCGCCGGTGAGCTCCACCGGGCCGGGGGTGCGGAGGATGCGGGCGCCCACGCCCAGCGACACGAGGAGGGCAAAGGTTCCGAGCGCCATGCGCTCCTGCGGCGTCGTGCTCATCATCGTCCGTCTCCCGGGATTCCGCGGTAGATGATCTCCGCCAGCACCTCGCCCACCTGCGCCAGCGTCTCGCGGCTGGCGTTGGAGGGGAGGTCGTTTACGGTGTGCCAGTACGAGTTGCCGGGCCCGTACACGGGGTCGCTCACCAGCGCCGCCGGGATCCCCGCCGCGGCGAAGCGCAGGTGCGCGCCGGCGCTGTCCTCCGTCGCTTCGGAGGAGAAGACGGAGTCGCGCCCCAGCTGCCGCGCCGTGCCCCACACGCGGTGCACCACGGCCGGCGCATGGCGGCGCGACCCCGCGTCCTGCGGGAACCACGCGTCGCGGTCGCCCACCGACTCGACGACGACCGCAAAGGCGGGGCGCGGGCCGGCGGCGAGGTGCGCCAGGAAGTGCTCCGTCCCCAGCAGCCGCCCCGGGATGAAGTCGTCTCCGTCGGTGAAGAGCAGGTCCACCCCCACGCCGGGGGGCTGCTGCCGCATCAGCTCGGCCAGGGTGACCAGCACCGCGGTGCCGCTGGCGTTGTCGTTGGCGCCGGGCACGGGAAGGCGGCGGCGGTCCTCGGGGTCGGCGCTCTGGTCGGCGCGCGGGTGCGAGTCCCAGTGCGCGACCAGGAGGATGCGGCGCGGCTCGGCCGGGCGGAAGCGCGCGAGCAGGTTGGTCATCTTCACCGGCGGCTTCCCCGGCGCCGTGTCAAACGTGAACGGCTGGACCACCACGGTGTCGGCGCGGAACCCCAGCTGCTCGCGCAGCCACGCAAACGTGCGCTCGTGCGTCTTGCGGCCGGGGATGCGCGGGCCCGCCGCGAGCTGGTCGGTGAGGTAGGCCCAGGCCAGGTCGGGCGGGAACTCGGGCCGGTCCACGTGGCGCCCGAGCGCCGGGTCGCCGCGCCCGCAGGCGGCGAGGAGGACGAGGGCGAGCACGGCGGCGGCGCGCATACCGCAGGCGGGCATGGACGACCCTGGTTGGCGGATGATTAAGGGAGCCCGGCGCGGCTTGTACGCAGCGTACGGAACGGGTATACTAGGCTCCCGCGAGGGCGCGTGGCAAGACCCTTTGGTTACATCGCATGAAGATCCTGACTCGCTACATGCTGCGGGCGCACATCGGCCCGTTTTTGTTCGCCTTCATGGCGCTCACCGGGGTGGTGCTGATCAACACCCTGGCCCGTCGCCTGGCCGAGCTGGCGGGCAAGGGCCTGCCCATGCGCGCCATCGGGCAGTTCTTCCTCTACGCGCTGCCGGCCACGGTGGCGCTCACCTTCCCTATGGCCGTGCTGGTGGCCATCCTCTACACCTTCGCCACCTTCACGGCCGAGAACGAGATCACCGCCATGAAGGCGGGCGGCCTCGACCTCAAGCGCCTGCTGATCCCCCTGCTGGTGGTGGCCGGGATCCTCACCGTGGTGATGATCTGGTTCAACGACCGGGTGCTTCCCGAGTCGAACCACCGCTGGAGCCAGCTGTTCGTGGAGATCGCGCGCAAGACGCCCACCGTGGCGCTCGAGCCGCAGACCATCAACAAGCTGTCGCCGCAGGCCAACTCGTCGCAGACCTACTACCTGCGCGCGGCGCGCATCGACCCGGCCAGCAACCGGCTGTGGGACGTGTCGATCTACGACGTAAGCAACCCCAACACCATCCGCTCCATCTACGCCGACAGCGGGATCGCGCAGTTCAACAACACGCGCACCGACATGGTGCTCACGCTGTGGAGCGGCCACATGCGCGAGGTGCCGCTGGACGACCCCAAGACCTTTCGCCGGATGACCTTCACCCAGCAGAAGTTCGGCATCCCGGGGATCGGCACCTCGTTCAACCTGGGCAACCAGGACCCCGGCTACCGCGGCGACCGCGAGATGACGGTGGGGATGCTGCGCGCGCGCATCGACACGCTGCGGAAGCAGCGCGCCGACGAGGTGACGCGGATCCAGAAGGAGGTGCGGGCCGACCTGCGCTACGCGCTCTCGGGCGGCCGGCGCCCCTTCTCGGTCGACTCCACGCTGCCGGCGGTGGTGGGGCCGCTGGAGGCGGGCGGGGTGCGCAACCGCACCCGCCGCACCGCCGACGACCTAGTGGCCGCCACCGGCACCATCAAGAACCTGGAAGAGCAGATGCGCGACTACGACGTGGAGGTGCACAAGAAGTACTCCATCGCCGTGGCGTCGCTGGTGTTCGTGCTGGTGGGGGTGCCGCTGGCGCTGCGCTTCGGCGGCGGCGGGATCGGGATGGTGATCGCCACCAGCATGGTGATCTTCGCCATCTACTACGTGGGGCTGATCGGCGGCGAGGCGCTGGCCGGGCGCGGCTACGTGACGCCGCTGGTGGCGATGTGGATCGTCAACGCGCTGATGACGGTGGTGGGGGTGGCGGGGCTCGCGGCCATGGGCAACGAGACGGCCACCGCCCGCAGCAGCACCTGGGACCAGATGCTGCAGGCCCCGCGCGACTTCTTCGCGAAGCGCTTCCGCCGGAGGTCGCGCGCATGATCCGCCTCCTCTCGCGCTACGTGGCCCGGACGTTCCTGACCACCTTCGTGCTGCTGATCCTGGGGCTGCCGCTGCTGTTCGTGATCGGCGACATCACCGACAACATCGACACCTACATGGAGAAGGGGATCACGGGGGGCAAGCTGGCGCTGGCCTACCTGTACCAGCTCCCCCTCTTCATCCAGTACGCCTTCCCCATCGCGGCGCTGGTGGCCACGGTGTTCACCGTGGGCGGGATGACGCGCCACCAGGAGATCACCGCCGCCAAGGCCGGCGGGGTGAGCTTCTACCGCATCTTCCTCCCCATCGCGCTGCTGTCGGTGCTGCTCAGCGCGGCCGCGTTCGGGCTGGGCGAGCTCACCCCCATCACCCTGCAGAAGCGCGCGGTGATCATGGGCGACCAGAGCCTGTCGCGCTCGGGGCCGCGCATCAACTTCGTCTACCAGACCGAGCGCGAGGGGGTGCTCACCGCGCGGCGGCTGGAGCCCAGCGTGGGCGAGCTGAGCCAGGTGGTGCTGGAGCGCAACGCGCGCGGCAAGCAGCCCGGGCTGCACCGCATGGCCGAGCGGGCCACGTGGACCGTTCGCCGCGGGTGGAAGCTGGAGCGCGGCTACGTTCGCGAGCTCTACGCCGACGGCCGCGAGAGCACCACCCACTTCGACTCGCTGCGCGTGCCGGGGCTCATCGAGACGCCCGAAGACCTGCTGGGCGAGCCCAAGCCGCCCGAGGCGATGGGCTTCCGCGAGATGAGCCGCTTCGTGGGCGCCATCGAGCGCTCGGGCGGCGACGCCAACCCGCTCAAGGTGGAGCGCGCGCAGAAGCTGGCGATCCCCATGGCGGTGATGATCATCGTGCTCTTCGGCGCGCCGCTGGTCACCAGCAACCAGCGTGGCGGCACCGCCTACGGCGTGGGGATCAGCCTGGGCGTGACCATCGTGTACATGCTCCTCTTCCGCGTGGGCAAGGCCGTGGGCAGCAGCGGCGCGATCGACCCGACGCTCGCCGCCTGGTTCCCCAACGCGCTGTTCCTGGTCGCCGCGCTGCTGCTGATGTCGCGGGTTCGGACGTAAGACCTTTCATGGCTGGGCGTTACACCAAGTTGTCCGCGCGCGCGTATCAGGCCAGCGTGCGCATCTATTGCGCCTTTAAGGGAGCCGTGCCAGATTGGGGTGTTCACTTAGTTCACGACGAGCGCCCGCCTCTCATGTCCGATCATTCCGACTACGTGGACGAGATCCGCAAGCTGAACCGCGACCAGCTGCGCTCGTTGTGGAACCGCATTGAAGCCGGCCATACGCCAGGCTGGCCACCGGGGCGTGCGTTCGAGCACCTCGTGCTGCGTGCGTTTGAGCTCGACGGCGCGGAGGTGGTCTGGCCGTTCGAGGTGTACCTCGACGATGCCGTCGTGGAACAGGTCGATGGTGCAGTGTACGCCGGCGATCTCTCCTGTCTGGTGGAGGCGAAGGATACCTCGACGCGCACTGATGTAGGCGTGCTGTCGAAGGTTCGGACGGCGCTGGCTCGCCGTCCGTCAACGACGCTCGGCCTGGTGTTCAGCCGCACGGGTTTCACCAGCGCCGCTATGAGCCTCGCTCGGTTCTTCTCACCTCACACCGTTCTGCTCTGGACGGGCGACGAGGTCAGCTATCTTCTCAACCATGGCAACATGGTCGCAGCGTTGCGTACCAAGTACCGCGAGTGCGTCGAGCAGGGAATCCCTTACGTACGCCAGCTCAGGGTGTTGCCGAGATGACCAGCTACGTGGTGGTGGAGGGCCACCCTGGTGCCCGCCTCGTCGAACGGATCCTTGCAGCCACGTGCCGCAAAGTATTCACAGTCGGAAGCGGCGAACGTTCAGCGGGGATCATGATGGCGGCTTCGATCCTGGCCAAAGAGCGGACTCCGACCGTCCTGGTAGTCGACTCGGACACGCTCGAAGAACGCGCATGGATCGATGAACAGGCCACCATCGACGATATCCTCAAACATGCGGCGGTTCGAACGCCCTACTCGCTTGTCCTGGCGGTGCCGCAGATCGAATCGGTGCTGTTTCGTGACCGCGCGGGGTTGGAACGCGCGCTCGGCCACGCCATCGCCGACGACGTGTTCTTCGAGGCGAGATTCCGGCCCAGGGCCGTGATTCACCGCCTATTGGGAGAAAAGGACGTCCAGGAGAGGGAGACCGCGCTGATCGATGCCCTGGACGAAGCGGCGTTGCTGCGTATGGCCGACGACCCGTCGATCGCCCAGGTGGAACGGTTTCTCGACGCCGTCCAGCAGCGGGCCTCCGGCTCGCGCAGAGAGCCCATCAGGCGGGCGGGCTGAGCCCAACGCGCCGAAAAGATGAGACCCCGCGGTGCCTCGGCCGGCACCGCGGGGTTTTCCTTTTCGACACGCCCCCGTTCAGCTCTGGCTGGGGCCGTCTTCCAGCTTGAACCAGACCTTCACCTTCACCTGGAACTCGCTCAGCTCGCCGCCGCGGATGTAGCCGCGCTGCTCCAGCACCTCCATCCACTCCAGGTCGCGGATGGTTTCGCCCGCGCGCTTCACCGCCGAGCGCGCCGCGTCGTCGAAGCTCTGCTCCGACGTGCCCACCAGTTCGATCGCCTTGTATGCCCCGCCCATCGTTCTCCTCCGCCGCCCAGGTGACCATCCGTCGTGCGCTGACGACGCGGATGGCGGCAAGGCACGTTCCAAACTCTCGATCTGGCTACGCGAGCGGCTTTTCGGCGGGATCTGCCATCGCTGCCAGACTCGGCGCGGGCCGTCCTTCACCTCTCCCCCGGCAGGGCGACGATCCTTGACAGCGACGCCGTCGGCCACAATACTTAAGTATATGCTTAACCAACCTGCCACGCTCGATCTCGTCTTCCAGGCGCTGGCCGACCCCACGCGGCGGGCGATGGTGGAGCGGCTGACGCTGGGGCCGGCCTCGGTGAGCGCGCTGGCTCAGCCGTTGGCCATGTCGCTGCCCGCGGTGATGCAGCACCTGCAGGTGCTGGAGGCCAGCGGGCTGGTGCGGTCGGAGAAGGTGGGGCGGGTGCGCACCTGCCAGGTGGAACCGGCGGCACTGCGCACGGCCGAGCAGTGGATCGGCGAGCGGCGGACGAGCTGGGAACGCCGCCTGGACCGGCTGGGCGAATACCTCGCCGAGCACCCCGAACAACCCGAGCACGGGAGCGAACCATGAGCGATCGATCGGTCACGCACGCCACCTTCGTCATCGAGCGCACCTACGACGCGCCCCCGGCCCGGGTGTTCGCCGCCTTCGCGCATGCCGAGCAGAAGGCACGCTGGAACTCGTGCCACGAAGAGTGGAAAATGGTGGAGCACGCGTTCGACTTCCGCGTGGGCGGGCGCGAGGTCAACCGCATGGGCCCGGCGGGCGGCCCGGTGTATTCGTACGAGGGCGTCTATCACGACATCGTGCCCAACGAGCGCATCGTCTACAGCTACGCCATGGGCATGGACGACACGCGGATCTCCGCGTCGCTGGCCACGGTGCAGTTCGAGCCGGCGGGCGCCGGCACCCGGCTGGTGTTCACCGAGCAGGCCGCCTTCCTGGACGGCCACCACGACCCCGCCATGCGCGAAGAGGGCACGGGGATCGGGCTGGACCGGCTGGCGGCGGTGCTGCAGGAGGAGCTGGCGGGGGTCTGATCCAAGTTTTGGCCGCGTCGAACCAACCACGACCGGAGTCGACGGCGCGGCGGCCGGAGGGTTGGAGGCGCGAGGACGGTGGCTCGCGCGAGATGAAACGCACGTCGCAAAACGGGGGCAGATCGAGAACTCGATCTGCCCCGCGTTTCTGATTGTGAATCCATCGCTGTGCGTTCTATCGATGCGCGAAATCACATCGCCTCGGGATTCCGGCCCTCACGTCGCCGTGACGCCCGCTCGGGAGCGGAGGCGGGCGAGCGCGAGGTCGGCGGCGCCGAGCGCGGGGGCGTCGTCGGCCAAGCCGGCGCGGGCGAAGCTGACGCCGCGGGCGGCGGGGAGGGCGCGCTCGCGGACGATGGCGGCGGCGCGGTCCATCAGCTGCGGAAAGCCGTCGAGCACGCCGCCGCCCATGATCACCCGCCGCGGGTTCAGCGCGTTCACCAGCCCCACCACCGCCGCGCCCAGCACCTCGCCCGTCTCGTCCATCACCCGCCGCGCCAGCGGGTCGCCGCCCTTGAGCGCGGCGGCGATCGCCTGGCCGGTGATTCCCTCGGGCGAGCCGGCCAGCCCCAGCAGCGTGGCGCCCGCGACGGGGTCGGCCAGGGCGGCGTCGCGGGCGCGCGCCTCGATCCCCCAGCCGCCGCAGTAGGCTTCCAGGCAGCCGGTGTTGCCGCAGGTGCACCGGCGCCCGCCGGCCATCACGGTGAGGTGGCCGAATTCGCCGCCGATCCCGTCGGCCCCGTCCAGCAGCCGCCCGCCCAGCACCGCGCCGCCGCCCAGGCCGGTGCCCAGGAACAGCACCACCAGGTCGCGCACCCCCTTCCCCGCCCCCAGCCGCCACTCGCCCCAGGTGGCTGCGCGCACGTCGTTCACCACGCGCGCGGGCACGCCGAACGCGGACGCGGCGATGCGGCGGACGTCGGCGCCGGGCCAGCCGGCGAGGTTGGGCGCGCCGAGGAGCACCCCGCGCGGCCCCACCTGCCCCGCAACCGACACCCCGACCGCCACGGCGCTGCCGGCCGCCGCGCCGAACGCCTCCCTCGCGGCATCCGCCGCGCGCCGCAGCGTTTCCGCCGGGCCGCGCTCGGGCTCGGTGGGGATGCGGGTCTCGGCCAGCACCCGGCCGCCCTGCGCGGCCAGCAGGATCTCGGTCTTGGTTCCGCCCACGTCCACGCCCAGCGCCGTCCGCCCGTCGTCCCTCGGCATCGCTCCCCGCGCGTTCCGGTTCCCCTCGCCGCCCCGCCCGAAGATGCCGGGCGCGGAGGGGCGCGGCAACCCATTGCGCCTGGCCCGCCGCGTGCCTATCACTCCATCATCTCCCCCACCGCGCACCGCCGCGCCGACTGCTGGCGCGCGACTGCACACCCGCTCCTGCTGACAGGCCCGACCGTGGCTCCGATCCTCCAGCCCATCCGGCTTTCGCCGGCCCAGCGCTTCGCGGCGGTGTTCGCGCCGGCGCTGCTGGTGCTGGTGTTCGGCGCCGCGAGCTTCTGGGGCACCATCCGCGAGCGGCGCTCGCGCGAGGCGGTGAACGAGAGCAACCGCACCATCCTCGCGCTGCAACGGGTGCTGGCCCTGGCCGTGGACGCGGAGACCGGGCAGCGCGGCTTCCTGCTCACCGGCGACAGCGTCTACCTGAGCCCCTTCGAGGGGACCGAGCAGGCGGTGGAGCGCGAGCTGGTCACCCTGCGCCAGCTCACCGACGGCGACCCGCCCCTGTCCCGCGCCCGGGTGGACAGCCTGACGTTCCTGATCGACCACAAGTTCGAGGAGCTGAGGGAGACGATCGCGCTGCGGCGGGCGGGTGACCTCACCGCGGCGCGGGCGGTGGTGGAGTCGGGGCGCGGGAAGCAGACGATGGATGAGGCTCGGCGCCTGGCCGGCGCCCTGCGCGGGAACGAGGAGGCCGAGCTCAAGCAGCGCGACGACACCGAATCGCGCAACTCCAAGGTGCTCACCGTGCTCATCGTGCTGGGCGCGGGCGCCTCGGCCGCGGTGTCGCTGCTGCTCAACCGGCTGCTGCAGCGCTACGGCGCCTCGCAGGAGGCCTTCGCGGGCGAGCTGGCGGCGGCCAACCACCAGCTCGAGGAGCAGCAGGTGGAGCTGGAGCAGCAATACGAGCAGCTGCAGGAGCAGTCGGCCGAGCTGGAGGCCCAGTCGGCGCAGCTGCAGGAGCAGGCCGCCGAGCTCACCACGCAGAACGAAACCCTGCACGTGCTGGCCGGCGAGCTGGAGGCGCGCACGCGGGTGGCCGAGGACGCGAACCTGTCCAAGAGCCGCTTTCTGGCCGCCATGTCGCACGACCTGCGAACGCCGCTCAACGCCATCGGCGGCTATGCCGACCTGCTGGAGCTGGGGATCCGCGGGCCGGTGAACGAAGCCCAGGTGGCCGACCTGCAGCGCATCCGCAACAGCAGCCGGCACCTGCTGTCGCTGATCAACGGGATCCTCAGCTTCGCCCGCATCGAGGCCGGCAAGGTGGAGGTGCGCGTGGAGCCGGTGCCGCTGGGCCCGCTGATCCGCGGCATCGAGTCGTCGTTCCTGCCGCAGGCGCGCGAGAAGCGGCTCCGCTACGAAAGCGATCCCGGCGGCGACGGCGTGTGGGTGGCGGCCGACCCCGAGAAGGCCGAGCAGGTGCTGCTGAACCTGGTGGGCAACGCCATCAAGTTCACCGCCGAGGGCGGCGAGATCTCGGTGCGCTGCGTGGAAGACGGCGACCGCGTGGCGGTGCACGTGCGCGACACCGGCCGCGGCATCGCGCCCGCCGAGCTTCCCACCATCTTCGAGCCGTTCGTGCAGGTGAACCGCGACGAGACGGCTGGGGCGCAGCGTGGCGTGGGGCTGGGGCTGGCCATCAGCCGCGAGCTGGCGGCGGCGATGGGCGGCGAGCTTTCGGTGCAGAGCGAGGTGGGCAAAGGCTCGGTCTTCACCCTGCGCCTGCAGCGCGTGGCGGCGCCCCCGCAGTCACCCGAAACCGCCGCCGGCGCGGCGGCGGCGGAACGCGTCTAAGCCGGGGCGAGGGGCGAACGCATCGGAGTCGTGCCGGTAAGACGCACACAGGGCGCGGAGGACGAGGATCCACCGCGCCTTCGTTTCGATCGCAAACCAGGCTCTGTCCGCGATCAGCCGTCGCCTGACGCGACTCTCGCGAGCAGCGCCAGCTCGTCGCGGAAGATGCGGGGCAGCATCCGCGCGGTGAGCCACGCCTCGACCCGTCCCATGACACCGGGGGGCGTGCGGCCCACGGTGCTGAACGTCATCCGCGTCCGCCCGCCGTCCACCGGGTCGGCGGTGAAGGTGGTGACCACCGAGCCGTCGGGGGCCGTCTCCACCAGCACCCGCCCGGGCTCGGGCTCGGTGACGGCGGCGTGCAGGGTGCGCGTCTGCCCCAGCACCTTCATTCCGAAGCGGATCACCGTTCCCGTCCCCACGCCACCCTGCTCCACCTCCAGCCCCGTGAAGTACTTCGGCGGAAGGATGCGCGGGTGGCCGTTGCGGTAGTCGGCCACGATCCCGTACACCCGCTCCACCGGCGCGTCGATGATCGCCGACGCCTCCACCCTGTATTCTGCCATCCGATCCTCCTCCGTTCAGTTCAAGAGTCCTGCGACAGAGTCTAATCCCTACAACGGAGTTTTCACACGGAGCACACGGAGTCAGCGGAGTTCGCGAAGCTGCTTTCGTTTCGACTCCGTTGACTCCGCTGACTCCGCTGACTCCGCTGACTCCGTGTGAAAGGCTGTTTTTCCGCGGCCATCCCGGGGCTGGCTCACCGTGGATGGCCCGCACCGCTGGATCCCGTCTCGCACCAGCAGCCACCCGGGGGAGCCACCGCTTCCGCGGCCTCCACCGCGCCTCCCGGGCCACGCAACCGGCGCGGGGACCCACCCGCCGGCTGCCGGGTACACGGCCCGCATCCCGAAACACCCGCAAACCCGCGCGCCGTCTGCTTGACGTGGCGCGGGCGCCGGACGATTGTATCCCCATGCGCAAGCTTCTGATCTTCATCGGCGTGCTGCTCGCGGCGCACGTGGCCCTGATGTTCGTGCGCCCGGGCGGCGCGCAGACCCCCGCGCCCGCCGCCGCCACCGGCGCCGGACGCCGCCTGAACGTGGGCGTGGTGTTCGACGTGGGCGGCCGCGGCGACAAGAGCTTCAACGACGGCGCCTACATCGGCGCCGAGCGCGCCGAGCGCGAGCTGAACGCCGACGTGCGCTTCGTGGAGCCCGGCGAGGGCAGCGACCGCGAGGCGGGCCTGCGCCTGCTGGCCGCGCAGGGGATGGACCTGGTGATCGGCGTCGGCTTCATCTTCACCGACGACCTCACGCAGCTCGCCAAGGAATACCCCAACGTCCACTTCGCCGGCGTGGACTACGCGGTGGGGACCGACGACAAGGGCAACGTCATCCAGCCGCCGCCCAACCTGGCCGCGCTCAAGTTCCGCGAGGAGCAGGGCTCGTTCCTGGTGGGCGCCATCGCGGCGCTGACCAGCAAGACGAAGCGCGTGGGCTTCGTGGGCGGGATGGACATCCCCCTGATCCACAAGTTCGAGGCGGGCTACAAGGCCGGCGTGAAGGCCGTGTGCCCCGACTGCCGCGTGATCGCCCAGTACGCCGGCGTGACCCCCGAGGCCTTCCGCAACCCCGGCAAGGGGAAGGAGCTGGCGCTGAGCCAGTACAACCAGGGGGTGGACGTGATCTTCCACGCCTCGGGCTCTACCGGGCTGGGGGTGTTCGAGGCCGCGCGCGCCACCGGCAAGCTGGCCATCGGGGTGGACGCCGACCAGTACAGCGAGGCGCCCGGCTTCGTGCTCACCAGCATGGTCAAGGGCGTGGACAACTCGGTGTTCGACGCCATCCGCTGGGTGAGGGACGGCCGCTTCCACGGCGGCGTCTACCAGTTCGGCCTGGCCGAGAACGGCGTGCGCTACGTGTACGACGAGCACAACCGCTCGCAGATCTCCCCCGCCATCCGGGCGCGCGTGGAGCAGCTCAAGGCCGAGATCGTCGCCGGGCGCATCCAGGTGCCCAGCGAGCGCTGAGCCATCATCCCATCTCCCAACCTCCAGTCCCCGCGTAGATGCCTCCTGAACGCACGGCCACCCCCGTGGTGCGCATGCAAGGGGTCGAGAAAGCCTTCGGTCCCGTGCTGGCGAACCGCGGGGCCAGCCTGGAAGTGGGCGCCGGCGAGATCCACGCCGTGGTCGGCGAGAACGGCGCCGGCAAGAGCACGCTGATGCGCATGCTGAGCGGCATGTTCACCCCCGACGCGGGCACGGTGGAGGTGTTCGGCCGCGAAGTGACCGGGTGGAGCACCGCCGAGGCCATCGCCGCCGGGGTGGGGATGGTGCACCAGCACTTCATGCTGGTGCCCACGCTCACCGTGGCCGAGAACGTGGCGCTGGGCAGCGAGCCCACCCGCGGGCTGACGGTGGACCGCGACCGGGCGCGCCGCGACGTGCAGGAGCTGAGCGCGCGCACCGGGCTGGCGATCGACCCCGACCGCCTGGTGTCGCGGCTGTCGGTGGGCGAGGCGCAGCGGGTGGAGATCCTGAAGACGCTGCACCGTGGGGCGAAGGTGCTGATCCTGGACGAGCCCACGGCCGTGCTCAGCCCGCCCGAGGTGCAGGAGCTGTGGGGCGTGCTGCGGGGCCTGCGCGACGCGGGCGCCACGGTTGTCCTGATCACCCACCGGCTGGACGAGGTGATGGAGATCAGCGACAACATCACGGTGATGCGCGCCGGCCGCACGGTGGACCACATCCGCACCGCCGGCACCACGCCCGCCGACATCGCCCGTGCCATGGTGGGCCGGGACGTGGCGCTGGCCGCCGAGGCCGACGTGTACCGCCCGCCCAACACCCGCACGGAAGCCGCGCCGGTGCTGGAGGTGCGCGACCTGGTGGTGAGCGCCCACGGACGGCCCCGCGCGGTGGACGGCGTGTCGTTCCACGTGCGCCCCGGCGAGATCCTGGGGATCGCGGGAGTGGAGGGGAACGGGCAGACGGAGCTGATCGAGGCGATCGCCGGGCTCACGCTCCCCGCCTCGGGCGCCATCCTGCTGAACGGGCGCGACGTGACCGGGGAGTACGTCCGGGCGCGGGGTGACGCGGGGATCTCGCACATCCCCGAAGACCGCCACCGCCGCGGGCTGCTGATGGACTACTCGGTGGCCGAGAACCTGGTCCTGGGCCAGCAGCACCGCTTCTCCAAGGGGCTGGCGCTCGACCGCGAGCGCATCGCCCGCAACGCCGGCGAGCAGGTGAAGGACTACGACATCCGCCCCACCGACCCGGCGCTCCCCGCGCGCGCCCTGTCGGGCGGCAACCAGCAGAAGATCGTGATCGCCCGCGAGATGATGCGCGACTTCCACCTGCTCCTGGCCGCGCAGCCCACGCGCGGCGTGGACGTGGGCGCGGTGGAGCTGATCCACGACCGCCTGCGCCAGGCGAGGGACGCGGGCAAGGCGATCCTGCTCGTCAGCGCCGAGCTCAACGAGGTGCTGGCGCTGGCCGACCGGGTGGCGGTGATGTACGCCGGCCGCTTCGCCGTGGTGATGCCGCGCGAGCAGGCCAGCGAGGAAGCACTCGGGCCCTACATGACCGGCGCGCAGCGGGAGGCCGCGTGAGCACCGCAGTCCAGCAGACCCCGCCCGCCGCGCCCGAGACCAGGGGCGGCACCGCCGCCTCGCCGCTGCGCGGCCGGCTGGAAGAGGCGTTCCTCCCCCCCATCGTGGCCATCCTGGCGGCCATGGTGGTGGGCGACCTGTTGATTCTGTCCTTCGGCCAGTCGCCCGGCGCGGTGTACCGGCTGCTGCTGGAGGGCACCTGGGGCAACGCCTACGGCTTCGGCCAGGTGCTGTACAAGACGACCACGCTCACCTTCACCGGCCTCGCGGTGGCGCTGGCGCTGCGCGCCGGGCTGTTCAACATCGGCGCCGAGGGGCAGCTGGCGGCGGGCGGCTTCCTGGCCGCCGTGGTGGGGCTGGTGCTGCCGGCGGGAACGCCGGGGCTGCTGGCGATCCCGCTGTGCATCGTGGCCGCGGCGCTGGGCGGCGGCGCCGTGGGGGCAGTGCCCGGCGCGCTCAAGGCCCGCTTCGGCGCGCACGAGGTGATCGTCACCATCATGCTCAACTTCATCGCGCTGGCGCTGCTCAACTGGATCGTGGCCGCGCACCTGCACGTGCCCGAGACGCTGCACACCCCCGACATCCACGCCGGGGCGGTGCCGCGGCTGGGCGGGGCGTTCACCGGTTCGGCGGCCAACTGGATCATCCTGCTGGCGGTGGCCACCGCGGCCGCGGTGTGGTTCTACCTGTTCCGCACGCGCCGCGGCTACGAGCTGCGCGCCGTCGGGCTTCAACCGGACGCGGCGGAGTATGCCGGCGTGCGCGTGGGCGGGGTGTGGATGCGCGCGATGGCGGTGAGCGGGGCGCTGGCGGGGCTCGGCGGCCTCAACTTCGTGCTGGGCTACAAGCACTACTACGAGGACGGCTTCGCGGGGGGCTCGGGGTTCCTGGGCATCGCCGTCGCCCTCGTGGGCCGCAACGACCCCGTGGGCGTGGTGTTCGCCGCGCTCTTCTTCGCCACGCTGAGCCAGGGCGGCCTGGCGATCAATGCGGTGGTGCCCAAGCAGATGGTGGAGGTGCTGCAGGGGGTGGTGATCCTGGCGGTGGCCATCGCCGTGCCCGAGGTACGGCGCCTTCTCCGCACCCGCGCGCGGAGGGCCTGAGCCATGATCGTGCTGATCTTCCTGCTGCAGACCATCCGCATCGCCATCCCCTACCTGTTCGCGGCGAGCGGCGGCGTGGTGGCCGAGCGCGCGGGCGTGGTGTCGCTCACCCTCGAGGGGTTCATGCTGAGCGGGGCGTTCTGCGCCACGCTGGGCAGCCACTACAGCGGGAGCGCCTGGGTGGGCCTCCTCTGCGGCGCCGCCGGCGGGCTGCTGATGGGGCTGCTGCACGCGGTGGCCTCCATCCGCTACAAGGCCGACCAGATCGTGGTGGGCATCGCCATCAACCTGCTCGTCGTCGGCATCACCCGCTTCTTCCTGCACCTGGCGTTCGACAGCTCGTCCAACTCCCCGCGCGTGCCCGGCTTCGGGGGCGAGAACGCGGGCTCGGGGATCGCGGCGCTGGCGTCTAACCCCCTGGTCTGGCTCGGCTTGGTGCTGGTGCCGGTGATGGGGTGGCTGATCTACCGCACGCCCTTCGGCCTGCGCGTGCGGGCGGTGGGCGAGCACCCGCTGGCGGCCGAGTCGGTGGGTGTGCCCGTCGCCCGCGTGCGCTACCTGGCCGTCACACTCAGCGGAGTGCTGGCGTCGCTGGGCGGGGCGTACCTGGCGCTCGACCAGCACCAGTTCACCGACCAGATGACGGCGGGGCGCGGCTACGTGGCGCTGGCCGCGGTGATCTTCGGGCGGTGGGACCCGATCCGCGCCGGCATCGCCTGCCTCTTCTTCGCCGCGGCGGAGACGCTGCAGATCCAGCTACAGGGGCTGGAGGCGATCCCCAGCCAGTTCGTGTCGATGATCCCGTACCTGCTCACGATCATCGCGCTGGCCGGCATCGTGGGCCGCAGCGTGCCCCCGGCCGCGCTGGGCAAGGCGGAGGACTAGGCACGGGAGAGCACCGGTGCGCGTCGACGAGAGCCGGCGTGAAGATGCGAGTGAACTCGCCGCTACAAGGGCACGAAGTCCGCCTTCGCGGACTGCCCCGCGCGGCATCAGCGAGGTAGGACGGAGAGCCGGGCTCGCAAAGAGCTCGGCTCTCGTTCGGTGTGGGCTTGCGTGGGGCTTGTGTGGACTTGATGAAATTGGTTGCGCAGACGAGCTTGTGAGCGTCGTCGAGGGGAATCCGCGCGCGTCGCGGCTTCACCGATTCAGGAGCGGGCAGATGTCGGACATTCTCACGCGAATCACGAGCAATCCCGAGATTCGCAGCGGAAAGCCAGTGATCCGCGGAACGCGCATCACGGTTCTCGACGTGCTGGAGTACATGGCTGGCGGGATGACGCCGGAGGAGATCCTGGACGACTTCCCCGATCTCGTGGCGCAAGACCTCCGGGCGGTCATGGCATTCGCCGCGGAGCGTGAACGCAGCGCTTTCTCGAAAGCTGCAGGGATCGACGGGGTGCGCCCGGACAGCGTGATCATGAGTGACCCGGAGGTCTTGGGCGGAACCCCCGTGTTCACCGGCACACGTGTCCCGGTCGAAAGCCTGATCCAGCACTTGTCCGCAGGAGCTGCGCTGGACGATTTCCTCCACGGATTTCCCGGCGTCAGCCGTTCGCAAGCAGAACGGTTCCTTGGGATTGCGTTGAACGCCACGGTTGCCTCCATCAGCCGATGACTTTCTCCGTTCCTGCCCGCGACCGCTGGTTCGAGGACTACGAGCCGGGCTCGGTGCACGAGTTCGGCTCGATCGTCGTCACGGAAGACGAGATTCTGGCGTTCGGGCGCCGCTTCGACCCGCAGGTGTTCCACACCGATCCCGAGGCGGCGAAGGGAACGGAGTATGGCGGGCTGATCGCCAGCGGCTGGCATACGGCGGGGCTGATGATGCGGCTCTACTCCGACCACTACCTGTCCCAGGTTTCCACCCTGGTCTCGCCCGGCGTGGACGAGGTGCGCTGGCTGCGGCCCGTGCGCCCCGGCGACACGCTGTCGCTGCGTGTGACGGTGGTGGAGGCACGCGCCTCGCAGTCGCGGCCCGACCGCGGCATCGTGCGCTCTGCGGTGGAGGTGCTGAACGGGCGCGGCGAGGTGGTGATGACCGTCACGGCGCTGAACTTCTTCCTGCGCCGCCCCGCGGAGCGCGCCGAATCGCCCCGCCCGACATCGACCGGCGAACCCTCGGGAGAAACCGGGCAGTGATGTTCTCGACCGTCCTCCACCTGCTTCTCGTCGCCTTCCTGGTCGTCATCTTCCCCATCTGGGACAGGCGCGAGACCCGCCGGCTCAAGACCTCTTCCGACCCTGCGGTGCGGGTGCGGAGCTACCAGAAGACCATCGGGTGGCAGCTGGCGGCCACGGCGCTGCTGCTCGCCACCGTGCCCGCCCGGCTCCTGTTCACGCCGCCGGCCACCCTGGCCGAGCTGGGGGTGAAGGTCACGCTGCGCCATGCGATGCCAGTGATCGTGGGGCTGCTGATCGGCGCGGCGCTGCCGGTGCTGCTCACCCGCACCAGGGGCCGCGCCGCCCGGCCGATGCCGCAGCTCGCCGCGATTGACTTCTTCCTGCCGCGCGGCCGGCGCGAGCGCGGGTGGTTCGCGGCCATGTGCGTGGTGGTGGGCGTGTGCGAGGAGATCATCTTCCGCGGCTTCCTCGTGCGCTTCCTGGCGGGGCCGCCGCTGGCGCTGGGCGTGGTGGCGGCCATCGCGGCGGCCGCGCTGATCTTCGGCATCGACCACGGCTACCAGGGGATCGTGGGCGTCCTGAGCACCGGCGTGCTCGCGCTGGTGATGACGGCGCTGTTCTTCATCAGCGGAAGCCTGTGGCTGCCCATCGTGCTGCACGCGGTGATCGACCTGCGCGTGCTGCTGCTGGTGCCGGGCGGCGAGGCTCCGACCCCGGCCGGGCCTCCGTCCTGATTCGTCCACGGGCGAGTTCCGCGCGAAACCGGACGCGCGGCGCCTCGTAGTCCATCCCCATGCAAACGAAAGACTTGTCCGCCGGCCCCCCGCACCGCTCCGCACGGGGGACTCGTCGCAAGGACGTCTCGCTCGCGGAGCGGGCGCAGCTCGGCGCGGGGCTGGGGCTGTTCGTAGGCCTGTTCGCGATGTACGGGCTGGACGCCGCGTACGCGGGCACGCCCGGGGACGGGCCGTTCGTGCTCTTCCTGGCGCTCATCTTCGCCGGCACCGCGGCGGGTGGCGGGCTGGCCGGCGCGCTGCTGGGCCCCGCGCAGCAGCTGCTGGGCTCCACGCAGCGCGCGGCCTCCGTCGGCGCGGGGTTGATGGCCGTCACCACGGCCGGCGCGCTGGCGGCCACCTGGCCGTTCACCGAGTTCACCGCGGGCGGCGTGGCGGCCTACTTCGGTGTGTCGGCGGTAGCGGGGGCGATGTTCGGAATGCTGGCGCGCGACGCGATCCACTATGCGCCGGCAGGCGAGGCCACTGTGCCGAAGCTGCGCACACCGCCGCTGTGGGTGCTGCTGCTGGTGGAGTTGGGGTGGATGATGGACGCCCTTCCCACGCCGCGCAGCCGCCGGCGCGAGCAGCTGCGCCGTGCGCCGGTGCCGGATGCGTGGAGGCGGATCGTCCATAGCAACGTGCCGCTGTTCTCGCGTCTGAGGCGGGAAGACCAGGCTGCCCTGCTGGGCCACGTCAACGTGTTCCTGGCCGAGACACAATTCGAAGGGTGCGGCGGGCTGCAGGTCACCGACGAGATCCGCGTGACGGTCGCCGCGCAGGCGTGCCTCCTCCTGCTGCACACGCCCTCCCGGCGCTTCCCCACCCTGCGCACGGTGCTGGTGTACCCCGGCAGCTTCGTGGCCCCGAGCCGCACCCGCACCGGCGGCATCCACAGCGAGACCGAGGAGGTGCTGCTGGGGGAGAGCTGGCGGCGGGGTGAGGTCGTCCTGTCGTGGCGCAGCGTGGCCGGCGGGGCCGCCAACCCCGACGACGGCGAGAACGTGGTGCTGCACGAGTTCGCGCACCAGCTCGACCAGGTCGACGGCGAGGCCGACGGCATCCCCGAGATGCGCAGCTTCGGCGCGTACCGCGCGTGGGCGGAGGTGCTGGCCCACCGCTTCGCCGCCTTCCAGCGTGCGACGGAGCGGGGTGAGCGCGGGACAATGGATCCCTACGGCGCCACCAACCGTGCCGAATTCTTCGCCGTGGCCACCGAGACCTTCTTCGAGAAGCCCCTGCAGATGCGGCGCAAGGAACCCGAGCTGTACGACCAGCTCCGCGCCTACTACGGCCTGGACCCGGCGGGGGCGGCCGAGCGCGAGCCGGCGTAGCCCCCCGCGTCCGCCCCGGCTGGTGGCCGGCGCACGCCGATCCGCAGCGCCAGCCGGCGTCGGCGCGGGCAGGGGAAGATGACTCCGCCCCGGCGCTTCCCTTGCAATCACCCGTCGCCAGGCCCGCCCCACCAGGGCGCAACCAAACCCGGGAGCAAGCGTGATCCCCCTTCGTGACGACAACCCCACCGAGCTGCGGCCGGTGGTGACGCTGGTGCTGATCGCGGTGAACCTGGCGTGCTGGGTGCTGGTGCAGGGCGCCGGGACGGACGTGGAGCGGCTGCAGGCGTCGGTCTACGCCTACGGCACCATCCCCTGCGAGCTCACGCGCGCGTGCACCCTGTCCACGCCCGGCATCGGCTGGGCCGAGCTGGGCACCAGCATGTTCATGCACGGCGGATGGCAGCACATCCTGGGCAACATGCTGTTCCTGTGGGTGTTCGGGAACAACATCGAAGACTCCATGGGCCACACGCGCTTCATCGTCTTCTACCTGATCTGCGGGCTGGCGGCGGGGCTGGCGCACGTGTACCTCACGCCCAACAGCCAGGTGCCCGCGGTAGGCGCCAGCGGAGCCATCAGCGGGGTGATGGGCGCCTACGTGGTGCTCTACCCCCAGGCGCGCGTGCAGACCTGGATCCCGCCGCTGTTCATCGTGAACATCCGCGCGTGGTTCTTCCTGATCTACTGGTTCTTCATCCAGGTGGTGATGGGGGTGGGCAGCCTGGGGAGCGGCGAGACGGGCGGCGTGGCGGTGTGGGCGCACGTGGGCGGCTTCGTGGCCGGCCTGGCGCTGATCAAGTTGTTCGAGAACCGCCGCCTGGTGGACGCACGCAAGCACGGCGTGATCCTCTCCCATGAGCAGGTGGCGCGCGACGAGTGGCGGTAGGGTCGTGGGATGTGGATCTCACCCGCATCGCGGAGGATGGGGGTTGGGTGATTGGGTGATTGGTGGGTCAGGGAATCGGCGGCTGGAAATCGGCGGTTTGGAATCGGGATCGGGGAGAGATAGCGAAGGCGGAATTTCGCGACGGGCGGCTGAAGCCGCGGGCTAGAACAATGGAAAGCCTCACAAACAGCGTGAGGCTTCGTCTACGCGGGGGCGAGTCCGGTGCGAAAGGACCGCCTCCTTCGAACTTTCGCCTGTGTCGTACCTCTCCCCGCTGTTTTGGGGAGAGGTCGGAGAAAAGCGGCGAAGCAGTACCTCGCCGTTTTTCTCCGGGTGAGGGCCTCAGCGGGGGTGCCCCGCATCGATCCTTTCGCGTCAGCGGAATGCTCGGATCGAGTTCTCCAGTTTAATCGCCATCGCGCCGGAATACGTCGTCCTTCCCTGCCCTACTTCCCCCAGACGCTCAGCAGGCTGGAGAAATCGTCCGTCCACGGGGCGATGCCGCGGGGGTTGCGGGCGGGGCGCCAGAACGAGTCGGCGGCCATGGTGCCCAGGTCGGCGTCGGTGCGCGCCACCACCGCCCACGAGCTCGCCGAGTTCATGAACCCCGGCGCCTCGGCCGAGCCGATGCGCGCCGACAGGCCGCGCTCGCGCGCCAGCGCCGCCACCACCGGCTCGAGCTTCAGGTACCGGTTGCTCAGGTGCAGCGCCACCACGCCGCCGGGCGCCAGCTTGCTCAGGTACACCCCCAGCGCCTGCCGCGTGAGCAGGTGCACGGGGATCGCGTCGGAGTTGAACGCGTCCACCACGATCATGTCGTAGCGGTGCGCCGGCGCGGCGGCCAGCGACAGCCGTGCGTCGCCCAGCACCACGTTGATCCGCGCCGGCGAATCGTGCAGGTAGCTGAAGTACCTGGGGTTGCGGGCGATGGACAGGATCCCCGGGTCGATCTCGTAGAACGTCCACTCCTCGCCCGCGTTGGAGTAGGCGGCCACGGTGCCCGTGCCCAGCCCCACCACGGCCACCCGCCGACGCCCCGCGTCGGGCGCGCGCGCCGCGAACAGCCGGCCCAGCGGCCCGCCGCGCACGTAGTAGGTGATGGGCTCGCGGCGGCGGCCGGGCATCAGGCTCTGCGCGCCGTGCAGCGTGCTGCCGTGGTACAGCGCGTGGTAGCCGCCGCCGCCGGGCACCTCGCGCACGGTGTAGCGGCCGTAGAAGGAGCGGTGCGCCAGCAGCGTGGTGGGCTCGCCCGCGATCACGAACATGGCGCGCAGGAACAGCGACGCGCCCACGCACAGCGCCAGCCACGCCGGCCGGCGCCCGAGCCCCGTGGCCACCAGCACCAGCAGCAGCGCGGCGATCCACATCTGCAGCCGGGGCGAGATCCCCGGCACCCCGGTACGAGCCACCAGCAGCAGCGCGAAGACGAACGCGACCGTGCGCAGCAGGTTGGCCACCAGCTTCCGCCGGTTCACCGGCCCGGCCGGCCACGGGCGCGCCAGGCACGCCAGCGTCAGCACGATCGGGTATTCCCAGGTGCGGGTGAAGAGGACGGGCGCCACCAGCACGTTGAAGATCCCGCCCAGCACGCCCCCCACCGCGATCCACAGGTAGAACTCGGTGAGGTGGCTCACCGAGGGCCGCCGCCGCGCCAGCTCGCCGTGGCACACCAGCGCCGTCACGAACAGCGCCGCCAGGTGCAGGGGGATCACCAGCAGCGGCTTGCGCGTCCAGCCGTACATCAGCAGCAGCGAGATGGCGGCGATGAAGAACGGCTGCACCGCCAGCATCCAGCGGTGCCGCAGCGGCGGCCGCTGGGCGAACGCGATGGTGAAGGTGAGCAGGTACAGCGCGAGCGGCACCACCCACAGCAGCGGGATCGGCGAAACGTCGGTGGTGATGAAGGTGGTCACGCTCAGCAGCAGG
>Ga0247773_1000233_pt1 | contig 26281 bp, 20 predicted proteins | sample UWRJL092311B6_FD_179934 | JGI IMG/M metagenome (GOLD analysis project Ga0247773, IMG submission 179934) | Plant litter microbial communities from Arlington Agricultural Research Station in Wisconsin, United States - UWRJ-L092-311B-6 | ecosystem: Environmental > Terrestrial > Plant litter >... | reverse complement strand
TTCAGCCCGCGATTCAGCTCGTGCATGAAGGCGATGTGCGCCTTGAAATCATCCGGCGTCCAGTCGTTCACCTTGTACTCACCGGTGCCGCGCGGCGCGTGCATCATCAGCATGAACTTCATGGTCTGGCTCTCCTGGATCGGTTGGGTTGCGGGCACCGCCACCGGCGCCTTCGAGGTGTAGTCGGAGCCGCCCCCGCGTTCTCTACATCGGTCTTCCCGTGTCGCCCGGCGGACGCCCGCGGAACCGCGGCGGGTGCGCTTCGCGCGAGCCCCGGTGTACACGGAGCCACGGTTTTCGGATGCCGCGTGAATCTGGCGAACGTGCACGGATCGAGCGAGGGGGGTGGATGCACCTCTTCCGATCCGATGCACGGAAGCGGCGCGGCTCTCGCTGAAGGATCGGAGAGGCGCGACGACGACGGTTCCACGGGGCTTCGGGAGGATCGGATGGCGGGGGATGATGCGGCGCCGGTGGCGGTGGTGACGGGCGCCAACCGGGGGATCGGGCTGGAGGTGTGCCGGCAGCTGGCGGCCCGCGGCCACACGGTGGTCCTGGGCGCGCGGGACGAGGCGAAGGGCGCCCAGGCCGCCGCGCGGATCCGCGAGCGCGGCGAGGTGATCGCGCGGCGGCTGGACGTGACGGACGCGGCCAGCATCGAGCGGCTGCGCGACTGGCTGACGGAGCGCTTCGGGCGGGTGGACGTGCTGGTGAACAACGCGGCGATCAACTACGACAGCGGCGAGCGCGCGGCCACCGTCGATCTCGGCTCGGTGGAGGAGACGCTGGGCACCAACCTGCTCGGCGCCTGGCGCGCCACGCAGCTCCTGCTGCCGCTGATCCGCCGGAGCGCGCACGGGCGCATCGTGAACGTGAGCAGCCAGGCGGGTTCGCTGGCGGCGCTGGAGCACGGCGGCGCGCCGGCGTACGCGGTGAGCAAGGCCGCGCTGAACGCGTTCACCCGCATCCTCGCGGCAGAGCTGCGCGGCAGCGGGATCCTGGTGAATGCCGTCTGCCCCGGGTGGGTCGCCACCGACATGGGCGGCGCGGGCGGGCGCCCGGTCGGCGAGGGCGCCGCCAGCGTGGTCTGGGCCGCCACCCTGCCGGACGATGGGCCGACGAACGGCTTCTTCCGGGATGGGAAGCCGGTGCCGTGGTGAGGGGTGCACGGTGCACGGTGCACGGTGCACGGTGCACGGTGCACGGTGCACGGTGCCAAACCCGGATGATGGAACCGCCGTCACGTGTGAGCGCGGCAGCGGTTCGTTGTCACGGCTGCTGCGGCGGCGGGCCGTTCGGGGCGACGACGTTGGAGCGCTTGGCACGGCGGGGGCGGTGCGTCTCCATCCAGGCGCGGGCACGCGCGCGGTCGTGTCATCAAGCAATGGGGTGAGAGCAATGTCGCCGCACGATCCGGCGCTCCCCCGTTGGACACGCAATCCCGCGACATCACTCCCGCGCAACGATTAGCGTTCGCTTACACGGCTATGCCCCGCTCGTCTCCAGGCTTCTACGGAATTCGCGCAAGAACTCCTCGCGATTCGCCTGTGCGTGTCGAACCAGATGTGCGATTCGTGGCCGAGCGGCCATCATCCGCTCTGCCAGTTCGTCGCTTACGAGCGCCACGAGGACGTAGTCTCCGTCCATTACCGTGATTCCAATCACATCCGGCCTGGGATCGAACAATCGCGCGGCTTGATCCTCCGCCTCGGCACGCGTCCGCACGAGAGCTTGGCCCGCGATGTACTCCTCGCGGGTGAAGGGAAATTGGCGCAGGACCGGCTGTTGTGCAGTATCGGTCATGATAGCCCTCTCAGTAAGCGGAGCCCCTCCAAGGGAGGCTGAAAGAACCGCTGCAATCTCGAGCAGCCGAATCAACATACCAGCACTCCGTCCACGAAGATCATCCAGCCGGGTGTGCAAACCTGTTCGTTCATGTACCGTTCCAGCACACGTGCGGCTTCCGGGTCCATATAGGTGCCATTTCCGTTGCCACCAAAGGAAACCCAGATTCCATCTCGCGCCTGCCCTTGGCCATTGCCCCAGAACGAAAGGTCTTCACTCAGTCCCTGGAACTTGTACCAGCTCATGTATCCCGCTTGTACGCGGAAGCCCAACACGTACTGCTCACGCACGAAACAGGTGCCATCCAGCGTACCTGAGTAGATACGAAGAGTGCTATCCTGCGAAGTATACCAACCCTGCGGAATCAGGTACCGGGCTTTCGGTAGTCCGCTGGTCATCGGGAGGAAGCCCACTCGTGTAATCCGCACATCTTCCAGCAGGAACAGCCGACCCTTGAATACGAATTCCGGATCGTCGACGTATGCGGGGCATATGTATGGGCCCGCGTCGTACCACGCATTCGAGAGCGCCGGAGGGGCTTCGATGTACACGGAATCCGTACCGGCTACGTCGTACGCGCCAAACTGACACGCCGGATCGCGCAGCGAGCACTCCGGGACGTTCGGGTCACCGTTGCAGGTTGGGTCGTCGTCGTAGCAAGCAGGGTATGTAATCGTCGTTAGCTGCAACGTGCGCTGCTGCAAGCTCAGCCTCCCGCGGTATCGCTTTCTTTCTCCTCGTTGTTTCACCAGCACATGAAAATCGAGAGTTGAACCAGCCATGCTCGCCGAAGTGGCCGCTGTTGACGGAAGGATAGGCTCACGCGTCGATTCGGCACAGCCACCAACGAACAGCATGGTTACAACACTCAGGAGGAGCTTTCGCATGGTCTGCACCATCTTGAGGAGCGGTAGCCCAGGACGAAATACATTTTTAATCCCGAAAGATGCGTGTATTATGCTACTCCGGGTTCCATGCGTCAATCTCATGCGCGGGTGCAAAGCTGATTATGATCCACCGTTCCACGCCCGCGCCGCCGCCCCGGAATCATCGTACCCTTTGACATCCCCGGCGGATGGGTGGAGATTTCAGGCTCGCCTTCCAAGAACGGGATCCCCGATGCTCGACACGCTCTCGCCCGTCGTAGCCGCGCCCGGCGCTCCGGCCCGCTTCATCCGCGTGCTGGTGGCCGACGACCACCCGGTGGTGCGGCAGGGGCTGGCCGCCATCATCGACAGCCAGGACGACATGACCGTGGTCGCCGCCGCGCCGGACGGGGCGGCGGCGGTGGACGCCTACCGCCTGCACCGGCCCGACATCGTGCTGATCGACCTGATCATGCCCGGCGTCGACGGCCCCGAGGCGACCGCCGCCATCCGCCGCGAGTTCCCCGAGGCCAACGTGGTGATCCTCACCACCTACACCGGCGACGAGGACATCTACCGCAGCCTGCAGGCCGGCGCCCGCGCCTACGTGCTCAAGGACGCGCCGCCCGACGAGCTGCTCGACGTGATCCGCAACGTGAGCCAGGGGCGCCGCTACATCGCCCCCGAGGTGGCCGCCAAGCTCGCCGAGCGCGTCACCGGCCCCGACCTGACCGACCGCGAGCGCGACGTGCTGCGGCTGATGGCCGGCGGCGCCAGCAACGACGAGATCGCCCGCGCACTCTTCATCAGCGTGGGGACGGTGAAGTACCACGTGAACCACATCCTGGGGAAGCTGGGCGTGGAAGACCGCACCCAGGCCGTGATCGTCGCCGTCCGCCGCGGGCTGGTGCGGCTGTAGGGGAGATGCGCACCCGGCCGATCTCCCGGGTCCGTGATCGATCCGTAACCGAGAGCGTTACAGAAGGGTGCCCGCAAGTCGTTGCGGGGGACGGAGAAGGCGCCGGGTGTCGGCTCGCGTCTCTATCGGAAGATAGGGACGCGGCCCCTCCGGACGGAAAGAGAGGGCGCACGCCGCGCGGCCGGTGAAAGTCGCGCCTTGCGGCAGACGCGCCGGGTGGGAGAAACCCCGACATTTCACCTCGAAGAATCCAGTGCTCACGCTGATCCTTTCGAGGTATGGAAATGTCGAATCCTCCCGCGGCGATCCTGCGGTCGCCCCGCGCTCCCGCGATGCATGGCTCCGTGCGGCGCGCCGCCGAGTTCCTGGACGCGAACTGGGCGCGCCGGGTCACGCTGGACGAGCTCTCGCGCGCGGCGTACATGTCCAAGTTCCACCTGCTGCGCAAGTTCAAGGAAGCGCTGGGGGTCACCCCCGGCCAGTACCAGGTGCTGATGCGCCTCGCCCGGGCCCGCGCCTTTTTGCAAGACGGGCTGCGCGTGAGCGCCGTGGCGTACCGCACCGGCTTCTCGGACCAGGCGCACCTGACGCGCGCCTTCAAGCGCACCTACGGCGTCACCCCCGCCCGCTACGCGGCGATGGCGGCCGGCCAGCCGGCCGGCGACACGATGCCGTGGACGCTCACGATGGAAACCGCGGACGCGCCGCTCCTGGCCGCCGCGGCCTGAATCGACCCGGGGAGAGGGAGCCGGCGCGCGCCGGCCCTTCGCCCCCGACACCGAGGTTCGCACCGCAGTGATCTCGCATCCCGAGCTCTTCCGCGCGCCGCCCAAACCGGCGGCGGCCGACCATTCGGCCGCCGCCGCGGCGCTGCAGCGCGTGGTGGACGCCGTGGGGAGCGCCCCCGACCCCGAGGGCTTCGTTCCCGCCGTGCTCGACATCGTGGGCGGCAGCTTCACCGCGCGCAGCTGCGCCTACTTCGACCTGCACGACGACGCCACCATCCTCCTGCGCTACTGGCACGTGGACGGCGAGACGCGCACGCCGCGCGAGCTGGTGGAGATGGACGAGGGGCGCTGGGGGATGGTGCGCGAGCTGGCCCGCGGCTTCCGCGCGCCCGACGACTACCTGGGCCTCCCCACGCTGCACCCCGCGCGGCGCACCAGCGTGCTCGACCACGCGGCGGGAACGGCGCTCCCGCAGTGGGACGCCTTCATGCGGCGGCAGGGATGGGAGCTGGCGCTGCACGTGCCGCTGATCGTGGGCGGCGTTCCCGGCGCCGAGCTGGTGATCTACCGCGGCAGCGGCGAGCGCTACTCGCCCGACGAAGTGGCGATGGCCGAGAAGCTGGGCAAGCTGCTGGCGCTGGCGATGACCGCCTCGCGCATGGCCGCCCAGGCGCGCGAGGCCGCCGTCGCCCGCGAGCGCGAGCAGGCCGCCCGCGCGCAGGCCGAGACGCTGGTGCGCGTGAACGCCGGCCTGGCCCGCCGCGGCCGCCTGCTCCGCGCCGTGGCCGAGGTGTCGCAGCGGCTGCTGACCACCGCCGACCCGTACGCCGTGTTCGGCGAGGTCGTGGCCATCCTGGCGCAGGCCGCGGGGGTCGACTGGGCGGGGCTGCGCATCAACACCCCCGACGAGAGCGCGCCGCGCGGCTGCGGGCGGCTGCTGGCCGAGTGGACGGCGCCCGGCGCGGTGCGCCCGGCGGGGATGTCGTCGGGCGAGCCGATGCTGCGGTGGGAAGAGTTCCCCGACGACCGCTTCGACACCTGGCTGGAGGGGCGCTTCACCTGCCTGGGGCCGGGGCCCAACGGGGAGAAGTGCAACCTGACGCTGGGCGGGCTGGTGGCCGAGCTCGCCTTTCCCATCCACGTGGGCGGCGCCTTCTGGGGGTCGATCGGGTTCGACCACTGGGGCGGGCCGCGGCCGTGGGACGAGAGCGAGATCTCGGTGCTGCGCACCGCCGCCACCATGATCGCCGGCGCGCTGGAGCGTGCCCGCGCCGACGCGGCGGTGCGCACCGCGCGCGACCGCGCCGCCGCCGAGCACGCGGCCGAGCTGGCGCGCGCCAACCGCGCGCTGGTGGAGGGGATCGACACGCTGGTGGGCGAGGCCGACCTGGACCACTTCCTGGTCGCCGTCCTCCGCCGCATCCGCGAGGTGTCGGGCGCCTGGGGGACGCACCTCTTCCGCTACGACCCGGCCTCGCGCGCGCTCTCGCTGCACGTGACCGACCGGGAAGACGGCACCTGGTTCGGCCCCGGCCCCGGCGACCCGCCGATCTTCGCGCGGCCGGTGGACGTGGACCACTCGGGCGGGTGGGCGTTCATGCTGGAGACGCGCGAGATGATCGTGACCACCATGGACGGGCACGAATCGCTCTTCTGGCCCGAGGTCCCCCAGTGGCACCGCCGCCACGGCTTCACCACCGTGGCCGCCACCGCCCTGGTCGCCGCCGGAACCCCCGTCGGCGTCCTCGGCCTGGCCTACCGCGACCGCGCCGACCTGCAGGCCACCCAGGCCGAGCTGGTGCAGACGCTGATGGCGCAGCTCACGCTGGCGCTGCGGCTGACCTCGCTGGCCGCCGCCGCGCGCGACGCCGCCGTGGCGCGCGAGCGCGAGCGCGCCGTGCAGGAGCGCGCGGCCGAGCTGGTGCGCGCCAACCGCGTCCTCTCCGGCTCGCTGGCGCGGCTGGGCGAGGGGGTGGACGCCGACGACTTCCTGGCCCGCATCCTCCAGGCGATCACCCGCGAGTTCCAGGCGCCCTCGGCCACCCTCTGGCTGTACGACATGGAGGCGATGGAGGCGCACCTTCACCTGGTGTGCGAGGAGGACCGCGTGATCGCGGGCGCGGAATCGACCCACCCCAACGCGCGCCACCCCGCGCCGATCGACGTCTCGGCGCTCTCGCACCAGCGCGCGGGGATCGACCGGCGGGTGCACGTGGCCGAGCTCGACGACCCGGTGGTGACGCCCACGCAGCGCGAGCACCTGCTGCGCGCGGGAACGCGGATGATCGTGGGGGTGCCGCTGCTGCTGGGCGAGCGGGTGCTGGGGATGATCTCGCTGCGCATCCCCGACCGGCGCGAGATCCGCCACGAGCAGCGCGAGGTGGCGCAGGCGCTGGCGCACCAGGCCACGCTGGCGCTGCAGCTTTCCCGCCTGGCGCGCGAGGCGCGCGAGGCCGCGGTGGCGCAGGAGCGCGAGCGCGCGGCGCAGGCCCGCGCCGCCGAGCTGGCGCGCGCCAACGACGCCCTGCGCCGCTCGGCCGACCGGCTGGCCGAGCAGGGCTCCGCCGGCGGGCTGCTGGCCGGCGTGCTGCAGGAGATCGCCCGCGCCGTGGGCCCGGCCGACACCACCGTGTACCTGCGCGAGCCGCTGAGCGGCGAGCTGCGGCTGCACTCGTTCGCGCTGGGCCACGGCTGCGTCTGCCCGCACGACCAGGCGCGGAGCTTCTGGCGGCAGTACGAGGGGCTGGCCGGAACGTTCCTGGAGCGGCTGCTGGCCACCGACCCCGAGCTCACCGTGTTCGACCTGCGCGCTTCGGCGGCCGACCCGGCGTGGGAGGCGGAGCGGCGCGCGCTGGTCGAGATGGGGTACAGCGGCGCCATGTCGGTGGTGATGCGCACCGGCGGCGAGGTGCTGGGGCTGCTCACCGTGGGGCTGCGCGGGCGCCAGGTGATGGGGGTGGAAGAGACCGAGCTGGTGCGCTCGCTGGCCAGCCAGGCCTCGCTGGTGGTGCTCCTCACCCGCCTCGGCGAGCGGGCGCGCGAGGAGGCGCGCCAGTCGGCGGTGCTCGAGGAGCGCAACCGCATCGCCCGCGAGATCCACGACACGCTGGCGCAGGGGCTCACGGGGATCATCTTCGGGCTGGAGGGGGCGCTGCGCGGGAGCGGCGAGGCACCCGAGCCGGTGCGGCGGCAGGTGTCGAACGCGCTGGACGTGGCGCGGCAGAGCCTGGCCGAGGCGCGCCGCTCGCTGTGGGCGCTGCGCCCGGTGCCGCTGAACGCCGAGGGGCTGGAGGGCGCGCTCCGGCGGCTGGTGGAGCAGCACCGCGACGGCGCGGTGGAGATCGCGCTGGAGGTGGCCGGCGACGGCCAGGTGCACCTCCCCGACGCCGAGGCCGAGCTGGGGCTCCTCCGCGTCGCGCAGGAGGCGGTGGGGAACGCGGTGCGGCACGCGGGCGCGCGGCAGGTGACCGTGCGGCTGGAGCACGCCGAGGCGCAGGTGCGGCTCACCGTGGCCGACGACGGCCGCGGCTTCGACCCCGACGCGCTCCCGCCCGGGCAGGCGTTCGGGATCACGGGGATGCGCGAGCGCGCCGCCCGCGCCGGCGGCCGTATCAGCATCGACAGCGCTCCAGGCAGCGGAACCACGGTGACGCTGCGGATCTGAGGGCGCTGGCGGAAGGGCGGAACAGCCAAAAGAGGGCGCTTCGCGCGAGCAACGGAGGGAACGGGAACCACAACGGTTCGCGCCGTGGTGGGCCATGGCTTCGATCCGTTGCCGCATGCTCCGCCGAAGAACGGAGCCAGGAATCGTTGGAAACGAAGAGCGGAGGATGCGATGAGATCTCATTGCATCCTCCGCTCCTTTGCAGTTCGCTGTCGACCGTTGTGGTTCCCGTTCCTCCTTTGCTCGCGCGCAGCGCCCTCTTTTTCGCCAGGCCAGACCAGCGAACGCCAGCGTCGGAGCCGAACGAACGTATCTCCCGCAATCAGCTTCAATCGGCCGAAGAGGCACCGGCACTATCATCCCGGCGTTCGCAGCGCGGAGCACCCGGCCCGGGGCTTCGCCTCCTGCCCACATCGCGAACACCGAGGACGCATGCGATCCATATCTCTCCGTTCCGCCGCCGCCCTGGCCGCCGCCGCGCTCGCGGCGTGCGGCAAGCCCGCGGCACCCCCGCAGATGCAGGCCCCGCCCGTGACCGTGGCGGCCGCGCTCAGCCGCGAGATCAGCGACTTCGACGAGTTCACCGGGCGCGTGGCGCCCGTCAACCAGGTGGACGTCCGCCCCCGCGTGAGCGGCTTCGTGCGCCGCGTGGCCTTCACCGAAGGGGCCGAGGTGCGCGCCGGCGACGTGCTCTTCGAGATCGACCCGCGCCCCTACCAGGACGAGGTCTCGCGCGCCGCCGCCGAGGTGCAGCGCGCCCGCACCCGCATGCAGCTGGCGCGCAGCGAAAGCGACCGCGCGCAGCGGCTGGTGAGCAGCGAGGCGATCTCGCGCGAAGAGGCCGAGAGCCGCACCAGCTCCAGCGCCGAGGCCGCCGCCGGCGTGCAGGCCGCCGAGGCCGCGCTCCGCAGCGCCCGCCTCAACCTGTCGTGGACCACCGTGCGCGCGCCGATCTCCGGCCGCGTGAGCCGCGCCGAGGTCACCGCCGGCAACCTGGTGCAGGCCGGCCCGCCCGCGGCCACGCTCCTCACCACGGTGATGTCGCTGAACCCCGTCTACGTCTACTTCGACGGCGACGAGCAGGCCTTCCTGCGCTCCACCACGCTGGCCGGCGGCGCGCGGCAGGTGCCCGTGTCGATGGGGCTGGCCAACGAGACCGGCTACCCGCGCCAGGGCGTGATCGACTTCGTCGACAACGCGCTCGACCCCGCCACCGGCACCATCCGCCTCCGCGCCCGCTTCCAGAACGACGACCGGCGGCTGACGCCCGGGCTCTTCGCGCGGCTGCGGCTGGCGGGGACGCAGGCGTACACCGCCACGCTGGTGCGCGACGACGCCATCGGCACCGACCAGGACCGCAAGTTCGTCCTGGTCGTCGGCAAGGATGGCACGGCCAACTACCGCGGCGTCACCCTGGGGCCCGTGATCGACGGGCTGCGCGTGGTGCGCACCGGGCTGCAGCCGGGCGAGCAGATCGTGATCAACGGCCTGCAGCGCGTGCGGCCGGGAAGCAAGGTGCAGCCCACCGTCGCGCCGATGCTCTCGGCCGATTCGGGCAAGGTGGCGATCGGGGGAGGCGCGCGATGAGCGTTCCCATCGTCAGCCGGAAGGAGGGGGCACGATGAAATTCGCCCGCTTCTTCATCGACCGGCCGATCTTCGCGGCCGTGCTCAGCGTGGTGATCCTCTTCGCCGGGGCGATCTCCATCTTCCAGCTCCCGGTGAGCGAGTACCCCGAGGTGGCGCCGCCCTCGATCGTGGTGCGCGCGGCGTACCCGGGCGCCAACCCGGCGGTGATCGCGCAGACGGTGGCCGCGCCGCTGGAAGAGTCGATCAACGGCGTGGAGAACATGCTCTACATGTCCTCGCAGGCCACGGCCGACGGCTCCCTGGCGCTGACCGTCACCTTCCGCATCGGCACCGACGTCGACCTGGCGCAGGTGCAGGTGCAGAACCGGGTGAGCCAGGCGCTCCCGCGCCTTCCCGAGGAGACGCGCCAGCTGGGCGTGACCACGGTCAAGAGCTCGCCCGACCTGACCATGGTGGTGCACATCGTCTCGCCCGACGGGCGCTACGACCCCGTGTACCTGCGCAACTTCGCGCAGCTGCAGGTGAAGGACGTGCTCGCCCGCATCCCCGGGATGGGGCAGGTGCAGGTGTTCGGCGCCGGCGACTACGCCATGCGCGTCTGGCTCGACCCCGAGAAGGTGGCCTCGCGCGGCCTCTCGGCGGGTGACGTGGTGCGCGCCATCCGCGAGCAGAACCTGCAGGTGGCCGCCGGCGTGGTGGGCGCGCAGCCGATGCCGCTCAACACCGCCTACCAGCTCACCGTGAACGCCCGCGGGCGCCTGGTGAGCGAGGAGGAGTTCGGCAACATCATCGTGCGCACCGGCGAGCAGGGCGAGATCGTGCGCCTGCGCGACGTGGCGCGCATCGAGCTGGGCGCCGGCGACTACGGGCTCCGCTCGCTGCTCAACAACAAGAACGGCGTCGCCATCCCCATCTTCCAGGCGCCCGGCTCCAACGCGCTCGCGCTCTCCTCCGCCGTCCGCGCCAAGATGGCGGAGCTGAAGGAGCGCTTCCCGCAGGGGGTGGACTACGACATCGTGTACGACCCCACGGTGTTCGTGCGCGAGTCGATCACCGAGGTGATCAAGACGCTGCTCGAGGCCACCTTCCTGGTGGTGATCGTGGTCGTGCTCTTCCTGCAGACCTGGCGCGCCTCGATCATCCCCCTCGCCGCCGTTCCCGTCAGCGTGGTCGGCACCTTCGCGGTGATGCTGGCGGCGGGCTTCTCGGTCAACACGCTCTCGCTCTTCGGCCTCGTCCTGGCCATCGGCATCGTGGTGGACGACGCGATCGTGGTGGTGGAGAACGTGGAGCGCAACATCGCCCTCGGCCTGAGTCCCAAGGAGGCGAGCTACAGGGCGATGGAGGAGGTGAGCGGGCCGATCATCGCGATCGCGCTGGTGCTGTGCGCGGTGTTCGTGCCGATCGCCTTCGTCAGCGGGCTCACGGGGCAGTTCTATCGCCAGTTCGCCCTCACGATCGCCTTCTCGACGGTGATCTCGGCGTTCAACTCGCTCACCCTCTCCCCCGCCCTCTCGGCGATCCTGCTGCGGCCGCACCACGGCCCGCAGGACGCGCCCACGCGGGTGATCAACCGGCTCTTCGGGTGGATCTTCCGCCCCTTCAACCGGGTGTTCGCCGCCGCGTCGGAGCGCTACGGCAACGGCGTGGCGCGGCTGATCCGCAAGAGCGCGCTGGCGCTGGGGCTGTACGGGGCGATCCTGGTCCTGGCCGGGGTGGGGCTGCGGATGGTTCCCGCGGGGTTCGTTCCCACGCAGGACAAGCAGTACCTGGTGGCCTTCGCCCAGCTCCCCGACGCCGCCTCGCTCGACCGGACCGAGGCGGTGGTGCGCCGCATCGGCGAGATCGCGCTGAAGCACCCGGGGGTGAACGCCACGGTGCAGTTCCCCGGGCTGTCGATCAACGGCTTCGTCAACAAGCCGAACACCGCGGTGATCTTCATCGGCCTCAAGCCGTTCGAGGAGCGGCCGGGGAAGGACCTCTACGGCCCGGCGATCGCCCAGCAGCTCACGCAGCAGTTCGGGGTGATCCAGGACGCGTACGTGGGGGTGTTCCCGCCGCCGCCGGTGGCGGGGCTGGGGTCGATCGGCGGCTTCAAGATGGAGGTGGAGGACCGCGCCGACCTGGGGCCCGACGCGCTGTACCAGGCCACGCAGGCGCTGATCGGCAAGGCGTACCAGACGCCCGAGCTGGCCGGCGTGTTCAGCGGCTTCCAGGTGAACGTGCCGCAGCTCTTCGCCGACGTGGACCGCGACAAGGTGAAGCAGCAGGGGCTGGAGCTCACCTCCGTCTTCCAGACGCTGCAGGTGTACCTGGGCTCGCTGTACGTGAACGACTTCAACCGCTTCGGCCGCACCTACCGCGTGGTGGCGCAGGCCGACGCGCCCTTCCGCGCCACGGCCGAGAACATCTCCACCCTCAAGGTGCGCAACGCGCGCGGCGAGATGGTGCCGCTGGGGAGCGTGCTGCGGGTGAAGCCCAGCTACGGCCCCGACGTGGTGCAGCACTACAACGCCTACCCGGCGGCCGACATCAACGGCGCCGCGGCACCGGGCTTCAGCTCGGGGCAGGCGGTGGCGGCGATGGAGCGGATCGCGGCCGAGACGCTGCCGAACGGCGTCGAGTTCGAGTGGACCGACCTGACCTTCCAGGAGAAGGCGGCGGGGAGCACCACCCTCTTCGTCTTCCCGCTCTGCGTCCTCCTGGCCTTCCTGGTGCTGGCGGCGCAGTACGAGAGCTGGTCCACCCCGCTCAGCGTGATCCTGATCGTTCCCACCTGCCTCTTCTCGGCGATCGCCGGGGTGTGGGTGACGGGGGGCGACAACAACATCTTCACCCAGATCGCGCTGGTGGTGCTGGTGGGGCTGGCGTGCAAGAACGCGATCCTGATCGTGGAGTTCGCGCGCGAGCTGCAGATGCAGGGGAAGGACCGCGTGTCGGCCGCGCTGGAGGCGTGCAAGCTGCGCCTGCGGCCGATCCTGATGACCTCGTTCGCCTTCATCATGGGCGTGGTGCCGCTGGTGTTCGCCAGCGGGGCCGGCTCCGAGATGCGCACCGCGATGGGCGTGGCGGTGTTCGCGGGGATGCTGGGCGTCACGCTCTTCGGCCTGTTCCTGACCCCCGTGTTCTACGTGCTGGTGCGGCGGATGGTGGAGGGGAAGCACCCGGTGAAGCCGGCGATCTCCGTTCCCTCGCTGGTGACCGCGCCGCACGAGGAGGTGACGCATGTATAGCAGGATGATGATGCCGCTCGCCCTCGTCCCCGCCCTGCTGGTGTCGGGCGGCCGGGCGGTGGCGCAGCGGGCGGGGGCGGACACCGTCCCCGCCGCCGGGTACCGCGCCGCGGCGGGCGCCGCGGGCGTGAGCGCCGGCGAGCCCGGGCGCCCCTTCTGGCGCGAGCTGGGCGACCCCACGCTGGCGCGGCTGGTGGACGAGGCGCTGGAGAGCAGCCCCAACGTGCACGCCGCGCAGGCGCGGATCCGCGAGGCGCGGGGGGCACGGAGCCAGGCGGCGTACAACCTGGTGCCGGCGGTGACCTCGACGGCCACGTTCTACACCACCGAGCTCTCGGCCGCGCAGCTCCCCGGCGCCACCCCGGCCGCGCGGCGGCAGGAGAGCTGGGACGGCGGCCTGCAGGCCAGCTACGAGCTGGACCTGTTCGGCCGCAACCGCAACGTGCTGAAGGCGCAGACCTCGTTCGTGGACGCCGCGGGCGAGGACCTGCGCGGCGTGCGCCTGGCCCTCGCCGCCGAGGTGGCGCGGACGTACTACGACGTGCTGGCCGCCCGCGAGCGGCTGGACGTGGCCACCCGCAACGCCGAGAACCAGCGCCGCACCCTGGCGCTGGTGGAGACGCGGCTGCGCGAGGGGCGCGGCAGCGCCTTCGACACCGAGCGCGCGCGGGCGCAGCTGAACGTGACGCTCGCCTCGGTGCCGCTCTTCCAGGCCGCCGCCTCGTCGGCCGAGAACCGGCTGGCCACGCTGCTGGGGCGCTCGGCCGCGGGCGAGGTCCCCGACCTGGGCGCCACGCGCGCGCTCCCGCCCCTCCCCGAGACGGTGCGCGTGGGCGCGCCGGCGCGGCTGGCGCAGGCGCGGCCGGACCTGGCCGCGTCCGAGCGGCAGGTGCGCGCGCGCACGCAGCTGCTGGCGGCGTCGCGGGCCGACTACCTGCCGCGGCTGAACCTGGTCGGCGCCGCGGGGCTGAACGCCGGCTCGGCCGACTACCTCACGCACGACGGGTCGCGGCGCTACCAGGCGGGCGTGGTGGTGAGCTGGCCCTTCCTGGACATCGGCCGCGTGGGCGCCCGGGTGAGCGCCGACCGCGCGCGGGCCGACCAGGCGCGCGCCACGTACAACGCGCAGCTCCTCCGCGCGGTGGAAGAGGCGGAGAGCTCGATCGTGGTCTACACCCAGGCCCGGGCCCGCGTGGGCTACCTGGTGGAGGCGTCTCGCGCGAGCGAGCGGGCGGCCGAGCTGGCGCGCGTCCGCTTCCGCGAGGGATTGGCGGACTTCCTCTCGGTGCTCGAGGCGGAGCGGACGCTGCTCGACGCGCAGAACCAGCTCACCGCCGCGCGGGTGGATGCGGCGCAGGCGCTGGTGAACCTGTACCAGGCCACCGGCCAGGGCACGGAGATGGACGATGCCGCGCGGGAGACCGGGCGATGAGCGCCGTCGCCGCGCGGACGCACCGCTCGCCCGAGTGCGCGGGCGAGTGGAGCATGGTGCCCAACCTGCACCCGGCGCTCTGGGAGTGCGATGCCTGCCACGCCCGGCTGCTCGACGAGCCGGACATCCGGCAGGCGCTGCAGGTGGAGACACAGCTCGGCGCGCTCCTCCTGCGCCTCACCGCCGAGGGCGCGGCGATCGTCTCGCGCGGTGACGCAGGGGATTGATGCTCGACCGGCCATCCTAGAAGAAGTGGACACGGAGCCACGGACGAGCATGGAGCCACGGTTGCGCTGCTGTTGACCGTGGCTCCCTGCGCCTCCGCGGCTCCGTGCCCATTGGTTGCCGTCTGTTGTTCGGGATGATGAGGGGACCGGACGAGGGGGAGGATCGTGGCCCAGATGCCGCCACGATCCTCCCTTCGCCGTTGGTGGATGCGGGCCGGAACGCAATCGAATCCTATCCGCGGCATGGGCCTGGGACCGATCGTTCGAACGTCGGTTCACACCCATCCACCCCGCGCGGCGCAGCATCGTGCAGAGCCTTCTTCCCGACCTGGTGCTGCTTCGCTCGGACGAGCCCTCGGGGCTCCCCGCGGCGAACGCGTACGCGGTGGTGGAGGGCGACCGGGTGCTGCTGGTCGACGCGGTGCACCGCTCCCAGCTGGAGCAGGCGCGCGCGCTGATCGACGCGGGGCGGCGGATCGTGGGGATGGTGATCACGCACCGGCACGTGGTGGCACAGGGGAACGTGCTGCGCGCGCTGCACGCAAAGCTCGGCATCCCCATCTACCTGCACCCGCTGGAGGCGAGCCATCGCCAGGTCCGCGCGGTCGAGATCCCCTTCCACGATCCCTGCGACGCCGCCAGCCTGCCGCGCGGCTTCGGGATGGAGCCACTCCTCTTTCCCGGCCACACCGCGGGGCACGTGATGCTGTACTGGCGCGCCCACGGCGGCATCCTCTTCTGCGGCGACTGCGCGCGCGGCGCGGGAGATGATGGAAGCGGGATCATGGTGGCGCGCACCCCCGCGCTCTTCAGCGAGGACGACGCGCGGCTCGCCGAGGGCTGGGCCGCCTTCCACCGCCCCGTCGCCGGCATCCTTCCGCTCTACGGCCGCCCCGTGCTCGGCCACGGCGACACCCTCCCCGCCGCCCTCCAGGCACTCTACGCCCCGATGCCCGTCTGAGCCTCGATCGGCCAGGCGAGCCGCCGCTCCACACCGCCGGAACGGCGTCCTGATCCCGACGCACGACCCTCCCCACGCTCTGCTTCCCTACCCGCCCGCGCGCGGCGAAGACGCAACGCTCCATCTGGCGCACGGTTGGCCGACGTCATAGCTCTTTCCACCCGTACATCCGCCGATCCTCCCCCCACCGGGAATGCCCATGCGTGCCTCACCCCGTCTGCCGCTGCTCCGCATCGCCCTGCTGGCCTGCTTCATCGCCGCGCCCGCCACGCTCCGCGCGCAGCGCGATCCCTCGCATCACCCCACCGCCGCCGACTCCGCCGCGGTGGCGGGGACGGTGGAGCGCTTCCATCGCGCATTGGCGGCGGGCGACAGCAGCGCGGCGCTGGCGCTTCTCGCGCCGGACGTGCTGATCCAGGAGAGCGGCGGCCAGGAGACCCGGGCCGAGTACCGCTCGCACCACCTGGCGGCGGACATCGAGTTCGCCCGCGCCACGCGGGCCCGGCAATCGCCGATCGCCGTGCGGGTGCGCGGCGGCGTGGCGTGGGCGAGCTCCACCACCCTCACCCGGGGCGAGTTCCGCGGCCGCCCCATCGACTCCGCCGGCGCCGAGCTGATGGTGCTCACCCGCGAAGCCCGCGGCTGGCGCATCGCCGCCATCCACTGGTCGTCGCACAACCGGCGGTAGCGTGTCGCTGCCGGCGTTCGTGGCGGCGGGCACGCGTTCGCGCTGTCGTGCCGCCGCAGGCACGGACCGGCGACGGTGATCATCCAACCCACCGACCTGCTCCGCCTCCCGCCGCCGATCGTTCCTCCACGACCGTCGTACTGGTTTGAATCACTCCCTCGCCTTACTTTGATGCGCCAAATGATTCCCATCCGCTTGCATGATTCCAGAACTCTCGTATTCCCCCATTGCCACGGCCGGCCCGGGCGGCCGCCACGTCCGGCTCGAAGATGACGGGTGTTCGTGCCGGAGACGGACGAAGACGACGCGATCGAGCCGCTGCCGCATCGTCTCGCCACTGGGCTGACCGCGCACCCCTGGCAGCTTCCGCGAGGCGCTTCAGGCCACGGGCGAATCCGTCAGGATGGCGCTCGTGATGAGATGAAAGAGATGATCCGCGCGCTGCGTGAACCCGGGTTGGCCGGCGAGCCAGCCGAGCGCCGACATCAGGGCGAACAGGTCGTCCGCGTCCATGTCGGCGCGCGCCGTCCCCTCGGCCTGGGCACGGAGGAGCAGTCGCGCGCCCGAAGAGCGCACCGCCATGCATGGAGCGTAAAGCGCGGAGTCCGGGTCCGCGTGGGCGCTCGCCATCAATGCGACGACACCGTTGTAGCTACCCACGAACGCCACTCCCTCGCGAAACCACGACACGAGCGCGTCATCCGGTGGACTCGACGTTTCGAGCTCCCCCGCCGTCCGCGTCAGGGCATCCAGATTGGTACGCAGCAACGCTTCGAACAGGGCGTCTCGCGTGGGGAAATGACGAAGGAGCGTCGCCAGCCCCACGCCGGCCCGGCGGGCGATGTCGCGCATCGACGCGTCGGCACCAACCTCGGTGACGACGTCACGAGCGACCGTGAGAATCTGGTCGTAATTCTTTCTTGCGTCGGCTCGCACGAGTTCACCTTGATAAATGGATCAGTGATCGATATAATGTGGACCAGTGATCCGGATACGTGATCTGGATCAGTGATCCACAAGGTACAGCGCATTCGTTCCGAAGGGAACGGGAACGCTGTCCGACATGAATGGAGACGTCATGGGCAAGCTCGACGGCAAGGTTGCAGTCATCACGGGTGGCGCGACCGGCATCGGCCGCGCCGCGGCACGGCGATTCATCGAGGAGGGCGCCTTGGTCTTCATCTTTGGCCGGCGGCGGGAGGCGCTCGACGCCGCCGTGGCCGACCTGGGACCCAATGCCCGCGCGGTGCAGGGCTCGGTCACCGACCTGGCCGACCTGGACCGGCTCTACGCGGCGGTGAAGGCCGAGCGCGGTACGCTCGACATCGTCTTCGCGAATGCCGGGGCGGGAACCCCGCTTCCGCTCGGCGAGATCACGGCCGAGCAGATCGACGAGACGTTCGACACCAACGTGAAGGGTACGATCTTCACGGTGCAGAAGGCGCTGCCGCTGATGCGCGAGGGGGGTTCGATCATCCTGACCGGATCCAGCGCCGGCACCACGGGCGCCCCGGCGTTCAGCGTCTACAGCGCGAGCAAGGCGGCGGTGCGCAACCTCGCGCGGACCTGGGCGGAGGACCTGAAGGGCACCGGCATCCGGGTGAACGTGCTGTCGCCCGGGCCGACGGCGACCGAGCTTGCAAAGGCAGCGCTTGGCGAGGAGGGGATGAAGGTCTTCGCCTCGATGAATCCGCTCCAGCGCATGGCCGACCCGGCGGAGCTCGGGGCGGCGGCGGCCTTTCTCGCCTCGCCGGACAGCAGCTTCATGACCGCCAGCGAGGTCGCCGTCGACGGCGGCCTGGCGCAGATCTGACGCGCCGCGCCCGTTCGGTCACCACGTTCGGCATTCGGAGCCCGAAGGGTCCGGATGCCGGTCGAACGGGGTGACCGGGCGGAACGCGGAGCGCGTGTTCACGTTCGGCACATCCTACCACGCCCTTCATGGAAGGTCCAGCAATGTCCGACCCGATCTCGAATGGAACGTTCCGCTACCCGGTGACGCCCGAGCTGGCCCGCGTGCTGGCGCAGGCGGCCGAGAGCGCATTCGTGCCATCCCCTTTCTACGTAGTCTGCCGCTATGCCCCGGGCGACGCCATCATGCCCTTCGACGTGCAGAAGCCGGTCACGACGTATGAAGAGGCGCAGGCGCTGGCCACCCGGCTGGGCGACGCGGTGTACGGCGTCTTCGGTCCGTTCGAGAGCAGCCCCGTGCTGGACCCCATCACGCCCTCGCAGGCGACGGTGGCGGAGATCATGGTCACCCCACGGCGCGGACAGACGATGGGCACGCCGTTCAAGATCATGGGGACGGAGTACGACGCGCTGTTCTACAGCATCGAAGCAGTCAGCAAGTTCCTGGTTCCGTACTACACGCAGGAATACGGACCGGAGTGCGGGGTCAAGCTGATGCACGAGTTCGAGACCGCGTCGCTGGCACTGATCGCGCACCTACCCTGGTCGGAGGAGGTCACGATTCCCTCAGCCGTGGCGCAGGGCGCGACCGACCCGGGCACGGATGCGCGCCCCCGCGCGAAGACCCGGTACATTCCCGTGGTCTTCGACTCCGATGCGAATGGGAACGTGCAGCCCCGCCGGCTGGACCCGGCCGCCATGGCCGGGAAATGACGCCCACGACACGCGTCAGCGTGGCCACACGCCCCGGAACGCGGGCTCGCGGAGCACGTATTCGCGGAGCGCGGGGCGTGCCGCCACGAAGCGGTCCAGCAGGGCGGCCGAGCGCGCCCGCTCGCCGAGCAGCAGGCTGAGGTAGGCATCGTCCCACAGGAAGTCGGTCCGAAGCTCGGCGTCACCCTGGGCCCGGCGGCGAGCCCGTGCCCCCACGGCGCGCGCACTGTCGCCCAGCCCGGCGCGGGCCAGCACGGCGGCCACCATCATCTGCCGGAACACCGCCGGGTAGGGCCGGCCGGCGGCGAGCGCCGCGGCGGGCGGGTCCAGCCGGTCGCCCTGGGCCAGCAGGTGCCACGCCGAGTCGGGGAGCGGCGGGGCGGACGGATCGCGCGCCAGGAGCACCAGGGCACAGTCGCGAAAGCGGAAGTCCGTGGGAAACTGGAGGCGCCCCGCGGTGCACCAGTACCGGGCGCGCGGAAAGTCGCCCAGCGCCATCGCCACGCGGTACAGGCGCTCGGCACCCAGGTCCGGGAGCTGGAGGTAGGCGTCTCGCTCCCGGGCGCGCCGCGCGGCAAGCTCGGCCTCGGCCAGGTCGCCGCCCAGGCGCAGGAGCTGGCTGAGCGTTGCCCACGCCGATGCGTTGCCGGGGCGTGCGGCAACCGCGGCGCGCAGGTCACGCTCGGCCTGCGCCAGCCAGGGCTGTCCACGCGCCGCCTCGGGCGTGGTGACCACCATCCGCCAGAGCACCGTTCCGCGCAGCTCGAGCGCGTCGGCGCTTTCGGGCTCGCGGCGCAGGGCGGCTTCGGCTCGCAGGCGCGCATTCCGCAGGGCGGCCCGCTGCGGCGCGCCGCTCGCGAGCCGGCTTCGTTCCACCTCCACCCATCCCCGCTGCACCCCCGGCTCGGGCCACTCCCCGTCTTCTCGGGCGGCTTCGGCGAGGAGCGAGTCGGCCGCGTCCAGCATCCGCAAGGCCGAGCGCACGTCTCGCGCGCCGGGACCTCGCGCGAGCCGGGCCGCGTCTTCGCGGGCCTGGTCGGCGCGCAGCACCAGCTCCAGCGCGCGTGGATCGCGCGCGTGGCGGCGCAGGTCCGACAACCGGATCTCGCGCCCCACGCGCCGGCGCAGCAGCCCCGCCACCTCGTCCGCGACCGCGTCCTGCAGCGCGAACAGTCCTTCGGGACCCATGCGGCTGGTGAGCGAGCGGCTCTCCGCGGCGTCCTGGCCGTTGGTGTCGATCAGGCGAACGGTCACGCGCACGCGGTCGCCGGCGCGCTGCACGCTTCCCTCCACCACCGTCCCCGCGCGCAGGCGGGGCGCCACCGAGTCGAGCGGGGCCGCCCCGTCACGCCAGGGCAGAACGCCGCCGCGTGGCACCACGTCCAGCGCCGGCACCTGTGTCAGCTGGTGGATCAGCATCTCGGTCAGGCCGTTGGCGAGGTATGCCAGCTCCCCCCCGGCCGAGTAGTCGTCCAGGTACAGCACGGCCACCCGCCGGGGATCGTACCGCGGCAGCGGGGCCGCCGGCGCGCCTGACGGTGGGAGCACCGCCAGTGCCGTCCCGCCCGCCATTCCCACGGCGGCCCACGCCAGCAGCACGGCCCTCCAGCGAACGCGTCGCGGCGCCACGGATGATACGGCCGCCCGCCATGTCTCCCACCGCTCCGATCTCGCGACGGCCACGCCCGCCGGCGAGCCGTGATCCACCTCGTCCGAAGGCACCGCATCGCTCGAAGGTCGATCGGCGATCTCCGCGGACGACTCATGGGATCCGCCGGCGGAATCCGCAGCTTCCACTGAATCCACCGAATCCGCAGCATCTACTGAATCCGCAGCATCTACTGAATCCGCAGCATCTACTGAATCCGCAGCATCTACTGAATCCGCAGCATCTACTGAATCCGCAGCATCTACCGAATCCGCAGCATCTACCGAATCCACCGAATCCACCGAATCCACCGAATCCGCAGCATCTACTGAATCCGCAGCATCCACCGAATCCGCAGCATCCACCGAACCCGCAGCATCCACCGAACCCGCAGCATCTACCGAATCCGCAGCATCCACCGAATCCACCGAGTCCACCGAACCCGCAGCATCCACCGAATCCGCAGCATCTACCGAATCCGCAGCATCCACCGAATCCGCAGCATCCACCGAACCCGCAGCATCCATCGAATTCGCAGGATCCACTGAACCCACCTCGCCGGCGAGTTCGGCGACCGTACCCGCGACCGACGCATCCCCGTGCCGGCCGGTCCTGTCCGGCGGGATGGAATCCGCGGAATCCTGCCGCGGGCCGGCCGTCGCTCCGGCGGACCCGGCGTGCGGTGCCCCCGCCGTCTCTGACGCGACGGTCCGTGGTGCGGGATGCGCGGGTTCCGCCAGCGGGCCCGAGGCCGGTTCGACCGACGACGTCGCGGGGGGCATCGCCGGTTCCGCCGATACGACCGTCTCGGGAACTTCGGGTTCCAGTGTCGCTTCCACGTCGCGCGGGCGCTCGCCGGGAGCCGGGCCCCGCGGCGGCGGATCGGGTGGCGTGGGAAGGCGAAGGGGCTCGGCCCGCATCCGTGCGACGAGCTCGGCGAGCTCACGGTCGGGCGTGCCCCCCAGCTCCTCGCGCAGGAGCACCGCGTGCGTGCCGGCGAAGCGCAGGGCGGCCATGCGGTCGCCCGCGGCGTCGAGCGCGCGCACCAGCCGCAGGGCGACCCGCGAGCTGTAGCGATCGTGCGCGGCCAGCCGGCGCCACCACTCCGCCGCGGCTGCCCAGTCGCCGCCCGCCTCCGACGCGAGGGCGAGCGACTCCACCGCCCGTGCGTACACGCGGGCCAGCCGGTCGCGCTCGGCCTCGATCCACCGCTCGAACTCGGGTGCGTCGGACACGTAGAAGCCGTCCAGCAACGGTCCGCCGTACGCATGGACGGCGTCTTCCAAGCGTCCACCCTCCGCCGCCTCCTCGAACGCGGCCACGTCGCTCGTCATCCGCTCCGGGTTCAGCGCCACCTCGTCGCCCACCGACACGAAGAGCTCGTCGGAGAGGTCCTTCCGCAGCACGTACAGCGTTTCGGAAAGGGTATGGCGCGCGGCGTCGATGGTGTGCTCGGCCCAGAGCAGGCCGATGATCCGTTCGCACCCCACGGGCCGGCCGCGCGCGACCGCCAGGATCGAGAGCAGCGCCACGCGCCGCCGGTAGGCGGCCCGGCCGGTCACCGGGCCGTTGGGGCCCTGCAGCAGGGCACCGCCCAGCAGGCGAAGAGAATGGACTGCCATGAGTGGAATGGGGGGCTTGGATGAAACCGACCTTCGCAATGAAGCAATCGTCTCGTTATTACAGACGCCAAATATGCGGAAGATACATAAACATCTTTTCTCTTCCCGGCAAGCGGAAGTCGTGTTCCGGCGCGGATTCAGAGGGCATTGAGACCAGTGGACGGCCTGGCCTTGAGACTCGCGGGAAAGGGCTGTGAGACCGCCGGGCTAACGTTGCCACCGACCGATGCCCACCGACGGGCACGGCGGCAGTCAACCACGGCAGGAGAATGGATCATGGCAAGCAACGGCCCGACGCAGTACACGGTGGTGTTCGTCAACAACACGACCGACATCGCGAACGCGTGCATCTACCAGCAGGACCCCGACCTCACCAATCCCAACGTGATGTCGCTGGCCTGGCTCACGAAGGCGGCCGCTCCCACGACCCGCGTGGTCATGACCTGGCAGCTGCAGTACGACTTCGTCTGGTCCGAGACGGGGCTTCTCACGCCGGGCGTGGTGTTCACCGCCAGCCAGTCGCTGAACGCCAGCCCGACCGGGCTGAACCAGGCCACCTTCTCGAAGCAGGGCGGGGCGTACCTGCTCACCGCCGAGCAGCAGGGCGGCCAGGCGGGAAGCCTGTACATCCAGAGCGACAGCACGATCCCGTCCAAGCAGGCGTCCGTGGGGATCGGGATGTCGGGCTTCGGCACCTTCGCGGTGCAGGCGGAGCCGAACAAGACCGTGACCTTCACCCCCCACCCCGAGTACTGGATCACCTTCGGCACCTACACCCAGGGCGAGGTGATGAACATCCAGGATCTCACCACCCAGGCGGGGCAGATCCAGTTCCCGCCGAACGTCTACTCGATGACGGCCACCCTCAACGACGACAACAGCTGGACCATCGTCCCGACCCCGTGAGCCGCGTGGCGCCGGCTCCCGAACGCCTCGCGATCGGGGGCCGACGCCCCAGCCGCGTGCACCTCGCACGGCCAGGCCGTGAAGGCGCCGGGCGGCTCACCTCCGCGATCCTCGCGGCCGAGCTCGCCCGGCGCCCGGCCACCGGCCGCACATCGCTGGCCCGGCCACGGCGTCACCGCCGGGCCTGGGCCCGCACGACCCATGAAACCAAAGGAGACAGGATGCCGCTCGTCACACAGCAGATGCCGGGAACCGGGCCCGCCCTCGGGGCCGCCCTCATGCCCGCCCACGCGGGTGCGGAGGTCAGCAACGCTATCGGCCGGATCACGGCGGGGAACATGTTCGGAGCACCGGGGGGAGTTCCGGGGCTCCAGAACATCTTCGGCTGGCGGGTCGACCGCCAGAATGCCCCCGGGGGCACCGTCAACCTCTCGATCCAGCGCAACGGCGCCGCCGCGCCGAGCACGGTCGCGTCGGTGTTCGTGCCGGTCCGGTACAACCTGGCGCCACCTCCGCCGAACGCGGGGCAGGGAGCCGTGGACGCGTTTCACGCCCGCATGCGCGAGCTGGAGCGAACCGTCCGGCGGGGGCTGGAAGAGAGCTTCGTGAGCTATGCGCCGCCCGCGGCGCCTCCCCACGCGGGAGCCCGGGTCATCTCCCGGTTCGAGGTGGACGGCAACTTCTCGGCCTGATCGTTCGGCGAAGCCGGTGCCGGGGGCTCCCATCCTGGAGGACGGCCACCCTCGGCAAACGGTAGACGGCGTGGACCAGGATGGGACACGAACACGAAAACGGGATCGCCGCGACCGCGGGATCCAGGCGGTGGGCCCGGTGCACCGGATCGGTTCACCGGGCCCTCTCGTTTTACCGCGCCAAAAGAATTGTACGTTTCTCGGACGGTTCAGGGACGAGACTTCTGCGCGGGCCATGATCTGCCGATATTGATCGTCGTCCCCTCGCCCGCGCAGCCCCTGCCCGGGTGTCCCCGGCTATCCTTTCGACTCCGCAGGCCACCATGAAAAACTGGCTCCGAAGACTCACACCGCTCCACCTCGCGCTGCTGCTCGGCGCCGCGCTCGCCACCGGCTGCGACTCGGCGCGGGTGGCCGGGCCCGCGCCACAGCTGCCGGCCACCGCTCCGCGCGCGCCGCGGCCCGTTCAGTTCGCCGGCGCCGGTGGCGACGTGCTGCTGCAGGGCTTCCACTGGAACTCGCACCGGTGGGGATGGTGGAACATCGTCGCGGCGAAGGCGCCCGACATCCAGGCCGCCGGCTTCACCATGGTGTGGCTTCCGCCCCCGTCGCGGTCGGCGGATTCGGCTGGCTACCTCCCGAACGAGTGGCGCAACCTGAACGCATCGTACTACGGCACGGGCGCGCAGCTGCACTCGGCGATCGTGGCGCTGCACACCCGCGGGATCAAGGTGCTCTCCGACGTGGTGGTGAACCACCGCGTGGGGACCACCAACTGGGCCGATTTCACCAGCCCAGCCTTCGCCAGCAACGCCCAGGCGGTCACGCAGAACGACGAGTGGGGGCTGGGCACCGGCGCGCTGGATACCGGTGACGGCTACGCCGCCGCGCGCGACCTGGACCACACCAACGCCTCGGTGCAGGGCGAGATCACCAGCTGGCTGAACTGGCTGAAGGGCCCCGACGCGGGGTTCGACGGGTGGCGCTACGACTACGTGAAGGGCTTCTCGGCGTCGTACGTGGGGAGCTACAACACGGCGACGTCGCCGTACTTCTCGGTGGGCGAGCTCTGGCCCGACATCACCGGCGACTACTACGCCTCGTGCGCGAACATCAACTACCATCGGCAGAAGCTGATGGACTGGATCGACGGGACCGGCGCGCGCTCGGCCGCGTTCGACTTCACCACCAAGTGGCAGCTGCAGCTGGCGGTGGACCGCACCGAGTACTGGCGGATGGGGTGCGTCCCCGGCGCGATCGGCTGGTGGCCGGCGATGAGCGTGACCTTCGTGGACAACCACGACACCGGCCCCTCGCCCGATGGCGGCCAGAACCACTGGCCCTTCCCCGCCGGCAAGGTGGAGCAGGGGTACGCGTACATCCTGACCCACCCCGGCACCCCCACCGTGTACTGGCCGCACTACTTCGACTGGGGGGCCGACCTGCAGAACAAGATCCGCACGCTGATCCAGATCCGGAAGGCGCAGGGGATCACCTCCACCAGCACCATCTCCGTGCAGGCGGCCGACGCGTACCGCTACGCCGCCATCGTGAACGGCAACACGGCGATGAAGATCGGCCCCGGCAGCTGGTCGCCCACCGGCGCCGGATGGACGCTCGCCGCCTCCGGGAACGACTGGGCCGTCTGGACCAAGTAGGCCACGCCGCCCCGCCGGACCTCGTCCGGCGGGGCGGCGGGAGATTGGTCACCGGCCCCGATCCAGGCGGGCCGCTCGCCCCGCGCCGCGCATCCGCGGCCGGGGCCTTTCGGTGCGCGGACGGGACGCAGGCCTCTCCCACTCGCGGCACGGGGGCGGCGTTGGTTCGACTCGCGGACTGGAACCTGCATCGGGGCCGCACCCCGATCGGGAGGGGTGCGCCGGGGCGCAGGCGGGGGCTCCCGCCCATGGAACGGACTTCGACGGCAGGCAGGCGAAATGGACCAGCAGCAGCAGACGCAGCAGCCGACCAAGACACGCGGCGTCGCCGACATCGTGTTCCTGATCGACGTGTCCGGGAGCATGGAGCCGGCAATCGACGCGCTGAAGGCGAACATCGGCACCTTCGTGGAGAGCCTGAGCAAGGGCGAGGGGAACAACGTGTCGCCCGTGCGCGACTGGCGGGCCAAGGCCGTGGGCTACCGCGACTTCGAGGATCCCGACGCCGAGCCCTTCGTGGACAACCCGTTCGTGAACGACGTGGAGGCGTTGCGGGCGCAGCTGGCCGGCCTGCAGGCCGAGGGGGGCGGCGACGAGCCCGAGTCGCTGCTCGACGCGCTGTTCAAGGTGGCGAACATGGGGCAGACGGAGAAGGCGGCGCAGAGCCTGGACCCGGCGCGCTGGCGTTATCGCAGCGACGCGGCGCGCGTGGTGGTGGTGTTCACCGATGCCTCGTTCAAGCCGGCGATGAGCATCCCCGAGGCGCGGGGCGGCGGGGTGCAGGACGTGACCAACGCCATCATCAACAACCGCGTGATCCTCAGCCTGTTCGCCCCCGACATGCCCGGCTACGACGAGCTGAGCCAGATCGACAAGTCGGAGTGGGAGGCGATCTCGTATCCGGGGATGGGCCCGCAGGACGCGCTGGTCAAGTTCACGGCCGATCCCGCCAACTTCAAGAACACGCTCCGCCAGCTC
>Ga0247773_1000231_pt1 | contig 26337 bp, 23 predicted proteins | sample UWRJL092311B6_FD_179934 | JGI IMG/M metagenome (GOLD analysis project Ga0247773, IMG submission 179934) | Plant litter microbial communities from Arlington Agricultural Research Station in Wisconsin, United States - UWRJ-L092-311B-6 | ecosystem: Environmental > Terrestrial > Plant litter >... | reverse complement strand
CAAGCCGCCAAGCCGCCTAGCCCCTAGCTGCCGAGCTTGCCTAGCGCGGCAAGCTCGCGGCCAGGATCTCGCCGGCTCGCGGCACGGAGCGGAAAAGCGCGCGGGCATACAAGCGGCGCTTCTCTGCGTGCGGCAGATCACCCGGCCGGCCCTGGGTGGCGGCCGACAGTAGCACCGCTGCGGCAACGCTCACGTTCAGACTCTCCACGAAGCCGCGCATGGGAATGCGGACTGCGCGCTTGCTGTGGCGTCGCAACGGCTCGCAGATCCCGTCGTGCTCGTTGCCGAGCATCAGGGCCAGCCGCGGGATGTGCGCCAAGTCAGGCGGTGTGAGTTCGCCGTCGGGATGAGTCGCGACCAGCTCGAAGCCACGCGAGAGCAAGTGCTTCGCGGCTGCTTCGGGGCTCTTGTGGTCGTGCACCTCCAGCCAGCGCTCGGTGCCCTTGGTGATGCGACGCGCGATCATGAACGCTTCGACCCGCGCCACCACGTGCACGGTCGGAACCCCGAAGGCGTCGCAGCTGCGCATCACGGCCGAGCCATTGTGCGGATCGTGCGGTGCATCCATGAGCACGGTCACGCTCTCCAAGCGCTGGTCGATGACCGACTGAATCCGAGACTTGCGCGCGTCGCCCGCCAGCGGTCCAAGCGTCTCGATCACTTTATCGGCCGTCCATGCCGCACTCCAGGGTTCGCCCGGTAAACTCTCGGCAAGTTCAGCGCCGACTTCTTCGCTCGCACGTCTCATAAGGGCCGGATATTGCACCGTTTGGAGCGCTGCTCCAGGTTCGTCACGCAGGGCCCTCGCGGCGCGGGTGGGAGCGCGCCCTGGGCCCCTTCGCGGCGGGAGGGGGTTCCCTGACCCCAGAACAAGCATTATCTTTGCGCTCGTCCCCCAATCACAGTGCAGGAGAGCGGTCCCAATGGCATCCGATAAGGTTCATGTTTTCAACGACCTCAACTTCGAGCAGGAAGTCCTGAAATCGACAGTTCCGGTCCTGGTGGATTTCACGGCGACCTGGTGCGGCCCCTGCAAGCAACTCGCGCCGATCATCGACCAACTCGCCGGCGACCTGGACGGCTCGGTCAAAGTGGGCAAGCTCGACATCGACGACTCCCCGATCACCGCCGGTAAGCTCGGTGTGCGCGGCGTGCCGACGGTCATGGTGTTCAAGAACGGTGAGCGCTCCGCGCAGCATGTCGGCCTCACCACCAAAGCCAAGCTCGCCGATCTGGTGAAAGCCTGAGCGAAGCGGTTCCGAGCCCGGGCCACGTCGCGGAAGCGCGTCGCTCGGGCTCGCACGCGTCCGCGCGCGTCACGCGCTTCCGGCGGCGTCTGTACTGGCTGCCGCTCGGCGTGATCGCCTGCGAAAGCGCGGTGTTCGCCTGTGCTCTGTCGCGTTACGTGTCAGCCCTGAGCGCGCTCGGGGTCAGCGTGCTGCTTTACTTCATCACGCTACGCCGCTTCATCGCGCAGATGCGCGATGAGCCTCGTCCGCGCTGGATCACGCGTGGGTTCGACGAGCCATTGTTCGTACACTTCGGTGCCAGCACCTTGGCGCTCCTGCTCAGCCCGCTGTGCGCGCTCGTAGCGCTGGCGCTGGGCGCCTTTGGGGGCCCCCTGGGCCAGGCAGGCTTCTTCGAGCTTTGGCGGCTGGGCGAGGGCTACCTGTATGCGCTCGGCCTACTCGGCTCGGTGTGGGCGATCTGGATCGAACGGCGCTTCGTGCGCATTCGCCGGATGGACGTGGCAATCGCGGACTTACCGCCCGAGCTCGAAGGCTATCAAATCGCTCAGCTGAGCGATTTGCACGTGGGCAGCTTCGATCCCAAGTCGCGCGCGCTCGAATGGGTCGCGATCAGCAACGCGCTCGAGCCGGACTTGGTCGCGGTCACGGGTGATCTCGTGACGAGCGGGCGCGGCTTCTACCGTGATGTGGCCGAAGCGCTCGCAGCGCTGCGCGCCAAGGATGGCGTGTTCGTGTCGATGGGCAACCACGATCAATCGAACAACGACGAGCTCACGCGCATGGTCGCCGAGCACGGGCCCACCGTGCTGCGCAACTCATCGCAAGTGATCCGGCGCGGCTCCGCAGCCCTGAACGTGGCAGGCATCGATGGCCGGCTGGCGACGGCGCCCGAAGTCACCGCCACGATCCAGAAGTGCCTGCCTGGCGCGCCCGTCGTGTTGCTCGCGCACTACCCATCGGCCTTCGGCGCGGCCGTCGCGGCTGGGGCGGATCTGGTCCTGACTGGCCACACCCACGGCGGGCAACTCGCCGTTCCGTTCTTCAGCCAACGCCTGAACCTAGCCCGCCTCACGGGCCAACGTTCGCGAGGCCTGGTGCACTCCGGAAAAACCGCGATGTACGTCAACGCCGGCCTGGGCACGACGGGCCCCCCAATGCGCCTGGCAGTCCCTCCAGAAATCGCCCTCATCACCTTGCGACGGGCCAGCGCGAGCTAAGGGGCGGACGGCGGCAGGCAGCCGGATCCTAGGCCTTTGTCGGCTCGGGCTTGCTCGCCGAGCGTATCGCGTGCGGGATTCGAGCAATGGGCAGCTCCATCGAGCCTGGTTCGGAGATCGACGGCTTCACGGTTGGTGACCGCGTCCATGCGGGCGGCATGGGCGAGATCTTTCGGGTCACCAAGCCCGGCTTCGAGCGAGCGTTGATCATGAAGGTGCCGCGTCTCGGACCGGAGGCGAGCGAGAGCCTGCTCGGCTTCCAGACGGAAGCCCTGATCGTGCCCACGCTCACGGGCCCGCACGTAGCGCCCTTCGTGGCCGCCTCCGAGCTGACACGGACGGCGTACCTCGTCTTCGAATGGACCGAAGGCCAGACTCTCGAAGAAAAACTCGACGTTGGGCCGCTTCCACCCGTACAGGTCGCCGCGGCCGGCGCGGCCCTCGCCGACGCGTTGTATGCCTTGCATCAGCAGCGGGTCATCCACCTCGACGTCAAGCCCTCGAACGTGGTTTTGCGCGACGACGGCAGCGTCGTTTTGATCGACTTCGGCTACGCGCACCACGAAAAGTTCCCAGACTTGCTCGCGGAAGAGACGCGCTATGGCGCAGGTTCTGCCCCCTACGTTTCTCCCGAGCAGCTACTCGGTATACGCAGCGATCGGCGGAGTGACCTGTTCGCGCTCGGGGTCGTGCTGTACGAGCTTGCGACGGGCAAGTTACCCTTCGGCGAACCGGACTCGGACGTGCGCAACCGGTTCTGGTTGGATCCCACTCCTCCCGCCACACTCGTGCCGGACTTCCCGCCCTGGTTGCAAGAGATCATCTTGCGCTGTCTGGAGCCGCGCGCGGAGCTCCGCTATCAGTCGGCGGCTCACGTGGCATTCGACCTGCGTCACCCGGAGCAGGTCGCGCTCACCTCGCGTGCGGAGAAATCATCGCGCGCCGGCCTGGTATCCCAGGCACGGCGCTTCTTGCGCGCGCACGCCGAGCACGCTGCCCGGCTGCGCTCTCCCGCGCCGCTGCCCAGCCGCACGCCCATCTTGCTGGTGGCCATCAAGACCGCGCACATGGAAGACGAACGGCATCAGGCGATCCGCTTCGCGATCTCGCAGATGCTCGCGCTCAGCACGGAGTTTCGGCTGATCTGTCTCACCGTGATTCCCCCCTCGGCCTCGTCGCTCGAGCACTTGGTGACGCTCCGACATTGGGTCGAGCCCCTGGGGCTGAGCGCTCGCCGCTTGTCGCTGCACGCCGTCGAATCGGAACAGCCTGCGGACGTGATCGTGGAAATCGCGCGCTACAACAACGTGGACGTGCTCGTCGTCGGCGCGCCCTCCCAGGGCGGACGCGCCTGGTCGCAATCGACCGCCTCGACGGTCACGGCGAGGGTGAACTGCAGCGTCCACGTGGTGCGTGTGCCGAAGCGTTGAAGGCCCGGTCGGACGCGTGCTGGCCAACCTGGGCTTCGAGGGGTGCCAGCGCAGGCGGGGCTTACTCTCGACGCTGAGCGTGTTTCGGAGACGATGCCAACGGAGGCGCCGCCGCGCGAGCCGTCGGCCCCGCTGCAGCAGGCATTCGTCGAGTCTCGGCCGCGCGAACCAGCGACCGCGTTGGGCGCATTGGGGGCGGCCGAGGCGCCGAAACCACGCCGACTCGAACCCTTGTCTGCGGATCGTTACGGCGTGCATTTTACGGCCGATGGTGAGTTTCGCGAACTGCTTGAGCTGTACGCGGGCTCGCGGGGCATCGGCTGCCCGGTGGCGACCTGAGGACGTTGATTAAGCGTGGGCTCGAAGCGTACGAGCGCGAGCTGACGAAAGAGCGCTTCGCGCTGGGCAGGAAGCCACGCCGCACCGAGGCGTGGCACCCCCGCCTTCCGCGCCCCCGCCCGAGCTGCCCAAGCCTGAGCTCTCGACGCCCGATCCATCCAACCTCGATATCCAATCAACGCCGACCCCCAAGCCCAAACCCCAAGCGTCGCTGCCCGGCAGCGGTTGCGCGCGCAGTGTTCCTGCGAGATGGTCAGAGGTGTAGTTATGGCTCGCCGGATGGGCGGCGGTGCAGCGCGCGTCGCTGCTTAGAGCTCGACCACGTCGAGCCTTGGGCGGTGGGGGGCGAGCACACGATTGAGAATCTTCGCTTGCGCTGCCGGGCTCACAATCAGCGGTACGCGCGGCAATTTTACGGAAAATCTAGTGTAGAAGCGGCCGTGCAGCTCGCTCGGCGGCGGAGTGCTGCTGCGGAGGCTCCGAGCAATCGCTGACAAGCCTGAGCTGAGTCCCGACGTGGTCGAAGTTCGTGTCGGGCTCGGCGACACGGCGCGTTTTACGGGTGCCCCAGCGATTTAGGGACAGACCCTACCGGCCAACCTTCGCGCGAGACGACAATTAGCGATAGGATGCCGGTGCCAGGCGGGGTCGGTTGGGTCTGGCACGAGAATCGGAGCTCCAAAATGTGGATTAGGATGGGATCGTTCGCGGTCAAGCCCGGCGAGGCCGAGCGCTTGAAAAGCACCTACAACGGGGTCGCCGTGCCGAAGGTGCGGGCCTGTCCGGGCAATCTGGCGTGCTTGTTGCTCGAGCCCGCGACGGTGGGCGAAGCCTTCAACGTGATCACGATTTGGGAGACGCGCGCCGCCGCGGAGGCCTATGAAGCGAGCGGCTCCGCGGCAGAAGTCGTGTCACTGGTGCGAGATTGCTTCGCCGGACCGCCCACGTTGACGAGCTACCTATGCGAGAGCAGCGCGGGCCTGCCGAGTTGAAGGCGTGCGCGAAGTCAGGCGGGCGTATGGCAGCAGGCTTCGATATTGTGACCGTCGGGGTCGAGCACGAACGCGCCGTAGTAGTCCGCGTGGTAGTGCGGTCGTAGGCCCGGGGGGCCGTTGTCTTTGCCGCCAGCGGCCAGGGCTGCCTGGTAGAAGGCATCCACGGCGGCGCGATCCTCAGCTCGAAACGCGACGTGCAGGTGTGGCTGCTGAGGAGTGCCTTCGTGGATCCAGAAATCGGGTTTGGGCGGCACACCCATGCCCAAAACCATCGCGCCGCCGGTGAATTCGGGCGGGACTTCCATCAGCACCTGATAGCCGAGCGGCGCCAGCGCTTGCTCGTAGAAGCGACGGCTTTTTGCTGCATCACTCACGTCGAGTCCGGTGTGATCAATCATGGAGCCTCATTAGCATGCTGCCGCTGAAATCTCCTCAGCTGCCGCGCCGCGCGGGCGGCACGGGGGCTGCGGGTGGGTTGACACGCCCATTGCTGCCAGCCGCCTCGAGCTGGGATCCATCAGCTCACGCGAGCAAGCATCTTTGATGGTCAGCACCAGAACCGCGACGCGCTGGCGGCCGGGGGACCGCGCTTTCCCTGTCAGCCGCCGCGCGGCACGAGCGTGCCGGGTGCGCGGTACACGTCGCTCGGTAGCTCGAGGTCGGGCTCGAAGTGGCACTTCATGGTTCGGTATTGTACGGCGTTGGCGTCAGGCACCGAGCGAAACAACCAGCTGTGCTCCAGATCTTCGAGCAGCAGCAGCGCGCGTTCGCGACGCGGCGTCGCGGGGTCGAACACCACTTCGTCGGCGTCGAGGGCGGTCGCGCAGGCATTTTCGGGCGTGCCATACAGCACGGCGCCCGAGCTCAGAAATAGCCGAGGCGGATCCGAATTGTCGGTGACCGAGATCGGGTGCCGGGTCCCGGGCAAATAGGCCGCGTCGATGCGCGGGGTGGCAGTGAGCGCGCTCGGGCTGCAGCGGGCCGGACGATCGGCGAGGTTCGCTTGGGTGGGGACCGGAACCTTTGCTCCCAGCACTTCGCCATTCGCCCTAAACGCGTAGTAGGCGGCGGTCGCGCGCGTGCCTTCAGTCGTTTGCGACTGCACGTACAGACCCGAGACGTTGCCCAGGTAGGCCACGTTGCTGATCAGGCTCTGCCCGAATGCGCTGGGGTCGGGCAGGGCGGTCGTTTCGGCGTCGAACTCCCAGTCTGCGCCGACGCGCCGCGCCCGCGCGACCGCGGTGCCGCGTCCGAGCAGCATCAGGGGCACGTGCGTGTCCTCGCTGCGCGCCATTTCGGTGCGACCGCGGATGTTCGTGGCGATCGGCCACTTCACGGCGACAATGCGCGTGCTCGTGCGACCGTCGAAAAACCAAGTGTCCTGCAGGTCACCCGCGGTGTGATGCAGACGCAGGTACAGCCCACCTTCGCCGATGCTGAGCAAATCCGGATCGGCGCGTTGCACGGCCTCGCCGAGCTGATAGTCGGCGGGTGCGACGGGGCCGCCGTCGGCCAAGCGAGCATGCCCCACTTGGCCGGACAGCGCGTTGTCCCAAGCCAGCTCGATATTGCGTAGATGACTGTCTTTGGCGGGATCCTCAGGCAACCGATAGCGAAGCGCTGCGGCTCCTTCCACCTGATCCAGGACCAGGTACGCGTACTCGCTGGGTCGTTCGACCGGCTTCAGCAAGCTGACGACTTGCAGGCGCGGTCGCGGCCCAGCAAAGGCGTGGATCATCGAGGCCGAAGCGCGGATCGGATCGCTCGATAGGGCGACGAAGCTGGTCTTGCCGAAGGCGGCGTCGCGAGCATTCGGCACCTCTCGCACTCCGGGCAGCGTCTGCCAAGGAACGTCCTCGAGGGCGCACGCGATCGGGGTGCGGACTTTGCGCTCCGTGAGCGGAGTCGATTCTCGGCTCGGTGGCGGCAGTGCGCTCGCGTCTTCCTCACTCTGACCGGCCCAGCCAATGCGTGAGATTTCGCTGCCGATCACGCAGCCCGCAGCCAGGCATTGCAGCTTGACCTCGCACTCGCCGTCGCCCGCGCACAGGGCAAGTGGAAAACGTGACAGGCTCTGCCAAGTCACACCGCCATCCAGCGATTCCCAGGTCTTACGCGAGCTGACCGAGAGTGCGAAAGCGCGCATGCCGATGGCACCCACGAGCGCACGCTCGTCCGGGGCCTTCGAGCCGGAGAGCAGGCGCCCTTGCTCGTCCGCGACGATCAGGGCGCGCCCCTGGCGATCCGCGAGCACCAGCGAAAGCGAGCCGTCTTCGGCCGCGGCGAAGGATTCGAGCCGCACCGAAGATTGCGTGTGCTCCCAATACTGGTCTTCGTCTTCCGAATCTGCGCGCACCAGATCGAGGTCGTGGACCTCGAAGTTCTTGCCGCCGTCGTGCGAGACGAACGTCGCCAGCGCCCCAGTCTTCGAACGGCGGCCCACGGCGTATGCGATGCGGCCGTTCAACGAAAAGGTCAGCCCGAGCGCGCTCTCCGCCAAGGTCGGCGTGGCCGCGGCGAACAGCTCGAATTCGGCGCGCGGCAGCGCAGGCGCGCCATTTTTGCGCTTGGCTCGCGGCGCGTCGCGCGGCGTTTCTCGACGCACGAACATGCCGCCCGTGGCGCAGCCCGCGCTGGGCGCGCCGCACAGTCCGGTGGCGATCAACGTGCCCGAAGCACCGAGCGCAAAGCGGAATCCTGGCAAGGTGCCATAGCTCGTGAACGGTTCGACGTCGAAATGACGCCCGTGATCTTCACTGCGGAAGAAGGAGATGGGAACACTGCCGGCGTCGCCCGAACCGCGCAGGCAGGCGAGCTCGAGATAGCGATCGAAGCCGGTCAGCCGCGCAGCACGGCAATCTTTGAGCATCGGCAGCGGGCTCGCTTCGAGCTTGCCGTCCAGCGGCCCTTGCCAAAGCTCGTAGTCACTCGGGCGCCCCGGCGGCGCACTGAGCTCGAGGTAGCGCCCCCCGAGCACGATCGCCCGGCCGCCGGCGAGGGCCGCGGCGTCGGGGCCGCGCGGGGGGGCATTTATCGGCAAATCTTGCAGGGAAGTCGGGTCCTGGCCCGCTTCGAGCCGCGCCGGCGCATCGGCGAAGCGATACGGTCCGAATACCGTGTCGACGCGCACACGGCCCTGTCGATCGCGTGACAATGCGTACGCACCATGCGTCTTGCCCGCCAGCAAAGACCAGCTCGCGCCTTCGTCGCGCGTCAGCCAGATGGCTTCTGGGATGGCTAGCGCGAGGCCGCTGCCGTCGCTGCCCAGCTCGACGTCGGCGAAGGTGACTTGCGCGGGACCCACTCTAACGAAGGATGCCGCGCCGTCCGTGCTGCGCGAGAGCGAGCGATCGACGGGGATGCCGACGATCGAGTGGCGCGCCGCAGTGACTCGGACCAGCGGCTCGAGTGGCGCGCTGGAGCGCACGAAACGACCGAGCGGGTCCGTTGCCTCGTAGCTCGCGCCGCTCTGTCCCACGAACCAAAAGCCATGCTCGGCGTCGAGTACCGCGATCAGGTCTTCGGGAGCGAGGTTCGCGCCCGCGGTCAGGTTGTGCGTGACTGGATCGAACAGCCAACGCTCGCCGCGCTTGCCGGCGATCAGCACGCGGCCGTCGCTCAGCGGCCGCTCTGCTTGGCCCTGCGCTTGCTTAGCCGGATGATAGCGATAGCTCGCTGGGCTGCGATAATTGACCGACTGCTCGACGCTGGAAAGAAGCGAGTTTTTGGCTTGATCCGCCGGCTTGTGCGCTTCGCTGCCACAGGCCAAGCCGAGCAGGCCAAGGCCCCCGACGAACAGGCTGAGCTTCACTTCGCCTCCTGCTTGGCGGCGTGCTCGTAGTCGCTCGCGGCCTTGTCGATCAACGCCAAGTCGCGCGCAGCCTTCTCGGCTTCGGCGCTGAGCGTGGCCGTAAACAAGGTCAGACCCCAGATGCCATTGTCGCGTCGCCGAAACGGATAGCGCGTGCCGCGTGCGGTTTGCACCGTCGCGCGCTCACCTTGCACCTCGATCTTGGCGACGCCAGACATGTCCTTGCGCAAGCGGTTCATCCAACCATTCTGTTTGGCGTAGATGGCGAGCACATCCGCACCGTCGGGAGCGGCGGCCTGTTCCGCGTACTCTGCGGCAAGCCGCGAACGCTCGGGCTCGGGAAAGCTTTGCAGCACACGCTCACGCGTCTTCTTGCGATAGTCGCGGATCGTGTAACAAGCGTGCTGCGCGCGCGTCTCGGTATAAGCAAAGAAGTCTTGGGCGCGTCCGCGATTGACGGCAATCACGACGCGCAAATAGGCCCCTTCGGGTGTGCGGTCACTCGGGAATGACACATGGGCCCACACGAACGCCAAGAGCAGCGCTGAAGCCAGACCAGCGAAGACGAAGAGGAGCGCGCGGCGCGGTCGCATGATTCGCGGCTAGCTTAGAACGGATCTCGCTTTCCAGCTCGTCTGGAAAGTGTTAGCCGACGGGCATGCTTCAATCGGCGAAGGTCGCCGTCGTCGTTCCCTGCTTTCGCGAAGCGCGTTTGATCGAGCGCACGCTCGCCGGCATGCCCGCTTTCGTGGACTTGATCGTCGTGGTCGACGATGCGAGCGATGACGGCACGGCCGCGGTCGTGCTCGGGGCCGGGGACCCGCGCGTCGAGCTGGTGGTGCACGCACAGAACCGAGGCGTCGGTGCCGCGATCGTGAGCGGCTACCGCGCCGCTTTGGCCGCAGATTGCGACGTGCTCGTGGTCATGGCGGGGGACGCGCAAATGGCGCCCGAAGATCTGACTGAGGTGGCCCTGCCGGTCGCGCTCGGCGAGGCCAGCTACGTGAAGGGCAATCGCTTTCGCCACGCGAACAGCACCGACATGCCGCTCTTGCGCCGCTTCGCCGGCAGGCTCCTGGCGTTCGCCACGCGTCTCGCTACCGGCCTGCCCGTGGACGATTGCCAATGCGGCTACACGGCGATTTCGCGCGCTGCGGCCCAACGTCTGCCGCTCGACGATCTCTGGCCGCGCTTCGGCTACCCCAATGATCTTCTGGGGATGCTCGCCGCGCGCGGGCTGTCCGTGGTCGAGGTTCCGGTGCGACCGGTGTATGGCGATGAGCAGAGCGGCGTGCGCGCCTGGCACGCGCTCGGCATTTTGCTGCTGATTGTCCGGCGCTACTTGCGTGAACGCCCGGTGCGCCGCGCGCTCTCTTCAGGCGCGGATCGCGCGATCGACGATTTGCTCAGCGAAGCGGAGTGAGTGCTCCAAGTCGAAGCACTCGTCGAGCTCGGCCGCTGACAGCCGCGCCGAGACCTCGCCGTCTGCGCCGAGCAGGGCGCGGAATTGTCCCTCGCCTTGGAAGGCCTTCATCGCGTTGCGTTGGACGAGCACGTAGGCCTCCTGGCGTCCGAGCCCCTTGCCGATCAATGCCAGCAGGATGGCCTCGCTGAAGAACAACGAGCCGCTGCGCTCGAGGTTGCGCTTCATGTTCTCGGGGTACACGACCAAACCCTCGACCAGACCGGTACAGCGCTCGAGCATGAAGCCGAGCGTGGTGGTCGCATCCGGCGCCAACATGCGTTCGACCGAAGAATGAGAAATGTCTCGCTCGTGCCACAGGGCCACGTTTTCGAGCGCAGGAGTGACGGCTGCGCGCACCACACGCGAAAGGCCGCACAAGTTCTCGCTGAGCACCGGGTTCCTCTTGTGGGGCATGGCGCTGGAGCCTTTTTGTCCGGCTGAAAAGCGCTCTTCCGCCTCGCTGACCTCGCTGCGCTGCCAGTGGCGAACGTTGGTCGCGAAGCGCTCGATGCCGGCGGCGAGCAAGGCCAGGGCCGCGAAGAAGCTCGCATGTCGGTCACGCGCGACGACTTGGGTCGAAACCGTCTCGGCGCCGAGCCCCAAGCTCGTCAAGGCGCGCTCCTCGAGCTCGGGTGACAAGTGAGCGTAGGTTCCGACTGCGCCCGCGATCTTGCCCACGGCGACCTCTTGACGGGCACGGGCGAGCCGCTGGCGGCCACGCTTGATCTCCGCCAAGTGACCAGCAAGCACGATGCCGAAGCTGACGGGCTCCGCGCTGATGCCGTGCGAGCGTCCGATCTGCGGCGTGCGCGCGTGCTCCTTGGCACGCGTCGCGAGGGCCGCGATTAGCGCGTCGCTGCGCTCGAGTAACAGATCAGCGGCGCGCGCGAGCTGGATCGCGAAGCTCGTATCGAGCACGTCACTCGAGGTCATGCCGCGGTGCAGCCAGCGCGCGGGCTCTCCGGCGAGCTGCTCGACGTGGGTCAAAAACGCAATCACGTCGTGACGCGTGGTGCGTTCGATCTCGTCGATCTTGGCCGGGTCGAGCGCGATACTTTTGGCGCGAATGCTGGCCGCCGTGCCCTTGGGCACCAGGCCCTCGGTCTCCATGGCCTGGCATGCCGCGAGCTCGACATCGAGCCAAATGCCGTAGCGGGTTTTGTCGGACCAGAGCTCGGCGAATGCCTTGGGCGTGTAGCGCGGGATCATCTCCCGCCGGTGCCTAACAGAGGCTCGGCCCTGTGGCTAGCGGCTGGTTCTGGGTCGGACGCGAACGGCCTGCGAATTTCAGCGCGCTTTGCGCTGCTTCACGTCTGCGTAGGCTTGCCCTGGCGGCAGGCCCTTGCCCACCGGTAACGCGCTGCGGCTCCAGCCGGGCAGGGTGCGGCCAAAGGCGTCTTTCCCGGCGTCGAAGCCGGCAACCTGATCGGAGAGCCGCGAAAACCCCGCCTGGGCCAGCATTTCGGAAGCGCGTTTGGAGCGCCCGCCGGCTTTGCATCCGATCACCAGCGCTTCGTCCTTGCCGAATGCGCTCTCCATGACCGACAAAAAATCGGGATTAGGCACCAGGCCGACCGGTCCCGCATTGAGCAGGGGCACGTTCAGCGCGCCTTCTGGGTGACCGGCTTCGAACTCCGGTTCGCTGCGCACATCTACGTAGACGTGCCCTTGTTTCAGCAATTCGGCGGCTTGTTCGGGAGTGACTGGTTTGATTTCTGCCACGTGGATGCTCGCTTCGATTCCGAGAGAGAACGCTCTATCACCGGGCAATACAACTGACAAATGCCCAGGGGGCGACTCGTGCTACACCCCGGAGTCCTTCAGGTAGGCTCCCCCAGCGTGCAATTTCCCCCAAGTTTAGCGCCCGACTCGTCTAGCTCGTCCGACTCGTCTGGTCGCATTCGTATCGTCCCCCTGGGTGGCTTGGGGGAAATCGGCATGAACTGTTTCGCGCTGGAGCAGGCCGGAGGCATCGTGATCGTCGATTGCGGCGCTGCGTTCGCCGACGACGACGTGGGCATCGACGTTTGGCATCCGGACTTCAGCTGGCTGTTGTCGCAGCGCGAGCGCGTGCACGGCGTGTTTCTGACCCATGGTCATGAGGATCACCTGGGCGCGCTGCCCTACTTGCTGTCCGAGCTCGAGCTACCGGTGTGGGGACCGCCGCACGCGCTCGAGCTCGCCAAGCGGCGTCTCACGGAGCATCAGTTCGCGCCCAGCGAGCTCGATCTGCGCCAGGCGCACGCTGGTCAGGAATACCAAGTCGGTCCGTTCACGATCGAGCCCGTGCGCGTCGCGCATTCGATCATCGAAGCCAGCGCGCTGCACATGCGCACCGCCGTGGGCAGTGTGCTGCACACCGGGGACTTCAACTTCGATCCCGATCCGCCCGACGGTGAGCCCACGGACGAGGCACGCCTGACGGAGCTCGGCGATCAGGGAATTTCCCTGCTGCTCAGCGACAGCACCAATATCGACGTGCCCGTGCGCGCGGGCTCGGAACGCGGGGTGGGTGCCGCGCTCGCAGACTTGGTCGAGCGCGCGCCGGCGCGCGTCGTGATCGCGATGTTCGCCAGCAACATCCAGCGCTTGATCTTGCTCGGTGAGATCGCGCAGCGCACCGGGCGCAAGCTGTGTCTGTTCGGGCGCAGCTTGGAGACCCAGTGCGCTGTGGCTCGGCAAATCGGCCGCCTGTCTTGGCCGAGTGATTTGGTCGTATCGTCCGAGCAGGCTGCCAGCGTACCGCGCGAGCGGCTGCTGGTGCTCGCCGGTGGCACGCAAGCCGAGCGCAACTCCGCGCTGAAGCGCCTGTCACTCGGCCAACACCCGCGCCTCTCGTTGGCCGAAGGCGATACCGTGATTTTCTCGAGCCGCATCATCCCGGGCAACGATCGACCGGTGTTTGCCATGATGAACGATCTGCTGCGGGCAGGGATCACCTTGAATACTCGCTTCAGTGATCCGGGCGTACACACCAGCGGTCACGCCGGGCGCAGCGAGCAAACCCGCATGATCGAGCTGTGCCGGCCCAATTGCTTTTTGCCGGTGCATGGCACGCTGCACCACCTGTTACGCCACCAAGAGTTGGCGCGAGACTTGGGCGTCAGCGAGACCTGCGTGGTCGAGAACGGCACGCCGGTCGTGTGCGATGGGCACAAGCTTTGGAAAGACGAACGCGTGCCGCACGGCCGCGTCGCCATCGCCGTGGGGGGTGAGGAGCTCTCCAGTCAAACGCACCAGCGGCGGCTGGAGCTCGGCCGCTCGGGCATCGCCTTCGTCTCGCTGGCCATCGATCGCGCGGACAAGTTGGCCGCGCCGCCAGCCGTGCGCACCCGCGGCGTGCCTTTGGTCGACAACGACGAGCAAGCGCTGCGCGCCGTGGCCAAGGAAATCGCGCGCGCCGTCGAGAGCTTCCGCGGCGGTCGCGGCCTGGCCTTGGCAGAATTCGTGCGCCGCGCCGCACGCCGCAAGCTCGAAGATCTGTCCGGCACGCGCCCGATCGTCGAAGTCGAGACGCTCGAGCTCGAGGTCTGAGCGCTGAGCCGCCGTTCCTCGCTTGTCGCCCTGGCTTTGGCGCCATAGCCTTCAGCCGTGCCAGCTCGCGAGAGGCCTGCGACGCTACCCGCCATCTTTCTGGCTGCGGTCGTGCGCGTGGCCGAAGAACGTGGGGTCTCCGAAGCAACCGTCTTGGCCGGTGCAGGTGTTCCGCCAGGCGCGCTCGAGGTGCTGGAAGCGCCGCTGCCGCTCGAGGCCATCTTTGGCGGTTGGGCAGCCGCGATGCGCGCCGTTCGAGACGATGGCTTGCCCGTGCACGTCGCGCGCACCTTTACGATCGAGCACTACGCGGTGCTGGGCTTCGCGGTAATGACGGCGGCCTCGGGGCGTGAAGCCATCGCCCGCGTCGTTCGCTTCGCCGCGCTCGTCACGAATCACGGCGGACGCTGGGAAACGGAGGAGACGGCACAGGCGCTGCGCGTGCGCTGGCAGCGGTCGGGGCCGCGCTCGCTCGGACATCGTGTCGCCAACGAGTCGGTGCTCGCGGAATTCCTGCATGTTGCGAGGCAGATCCTGGGCGCCGATCTCGAGGCTCTGGCAGTCTCGTTCCAGCATGCGGCGCCGGCCGACACGCGCTTACACGCCGAGCATTTTGGTGTCAGCCCCCGCTGGCAAGCAGAGGCCGACGAGCTCGTGCTGCCCAAAGCGATCTTGACCGCGGTGCCGAGCTTTGCGAACCCCGCGCTTTCTCGGCACTTCGAGGCCTTGGCCCAGCGCCTGATGCAAGAGGCGAGCGGCGATCTCGAGACGACCGCGCGGGTGCGAACGGCGATCCTCGAAGCATTGCCGGACGGCGAGCCCGCCAGCACGGCCATCGCCAAGCAACTGGGCATGAGCGAACGGACATTGCGCCGCGCTCTCGCCAACGAGGGAAAATCCTTCAGCGCGCTGGTCGAAGCGGTACGCAAGGAGCGAGCGGCCCTGCTCATCTCCGACCCGCGCGCGTCCCTGGCGGAGGTGGCCTTTTCTCTCGGCTTCTCCGAGCTTTCGGCGTTCAGCCGCGCGTTCAAGCGCTGGCATGGCCGTGCACCGAGCGAGGTACGCCGAGGCGCGTCGCTGTCCGCCGCCCGCTGAGCGCCGGGCCGGCTGGCTCGCGCTCGATTCAAAATGAATAGCCGAGGTTCACGTTGCCAAAAAAGCCGAAGTCGTGCGCCTCGTGTGTGTAGCTCGTGCCATCGCAACGCGTGAGCGTGGCGCTACCGCCTGCGAGCGTCGAGGCAACGTTCGGCCAAAAGCGCAGATTTGGCTGCAAAAACACGTGCTTGCTCAGGTAGATCGAATAGAACACGCCTGGACCGATGCTGAACGTCGTGTAGCTCACCACGCTCGCACCCTCACTGGCGCGGACCTCGTAGTGGTGCGCCTTGAGCTCGATGGAGAGGTGCAGGTTCTCGGTGATGCGATAGCCCACGCCGAAGCCCGTGGTCCAGGGTACGCGGACGATCGTTTCGTCGTGGCGCTCGGCCGAGCTCAAGGCAAATCCTCCCAATTGGTTCAGATCGAGCCCTTGGCCGTGCGACAGCTCGAACGCCAAGCGCCCGAGCTTGTACTCGAGGGCCAGGTTTCCCCCGCGAAATAATAACCACTGCGAGAGCCCGGCCATCACGCTAAACTTGCGCGAGAGTCCGGAACTCGTGCTTTCCGTGGGCGAGGCGTCGGGCTTGGCCGCGCCCTCGGCCCGCGCCGGCTCCGTCAGCACCGATGCCAACAACCATGCACCTAGCGTCGCCTGCGTTTTGGAAATCGCCATGAGCACAACATGGGATTCCTTCGCCATTTTTGCGTCGACCGGGGCGGCCAAGTGCTTGACCGGGACGGCCAAAAGGAGATCACCCAGACCATGCCCATGACGTTCCTGTTTGGGCTTCGGCGGGCTGGCACGCTCGCCTTTTGTCTTTCGTTGGCGAGCGCGGCGTGCAGCAGCGATGGCAATCCGTCGGGTGCCGGCGGTAGCGCTGGGGACAGTAGCGCTGGGGAGAGCAACGCCGCGGGCAGCTCGGCAGCAGGCGCGGGCGTTGGCGGCGCCGCGAGCCAAGCCGGCCAGAGCTCAACTGGGGGCGCAGGTGCAGGCGCGGGCGCGGCTGCAGGCGCGCCCGCTGGCAATGCGGGGTCGACCGGCGTGGCCGGAGCCATCGATACCGGGCCCGCGCCGTCGCCGAAGTGGGTGAACGCGACGGGCAACCTGGCCAACATGCCATCCGAATGCGGCAACCTGACCCTGCTCTCCACGGTGCCCGACTCGGACACCGTGATCGCCGGCGTCGCGAAAGGCGGGCTGTTCGCCAGCGACAATGGCGGCGCGACCTGGAAGCCACTCGGCACCGGCTCGGGCTCTGCGCTGATCACCAATCGTCCCTCGTCCATCGTCTACGATCCCGAGCACGCTGGCACTTTTTGGGAGAGCGGCATCTACAATGATGGCGGCGTTTACAAGACCAGCGACGGCGGCAAAACGTTCGCGCGGCTCGGAGACATCACCCACAACGATCTGGTCAGCGTCGATTTCTCCGATCCCGAGCGGAACACGCTGCTCGTCGGCGGTCACGAGCAGAAGCAGATGCTCTATTTGTCGACCGACGGCGGCAAAACCTTCACCCAGATTGGCAAAAATTTGCCGAGTGATGCGCATTTTTCGGTGGCGCCGCTGGTGCTCGACAAAAAGACATTTCTGCTCGGCTCCTGCGGCTACGGCGATGGCGCGTGCGGCGTGTACCGCAGCACCGACAGCGGGCAGCATTGGCAGCGCGCGAGCGATCTTTCTGCCGCCGCCCGTCCGTTGTGGGCGTCCGACGGATCGATCTACTGGTCGCTCATTTACAATAGCGGCATCGCGCGCGGCACGTCGGATGGAACGAGCTGGTCGAAGACCGCGGACGGCATCACGACCGCGTACCCCGTCGAGCTGCCCGACGGCAGAGTCCTCACCGTGAGCGGCGACCACGTCGTCGTCTCCGCCGACCGGGGCTCGACCTGGAAGCCGGTGGGTGAGAAGCTACCATTCGAGGCGAGCGGCGTGGTGTACTCGGTGCGGAAGAAGATGCTCTTCGTTTGGCAATGGGATTGCGGCGACGTCGTGCTGCCCGATGCGATTGCGAGCGCAGGCTTCGACTACACGCAGAAATGACCCCACGCCGCTCGTTGAACGACTTCGGCCAGGCGCAGAAGGGCAGCCTAGCCGCGAAAAATCCGCAGTCGCGAACGGCCTCAGCGCGCTCGGCGCAAGAGCGGCCCTTCGGGGCTGTCCTCGATCGCAAAACCGCGCTTCGACAACTCGGCGCGCAGCTCGTCGGCTTTGGCGAAGTCGCGTTCGGCGCGCGCGCGTTCGCGCGCCGCGACGAGTTGTAAGGCCTCCGGGCTGCCCTGAACGGTGCGGTTCACTTTCCAAGCGAGCCCGAGCACACCGCCCAACTCCGCGATCAGCCGCGCCCTGACGCCCGTCCCCACGCTCGAGTCGGCTAGGATGCACCAGAGGACTGCGATCGCTCGCGGCGCATCCAGGTCGTCGTAGAGCGCGTCGTAAAACAGCCGTCGCCATTCGGTGCGCGCCGTCGCTTCCGCTTCCGCAGCGGGCTCTTCCAGGTGTTGCTCGACGAAGTGGCTCATGCGTTCGAAGCCCGTCTCGGCGGCGCGTAGCGCTTCCAGACTGAGATCGAGGGTCGAACGGTAGTGCGCGGTCATGATGTAGTAGCGAAAAGCGGGCGCGCTCACGCCGATCGCGCTCAAGTCGTCGAGATTCGGGGCAAGCCCGGCAGATTTCGCGATCTTGTCGCCCGCCATCGTCAGCCATGCGCCGTGCATCCAATATTTCACCCAAGGCCGCACGCCGAGCGCGTGTTCCGCCTGTGCGATCTCGTTATTGTGATGGACGGCGACGTGATCGATACCGCCGGTGTGGATCTCGAATTGCTCCCCCAAATATTTGCTGGCCATGGCGCTGCACTCGATGTGCCAGCCCGGAAAACCCACGCCCCACGGGCTGTCCCACTCGAGTTGCCGGCGTGGACCCGTGCTGGGCGAGAATTTCCAGAGCGCAAAGTCCGCCAGGTTGCGTTTGCCGTTCTGACTTTCGCTGACACGGCTATGCTCTGCGCTGGCGCGCAGCCCTGACAATTCACCGTAGTGGGGTGCGAGACTGGCATCGAAATACACGCCGTCGGGCGTTCGATAGGTGAAGCCGCGCGCTTCGAGCCGTTCGATCATCGCCTGCTGCTCCGGGACGTGCGCGCTCGCCTTGGCCCACACGTCCGGCGTAAGCACCGAGAGTCGCTGCAAATCCGCTTGAAACAGCGCTGTGTAGAGCTCGCCAATGGCCATGGCCGAGGTATTGGCGCGGCTGGCCGCGAGCTCCACCTTGTCCGCACCTTCGTCTGCGTCCGAGGTCAGGTGCCCGACGTCGGTGATGTTGATCACGTGCTTTACGGCGTAGCCGGCCGAGCTCAGCGTTCGCCGCAGCAGATCGGCGAACAGATAGGGACGCATGTTGCCCAAATGCTGCCGCGCGTACACGGTCGGGCCACAACTGTAGATCCCGACGGGGCGATCGCTGAGCGGTGCGAACACGCGCACGGAACGGGACAATGAATCGTACAGTTTGACGTCGACCATGGTTTGCTCCGAAAGGCTCGAAAACGCGCGCTACTTGGCCTTCCTGGCGGAAGGGCCAGGCGGCGCAGGCAAGCGCGGCGTGAAGCCGCAGACCTAGGCCGCCCGAACCGTCGAGCGACAACAGCCGCAGCTCGCCTTCGCGCAAAGCGAGGCGGATACGGGATCACTCGATACAGCCAGGGACGACACGAAGCACAACCGTGTCATGGCTTTCGGGGCTCGTCAAATCAAGCGACCGGCGTCCGAACGGCTGCCGCGACTTGTTCTTTTCCATGAATGGTGATGTTGCCGAGGCCATCCAACGTGACGGAGAAGTGAACGAGCGGGGAACCGGCGGGGCCAGCCAACACCTTGCCGTTACTGTCGAAGCGACTCCCGTGGCACGGACATACCAGGATGGCGTTGCCGGGCGCCACGTCGCAACCCTCGTGGGTGCAAGTGATGGTCATGGCGTACAGACCGTCGGCATCCCGAGCGAGGATGGCTGGAGCCCCGTTCACCACGGTCAGTGTTCCCTCGCTGGTGTCGCTGACATTGCCGCCCGACACGTCGCCGAATGACGCCGGTTCCCCGGACTTCGCAGCGCACGCGGTGAGCGGGCTGGCAGCCAGCAGCTTCAGGAACGTGCGACGCGCGCTAGGCATGATGATCCTCGATGGCTGATGGAACGTGACCAGGTGCACTGACGGGCAAAGGGCCTGTCGCGCGCAAAGGCACGCTTTGCAAATAGTGGCAGGCGGTCTAGCGGATATTCACGGCCCGAGCCGATGGGAGACCCTCGGAGCGGTAACATGGCTGACGGGCTGCTCCGGGCTCCGCGCTTGGCTGGCTGGCAAAGGGGCGATTGCGTTGCCCAAGGATCTCCGCTAGTTAGCAAACCACGGAGTCCTCGGAGAGCTTATCGAATGCTGTTTGGGCGGGCGAAATGCATAGGTTTGGCGATCGGATTGTGGAGCGCGTTCGCGTTGTGCCGATCCGCAGACGCCGCGGAGACGGCAAAGCCTCCAGCTCCAGCACCGAGCGGAGTCAAGTCGGTCGAGGAGATCGCCAACCAGAAGGGGTTCCTCTATTACCCGTCGGCACCTCCGGCAGGCAAAATGCGGTTCTCGCTCGGGGCGACCTACGACGCGATCGACCCGGCCGTGATGTACGGCATGTCGGTCCGCTTTCCGCAGCTCGTGCTCGATTATCAGGACTCACTCGGCAAGGGCTTCTTATTCAAGGCCCACATCAACACCATGCTCGTCACCAACGAGGCCTTGGTCGGCATTGGTTACAATTGGCACGGGGCCGGGCCGTGGTCGGTTGGCGCAGCGGTGAGCGCCGGCGTGTTTTTGGGCAAGCTCGACGGCTTCGGCTTCGACGCAATGACGATTGGCGCCGAGTACCGCCCGGAGCTGACCGTCGGTTACTCGCTCGGTGACGTCGCGCTTTCGCTGCGAGGCTCGCTGATCTTGATCGGTCCCGAGCGCGCCCGGGTCGGCGACTACTGGGGTGGTTTCGATAACCCGAATCTGTTCACGGGTCACAGCGAGATCCTGTACGTGGAGAACACGACGCGTGGCGGCTCGGTTTGGTATTTTGGTGCGGGAGCAATGACGACGCGCGCTCACTACGCGTTCTGGGTCTTGTTCCCCGATTCGCCAGGTCTTTACACCTATCCTCGCTTGGTGGCTGGCTATGAATACTAAGACATGGGCCTTGGCTTTGGCGTTCGGCGCGCCGTTCCTGCTCGCGGACTGCGAAACGGCGCTCGAGGTATCGATTCCGATGTTCCCGGATGGCGGGATGCTGCGCACCGGCACTGCGCTCAAACGCGAGCAGCTCAGGGACGGTTTCGAGGGCATGTTCAACGTCAGCAAGGGCAGCGCGCTGCTCGGTGACAAAGCATCCATCATCACCAGCCCCGGCACCGTCTCCGTGCTCACGGACAAGAACGCGGGGTTTGCCGTGCTGGGCGCCGCCTGTTTGCCCGATCAGCGCGTGGTCGTGGAAGGCTACTGGCAATATCCGACCCGTGCCGACGCCGGCCTGCTGCGCGTGTTCGTCGATCCTCCGGCAGTGGCGCAAGCGTTTTGCAACGGCGAAACGCCGACGCCGGACACGAGCTTCAGCCTCACCGGTACCTACGGCGATGGCGACGACATTCCGACCAAGCCTCTCGAGCTGCGTTGGTCGAACGAGCTGAAGCCGTGGCGCGACACGTTCTACACCGTGGCTCACCACGGCGCGTGTGAAGCCACCGATCATTGCGGCGTGAGTCCGAACAGCATCGAGTCGATTCGGCTCGCCGAGCGCATCGGCTCGAATGCCGCCGAGCTGGACGTGCGCACCACGCGTGACGGGATCCCGATCTTGTTTCACGACCCCACCATGTCGGCCTCCCTCGTGCGGGGCCTGTTTTGCAACGGCGCAGTCAAGGACCTTTCGCTCGCCGAGATGCGTGCCAGCTGCCTGATGCGCTACGGCGAACAGATCCCCACCTTGGAAGCGGCCCTCGACATGATGGTCAACGAGACCGAGCTGTCGGGCGTGTATCTCGACGAGAAGACAGCCGAAGGGGTGCTGCCGTCCGCGCGCCTCGTCCAGAAGGTGCTCGAAGACCTGAAGTTGCGCACGGATGGTCGCAAGTTCGCGCCGCTGATCGGCATCCCCACCGATGACGTGCTCGACGCCTGGCACAGCGCCAAGTCAAAGCTGCTGTCCGAAAACGCCGACCGGGTGGCGCTGGGTCAGGAGCCGCTCGCGATCCCGGAGTGCCTGCTCGAATACGACGTCGACAAGGTGATTGCCGAAGAATGCGTCGCCTGGGGACCGACCTGGACCGAGGGCCCGCAGCCCGAAAACGTGCAGAAGCTCCGCGATCACGGGATTGGGACGATCTTCTGGACCATCAACGAGAGCGACTTCATCGAGGGGTTCTTGACGACGTCGAAACCGAACGGGATCATCACGGCTCGCGCCGCGCTGCTGTTTCAGACTTATCAGCTGATTGGCTCTGTGCCTGAGCCGCTCGTCAAAAAGGACGGCCAGCAGTGAAGCCCGCAGCTTACCTCTTCGCGCTGGCGCCTCTGCTCGGCGTAACTCCCGCGCTGGCACAGGGGCAAGCGGCTCCTGCGGCCGCAACGCCGGCTCCCGCGGCTGCAGCGCCTGCTCCTGCAGCGTCCGCTCCTGCAGCGCCCGCTCCGGCAGAGGCCGCAGCGCCCGCTCCGGTAGAGGCGGTTCCCTCGGACGCGGCCCCCACTGCGGCCGAGCCAGCTCCCGCCACGGTGCCGGCACCCGCTCCCGTTGCTCCCGCTGCTCCGCCCCCGCAACCTTCGTCGCTCGAGCTCTTCGGCAGCGTCGCCCCCACCGTCGTTCAGGGCGACCCCGCGAACCCCGGACTCACCAATTCATTTCGGCGCCTCGGCGTCTACGGTGAGGGCGGCGTCGCGTATCGCTCGAAGTATTTCTTGGATCCGTTCTTCGCGGTCGGCTACGCCACGCTCTCCTCCGGCGACACGACGCTGCCTGACAGCGATACGATCGTGGATGGGGCCCCGGCGTACACTGCCGGCACGATGCATCAGCATCTCGGCATGTGGCTGCTCTCGCCCGGCGTCACGGGGGAGATCTGGCGTTTTCGCCTGCGCTTCGGGCTGGGTATCGCGATCGTCAAGCAGAGCTTCAGCTTTCACGGTGAGAACCACTCGACGGATCAGAAGCCGCTCGCGTGGAATGTCGGCCTCGGTTACAAGTTCTACGAGCTCCCGCGATTTCGCCTGGATGTCGAGGCTCGTGTGGTCCAAGCCAAGGGCGCGGACGTGGCCTTTTGGGCGCTCGCTCTCACCGGGCGCGGTGACGTGATCACTTTTTAGTCCGAGACGCTGGTACGAGCGCGCGGATGAACGCGCGCCGTCAATCGCCGTCCACGGACGAGAAAGTCGATGTGACTCCGAGCGTGCTGGCCAGCTCGGTTTTGAGCGCACGCTCGAGTATTTGCAGCGTGTCGATGGCCGCGTCCAATGCCGCAGGGTCGCGCTTCGCCACTTCTTCCAGCGGCAGGCCCAGCTTGGAAAGCGCGGCCAGCGCCTGAGCGAACGCCGCGCGCAGGCGCTCGTCGACTGCGGATGACTGCGCCTTGACCAGCTCACTGAGCCCACGATCCACCCCGCGGTAGAGCTCTTCGGCGGCGCGCAAGTAGCTGAGCGCGATCTGCTGCGACATCTGGCTCCCGCCACCCTCGACCTCGGCCGGCACGATCCGTCCGTTTTTGGCCAGCTTGGCGATGCGGGCGAGCCGGTCCGTGCATTGATTCTCGACCGTGGACACCAAGTGTCCAACCAGGCGATTCAAGCTCTCCTGTCCACCGTCGGCGAACTTGCCGGCGTACGCTTGCCCGTTTCCGAGCGCGCGCGCCGTGCTGTCCGCGTAATACGAGACATTGCCTGCTAGGGCACGAGCCAAGCGCGCGCGGCGCTCGCCGTCCGCGCTCGAGAAGCCCAGAATGATCTGCTCGTCGGCTTCTCCTGTCCCGTAGAGCAGATACTCCAAGGCGAACAGCCCGCGGCGGTCCACGCCCATCACGTTGATGCTGGCATCGTCGATGGTTTGTGAAACTCGCAGCAGCTCATCGATGGCGGCGGTTCGCACCGGCCAGAACATGACGCGTAACAGGCCGTTCGTGTCCACGATCGGACCGTTGCGGAACGCGTCCGCTCGTTTCCAGCTCAGCAGTGTGCGTTGCCACTGTTCGCGGGCCGCGCGTAGCGTCGTGAGCGAGGGCTCGCCCGCCAAGCGCGTGATTTCGCGGTCGAGTCGTCGGCTGGTGTCTGCAACATTCGCTGTGTTCGGCGCGACGACTTGCTCGATCAGGGCGCGCAAGACATCGCGCTTGGAGACGCCTCGGCGACACGCGGGAGCCGCGCACACGGCACCGACCAGCAGGGCCCGCTGGATGAAGGTTCGCCGGAGCATGCTCATCGTGAGGATTGTAGGGATAGGAGCTACGGAAATGGTTCAAAAACGCGGCAAACGGCCGGCGCTGGCCCAGCCATCGATCGCCTAGTCGGTGCGATTTCCCCCACAAACTCGACGGCCGACGTGGTAAGGGCTAGCCGGCGGGGCGCCCACTGGCACTTCCGTGAGACTTCAGGAAGCAAAGAAACGAGTGAAGGCGATGGCTCTTCGTGGTGAGTCCTCTCAATCCCCACGGATGTTCGAGAGCGACTTTATCGACTTTTTTTCGCGCTGCCCGTACTGGGTCGTCCCGATCCTGTACGTGCCGACGGTGTGTGCGCTGTTCGCGGCCAGTCGCTTCCATGCGGGCGTGGGCTGGCTCGGCAGCGTTGGGCTTTCCCTGGGTGGCTTCGCGTTCTGGACGCTGGCCGAGTATTGGCTGCACCGCCTGGTGTTCCACTTCGAGGGTAACAGCGCGTTCACCAAACGCGTGCACTTCCTGCTCCACGGCGTCCACCACCAGTGGCCGCACGACAAGCTGCGCCTAGTCTTTCCGCCCGGTGCCAGCATCCCCCTGTTCTGCACGTTCCTTGCGCTGTTCATGCTCGCCCTGGGTCGCTACGGCTGGGGCTTCCACGCGGGCTTCACCATCGGGTACATGTTCTACGACCTGTCCCATTACTTTCTGCATCACGGCAAGCCGCGCAGCGAGTACGGCCGTCGGCTCCGTCGCAACCACTACTTGCACCACTTCAAAGAGACCCACGCCCGCTTCGGTGTCTCGATGGTGCTCTGGGACAAGGTGTTCGGCACGACCGGTTCCGGTAATGCCCTCGCGTCGGAACGTCAGCGCAAGACTGACGCCCACGTCTCGGCGGGCTGAGCACAGCTGCTCGGTGCCGGCGTTCGTTCTCCAGTCAACGAGCGCCACCGTCTAGATCGTGATCGCGCCTAGGTCCTCGGGCGTTTCGCGGGGCTCGGGGATCCAGCTTTCGTCGGGAACGGGTGGCGGCAGCTCGACGGGTTTGCCGTCGTACGAGACGCGCCGTCCTGGCCAGACGAACGTCTTCACGAGATACACGAACATCGATTTCTGATCGAGCACGGGCGCGATGTGCGGCGCAATTTCACGCGCGTGCGCTGCAGGCAGCAGGCTCCAATGCAGGGCCGGGTGGTGGTGGTGGATGCCGTGGTAGCCGTTGTTGAACGTCCACCAATTGACCCACTTGCCCACGAAGTTTCGTGAGTGGTTGTAGGGGTGGTTCTGGTCGCAGCCGTCGTGCTGCAGGTAGTTCATGCTGATGATGCCCCACGCGGCATAGACGTGAGGGATCAGCCAGTAGACCAGGCCTTTCCTCCAATCCAAGAGCAGCAGCAAGGCGGTCACGCCCAACACGGAGAAGTTTTCGAGCTTATATTGCCGGAACCAGGCGGGGTGCCGCCCGCGCGCTGCCCGCGAGTAAGCGAAATCGTTCTTCGTGATCGCGACGGCCACGCGCACCCCGAACTCGAGCATATTGAGCAGGTTCCAGCTGTGGCGCACTTTGCTGGTGCGCATCACGTCGCGGGGCGTCTGCGTGAAGCGGTGGTGGCTCAGATTGTGACCGGGCACGAAGGCGCTGACGGCCGAGCCATAGCTGAGGGACAGCACGACCTGGAGCACGCGGTTGGCCGCACGTTCACGAAAGACCGGCGCGTGAACCGTGTTGTGCGTGATGACCGCGCACAGAAAGGACAGCACGCAGGTCGAGAGCACGAGCAGCACCGCCAGCCAGCCGCGCGGGGGCCCCGCAACCCACTGGTAGACGAGCAGCGAGTAGTATGCCGCTACGAAGGCGAGGGAGCGCCGATCGGCCGCGTGACGAAGTTTGAGGGAGGGCCAAATGCCCCTCCGAGGTCGGATTGCGTCCATCACCCACTCCGGATCTCACTCGCAACGACGCCGCGAGGCAAGCGCAAAATAACCTACACGAGCGGTAGGGAGGTTACGTGACTTCGTTCGCATTATGACGACCCTGAAACACTGACGGAACGCAGCGACCGACCGGCAACTCTGCAACATGCGCCGCCTACGGTCGCATCCAGGCGCTGCCCACTTGGATGTAGAAGGCGGTCGTATCACGGCTGAAGGCCAGGTCGGCCCCCATGTGGATGCCGTACTTTTTGGCCAGCTCGTAGCGGAAACCGCCGCCTCCGGAGACGACGCCCTGCGAGTTGTCGAGGTGCTCGAAGTCGTTCCAGGCGTTACCGGCTCCGACGAAGCCGAGGATGCTGAAGCGCCTCCAAAACTGCCAGCGGAGCTCCCCTTCGAGCGACAGCACCTCGTCGCCTTGGTAACGCATTACTGGCACACCACGCAGGCCGATGTACGGCTTCATGTAGAAGGGCGCGTCGCCGAAGCTGGCGGCGCCCTGCAGATTCAGCCCGAAATAGAAATCGTGGGGCAGGGGCAGGTATTGAATCGCTTGCAGACTGGGGCGCACGAAATTGTTGTCACCGCCCAGCCATTTTCCAGCCACATTGGCTGAAAGCTCGAGGTAGACGCCGCGTATGGGGGTGAAGACGTTATCTCTGGTGTCGAGGTTGAGCGACGGCAAGAGCATGCCAAGGTTCGACGCGCGATCGTAGTCCGGCAGGTTCGGCGTCGTGTCCGGCGCGTCGAAGGAAACCTTGGTGCTGGCGAATGCGTAACCCAGGCCCGCCCAGTAGCGCGACTCCCCGAGACGATACTT
>Ga0247773_1000230_pt1 | contig 26369 bp, 3 predicted proteins | sample UWRJL092311B6_FD_179934 | JGI IMG/M metagenome (GOLD analysis project Ga0247773, IMG submission 179934) | Plant litter microbial communities from Arlington Agricultural Research Station in Wisconsin, United States - UWRJ-L092-311B-6 | ecosystem: Environmental > Terrestrial > Plant litter >... | reverse complement strand
CTGGAGGCACATCCCGGCTTGCGGCTGATCAACGGCTACGGCCCCACCGAGAACTCCACCTTCACCTGCTGCCACACCGTGCGGCCGGAAGACACGGCCGGGCCGTCGCTCGCGCTGGGCCGCCCGCTGGCGCAGACCCGCGTGTCCATCCCCATCGGCCGGCCGGTGGCCAACACCACGGCCTACGTGCTCGACCGCGCCGGCCGGCCCTGCGCGCTGGGCGTGCCCGGCGAGCTGTACACCGGCGGCGACGGGGTGGCGCGCGGCTACCTGGGGCGGCCGGCGCTCACGGCCGAGCGCTTCGTCCCCGATCCCTTCTCCACCCGGCCCGGCACGCGCCTCTACCGCACCGGCGACCGCGTGCGGCGCAGGGAAGACGGCACGCTCGAGTTCCTGGGGCGCATCGACCAGCAGGTGAAGGTGCGCGGCTTCCGCGTGGAGCCGGGCGAGGTGGAGGCCGCGCTCAAGGCCCACCCGCACGTGGGCGACGCCGTGGTGGCCGCGCGCGCCGACGGTGGCGCCGAGAAGCGGCTGGTGGCCTACGTGGTGGCCAGCAACGGCGTGCCGCCCGACCCGGCCGAGCTCACGCGGATGCTGGCCTCGCGCCTTCCCGCGCACCTGGTGCCCTCGGCGTTCGTGGTGCTGGGCGCGATTCCGCTCACGCCCAACGGCAAGATCGACCGCCGCGCCCTCCCCGCCCCCGAGGCGCAGGCCGAGACCTATGCCGAGCCGCGCACCCCCACCGAGGAGATGCTGGCGGGGATCTTCGCGACGCTGCTGGGCGTGGAGCGCGTGGGTGCCGAGGACGACTTCTTCCGGCTGGGCGGGCACTCGCTGCTGGCCACGCAGCTCGCCTCGCGCGTGCGCCGGGCCTTTGGCGTGGAGGTGCCGCTGCCAGCGGTGTTCGAGGCGCCCACCCCGCGCCGGCTGGCCGCGCACGTCGAGAGCATCGCCCCGGGCGCCCCCGAGCCGGCCCCGCCGATGGCGCCGCTCCCCCGCGGCGGCGCGCTGCCGATGTCGTTCGCTCAGGAGCGGCTGTGGTTCCTGGAGCGCCTCCTCCCCGGCCGCGGCCTGTACAACATGCCGGTGCGGCTTCGTCTCGACGGACCGGTGGACGCGGAAGCGCTGCGCCTCGCCCTGGCGGCCGTGATCGCGCGACACGAGGCGCTGCGGGCGCGCTACCGCGAGGCCGACGGCGCGCCCGTGCAGGAGATCGCCGCGCCGTGGAGCATCGATCTCCCCATCGTCCCCCTCGTCGACGATGAGGGGGAGGCGGCGTGGCTGGCGGACGAGGCGTGGCGGCCGTTCGACCTGGAGCGCGGGCCGCTGGTGCGCGCGGCGCTGCTCCGGCGGTCGGACGACGACCACGTGCTGGCGCTCAACCTCCACCACAGCGCTGGCGACGGGTGGAGCTGGTCGCTGCTGCTGCGCGACCTCTCGGCCGCCTACACCGCCGCGCTGCGCGGGGAAGACGCGGCGCTGCCGCCGCTGGAACTGCAGTACGCCGACTATGCGGCGTGGCAGCGCGGGTGGCTGGCCGGCGAGCGGCTGCACACGCAGCTGGCGTACTGGCGCGCCGCGCTGGAGGGCGCCCCCGCGCTGCTGGAGCTGCCGACGGACCGGCCGCGTCCCGCGCTCCCCGCCAACCGCGGCGCCTTCTTCCCGTTCGTGCTGTCGGCGGGGCTCACGCGGCGGGTGCACGCGCTGGCGGCGCGCGAGGGCGCCACGCTGTTCATGACGCTGCTGGCCGCCTTTCAGGCGCTGCTGGCGCGCTGGTCGGGGCAGCGCGACGTGGTGGTGGGCTCGCCCATCGCCGGGCGCCACCACGGCGAGGCCGAGGAGATCGCCGGGTTCTTCGCCAACACGCTGCCGCTGCGGGCGCAGCTGGACGACGACCCCACCTTCCGCGCGCTGCTGGCGCGGGTGCGCACCGCCACGCTGGGCGCCTACGCGCACCAGGACCTGCCGTTCGAGCGGATGGTGGAGGAGCTCCGGGTGGAGCGCACGATGAGCCACGGGCCCGTGTTCCAGGTGCTCTTCGGACTGCAGAACCTGCCACCCGCCGATCTCCGCCTGGAGGGCGTGCGCGCGACCGAGCTGGAGGTGAACCCCCGCGCCGCCAAGTTCGACCTGTCGGTGGAGCTGCGCGAGGCGAACGGCCGCGTGGGTGGCGGCATCGAGTACGACGCCGACCTGTTCGACGCGGCCACGGTGGAGCGGCTGGCCGGCCACTTCCGCCTCCTCCTCGAGGCCGTGTGTGCCGACCCCGACGCTCGCCCGCTGCACACCGACCTGCTCACCGACGCCGACCGCGAGCACCTGGACGCATGGAGCCGCGGCGCACCGGTGGTGGCCGCCGGCCTCGTCCCGCTTCCCCGGGCCTTCGCGGCGCGAGCGGCCGCGCAGCCGGACGCACCCGCCATCCGCTTCCGCGGGCGCACCGTCACCTTCGGCGAGCTGGACGCGCGGGCGAACCGCGTCGCGCGGCGGCTGCGGGCGCTGGGGGTGGGTGTGGAGGCGCGCGTGGGCGTCTGCCTCCCAAGGACGCCCGACGCGGTGGCGGCGCTGCTGGGGGTGATGAAGGCGGGCGCGGCCTACGTGGCGCTCGACCCGGCCTACCCCGCCGCGCGCCTGGCCACCCTGCTGGCCGACGCGGGCGCCGCGGCGGTGGTGACCTCGCCCGAGCTGTCGGAGCGCCTCCCCGCCGCCCTCCCCACCCTCGTCCTTGGCGGAGACGAGATCGACCGGCGCGATGGGGAGGCGGGGGATCTGGGGACCCGGATCGATCCATCGTCGCTGGCGTGCGTCATCTACACCTCCGGCTCCACCGGCACGCCCAAGGGGGTGATGATCCCGCACGGCGCCGTGGCCAACGTGCTGGCGTGGTTCCGCGGTGTCGTTTCGGACCAGGAGAGGACGGCGGTGCTGGCGTCCACCTCGTTCTCGTTCGACGTGTCGATCGCCGAGGTGTTCGGAACGCTGTGCGCCGGCGGGCAGCTGGTGATGGTGGAGAACGCCATCGAGCTGGCCGAAGTGCCGGCGGCGGAAGGGGTCCGCTCGGCGTGCATGGTGCCCACCGCCGCCGCCGAGCTGCTGCGCCTGGGTGCGCTGCCGCCGACGCTGCAGGCGCTGAACCTGGGCGGCGAGGCGGTATCGGCGGCGCTTGCCGAGCAGCTGCTGGCCACGGGCACGGTGCGGGTGATCCGCAACCTCTACGGCCCCACCGAGACCACCGTCTACGCCACCTGGGCCGAGGCGCGGCCCGGCGACCCGCGCCCGCCGATCGGGCGGCCGGTGGCGGGGGCGCGCGCCTACGTGCTGGACCCGTGGCTGCGCCCGGTGCCGCCGGGGCTGCCGGGCGAGCTATACCTGGCCGGCGCCGGCGTGGCGCGCGGCTACGTGGGCCGCCCCGGCTTCACTGCCGGCCGCTTCATCCCCGACCCCTTCGCGGATGAGCCGGGCGCGCGGATGTACCGCACCGGAGACCGCGTGCGCTGGCAGGCGGGCGGCACGCTGGAGTACATGGGCCGGCTGGACACGCAGGTGAAGCTGCGCGGCTTCCGCATCGAGCCGGGCGAGGTGGAGAGCGCGCTGCTGGCGCATCCAGCGATCGGCGAGGCCGTGGCCGTCGTCCGCAACGACACGGGCGACGCGCGCCTGGTGGCCTACGTGGTCGCCGCCCCCGGCGCCGTGGTGCCGGGGATGGCCGAGCTGCGGACGCACCTGCGCGAGCGGTTGCCCGACTACATGGTGCCCGGTGCCTTCGTGGCGATGGACGCGCTCCCGCTCACCATCAGCGGCAAGGTGAACCGCCGCGCGCTTCCCGCACCCGCCGCGGGCGGCACCGAGCCCACGCGCCCGCGGACGGAGACCGAGGCCGCGCTGGCGGAGGTGTGGCGCGAGCTGCTGGGCGTGGACGCGGTGGGGGCGGGCGATTCGTTCTTCGCGCTGGGCGGGCACTCGCTCCCGGCGATGCGGCTGGTGGCCGCGGTGCACGCGCGGCTGGGCGTCGCGGTCCCCCTGCGCGAGGTGTTCGACTTTCCCCGGCTGGCCGATCTGGCCGCCCGCGTGGACCGCATCCGCGCCCGCTCGCTCGACTTCCTCCTAGCCGATCTCGGCGTGTCGGAGGAGGAGGCGCGGGCGATGATCGACGAAAACAAGTGCTGAGTGCTGAGAGCTTGATGCTTTGTCAGCGGATGAGCAAAACGATGTCATCCTGAGCGGCGCCGCCGCACTGAACCCTCCGCGGCGAGGATGCATGGCGGCGCCCGAAGGATCTGTGGCCGACGTCCGGGCGATCGGCCGCCAGTCGCTCGAGGGCCGGCTATAGATCCTTCGGTCGCCGCCAAAGACTGGTGTGGACGCCGATTTTCACGCAGCGGCTCTCTCAGGATGACATCCGGGTTTCTCGGCTGATGTTGTCCCTGCGGATCGGTCACCGACGTACGGGCGATCGGCCGCCTGTCGCTCGAAGGCGGCGGCTTCAGTCCGGCGGCTGAAGCCGCAGCAACAACTACGAAAAGCCTCGCAAACTGCGCGAGGCTCCACGACTCGGGGCGCAGCAGCACCAAGCACTCAGCACCCAGCACTCTTTCTCACGCGCTTCAGGACATCAGGACCCCATAAAATGTCGGACGTGATGACCAGGCTCGCGGAGCTGCCGGCCGAGCAGCGCAGGATGCTCGAGCTGCGGCTGAAGGAGGCACAGGCGCGCAAGGCGCGGGCGCTGGGGCCGCGCGCGCGCGCCGGCCAGCCCATCCCGCTGTCGTTCTCGCAGCGGAGGCTGTGGTTCCTGGAGCGCCTGAACCCCGGCACCGGCGCCTACAACCTTCCCGCGCCCATCCGCCTGCACGGGCCGGTGAGCGCGCCCGCGCTGGAGCGCGCGCTGGACGCGCTGCGCGAGCGGCACGAGGCGCTGCGCACGGTGTTCGGCGAGCACGAAGGCGAGCCGGTGCAGGTGATCCAGCCGTTTGCCCCCGTCCCCCTAGCCGTGGACGACCTGTCGCACCTGGCAGGCGACGCGCGCGAGGAAGCGGCGCGGCGGCTGGCCGGCGACGACGCGCACGCGGGGTTCGACCTGGAGCGCGGGCCGCTCTTCCGCGCGCGTCTCGTCCGCCTGGCGCCCGAGGAGCACGTCCTTCTCCTCACCCTGCACCACGCCGTGGGCGACGCGTGGAGCCTGGGGGTGATCACCCACGAGCTGGAGCGGCTGTACGACGCGTTCATCCACGATCGCCCCAGCCTGCTGGAGCCGCCGGCGCTGCAGTTCGCCGACTTCGCCGCGTGGCAGCGCGAGCACCTGGACGGCCCCACCGTGGAGCGCCACCTGGCGTTCTGGCGGCGCGTGCTGGAGGGCGCGCCCCCCGTGCTGGAGCTGCCCGAGTACCGCCCGCTGCCGCTGGGCCCCCGCGGACAGGGCGAGATGCTGGAGCGCCGCGTGCCGCGCGCGCTGGCCGAGCGGGTGCGCGCCGTGGCCGCACAGGAAGACGCCACGCCCTTCGCCGTGCTGCTGGCGGCGTTCCGGCTGGCGCTGGCGGCCCACGCCGGCCACCCCGACGTGGTGCTGGGCACCGCCGCCGCCGGGCGCGAGCGCCGCGAGCTGGACGGCTTGGTGGGCTTCGTGGCCAACACGCTGGCGCTGCGCACCGACCTGGGCGGCGACCCCGAGTTCCGCGCGCTGGTGCGCCGCGAGCGCGATACCGTGCTCGACGCCTTCGAGCACCAGGCGCTCCCCTTCGAGCGGGTGGTGGAGGCGCTCAAGCTGCAGCCCGACCCGGGGCGCAACCCGGTGTTCCAGGCCATGCTCACCTACCAGGGCGTGGACGACTTCCAGGGCGCGGGCACGGTGGCGCTGCGGCTGGGCGAGGCCAGCGGCCGCTGGGAGCCGGTCGACTTCCACCCCGCCAAGTTCGACCTGACCTGCGCCGTGGTGCAGGACGGCGACGAGCTGTGGATGATGCTGGAGTGGGCCGCCGACCTCCTCCCCCGCCCCGCCGCCGAGCGCATCGCCACCCACTTCCTGCGCCTGCTGGAGCGCGGCGCCGAGGACCCCGGCCGCCGCCTGTCCGCGCTGGAGCCGATGGACGCGGACGAGCGCGCGCTGGTGCTGGGCCCGTGGTCGCGCGGCGCGGAGCTTTCCGCGACAGTGAGCGCGGCGCACCGGCTGTTCGAGGCGCGCGCCGCGGAGCAGCCGGGTGCCGCCGCGCTCGCGGGGGACGGCTGGATGGTGTCGTACGCCGAGCTGGACGCGCGCGCCACGCGTATCGCCCGGCGGCTGCGCGCGGTGGGGGTGGGGGTGGAGACACCGGTGGGAGTGGCGCTGGAGCGCTCGCCGGCGCTGGTGGCCGCGCTCCTGGGCGTGCTCAAGGCGGGCGGCGTCCATCTCCCGCTCGACCCGTCGCTCCCCGGCGAGCGCCAGGCATGGATGGCGGGGGATGCGGGCGCCGTGGCGATCATCGCCGCCGGCGAGCTCGCGCCCGAGCTGGCGGCGCTCGGCCTCCCCCTCGTCTCGATCGGCATCGACGGCGGCGTCGATGGCGATGTAGATGCGGACGGGGAAGATGCGGACGCGAGCGCATCTCCCGACGCGTTCAATGTGGACGTGCCCGCGGAGGCGGCGGCGTACGTGATCTACACCTCGGGCTCCACGGGGCGGCCCAAGGGGGTGGTGGTGCAGCACGGTGAGCTGGCGCGGCACGCGCTGGGCGCCGCGCGGGCCTACGGGCTCACCCCCGCCGACCGGGTGCTGCAGTTCGCCGCGCCGGGCTTCGACGTGTCGCTGGAGCAGATCGTGGCGCCGCTGGCCGCCGGCGCCTGCCTGGTCTCCCTGGGCGCCGAGGTGCCGTCTACCGGAGACCTGGCGGCGCTGGTGCGCGAGCGGGGGATCACCGTGGTCAATCCCCCCACCGCCTGGTGGCACCTGCTGGCCGACGACGCCCCCTCGCGCGACGCGGTCAAGGCCGCCGCGCGGCTGGTGCTGGCCGGCGGCGAGGCGATGCGCCCCGACGCCGCCCGCGCCTGGGCCGCCGCGCCCGGCGGCGCGCGCCTGCTCAACGTGTACGGGCCCACCGAGACGGTGGTGAGCTGCGCCGCCTTCGAGGTGGGCGCCGCCTTCGCGCACGGCGACGACGCGCGGGTGCCGCTGGGCGCGCCCATGCCCGGCCGGCACGCGTACGTGCTGGACGACGCGCTGCGCCCCTGCGGCGTGGGCGTGCCGGGCGAGCTGTGCGTGGGCGGCGTGCTGGCGCGCGGCTACCTGGGCCGCCCGGGCGCCACCGCCGAGACGTTCGTCCCCGATCCGTTCTCCGTCGACCCCGGCGCACGCCTGTACCGCACCGGCGACCGCGCGCGCTGGCGCGAGGACGGCGCGCTCGACTTCCTGGGCCGCGCCGACGGGCAGGTGAAGGTGCGCGGCTTCCGCATCGAGACGGGCGAGGTGGAGGCGGCGCTCCGCGCCCTCCCCGGCGTGTCCGACGCGGTGGTGGACACGCGCCCCGGCGCGGACGGGGCCGGCCGGCTGGTGGCGTGGGTCGTATCCGCGGATAGCACCGTCGATGGTGCCGCGGACGTCGCGGTGGACGGAACCGCTGACGGTGCGCTGGACGACGAGGAGCTGCGCGTCGGGCTGCGGCGCACGCTGCCGCATTACCTGGTGCCGGCCGCGTTCGTGGCCATCCCCGCCGTGCCGCTCACCGCCAACGGCAAGGTGGACCGCGCCGCCCTCCCCGACCCCGCGGCCGGGCGCGGCGACGACTTCGTGGCCCCGCGAACCGCCACCGAGGCCGCGCTGGCCGGGCTGTGGACCGCGCTGCTGGGGGTGGAGCGCGCGGGGCTGGGCGACGACTTCTTCGCCATGGGCGGACACTCGCTGCTGGCGGTGCGGCTGGTGTCGCGCATCCGCGACACGCTGGGCGCCGAGCTGCCGCTGCGCGTGGTGTTCGAGGCGCCCACGCTGGCCGCCCTGGCCGCGCGGGTGGACGCCGCGCGCCCCGCGGAGGGCGGCGCGCCCGCCGCGGCACCCATCCCGCGCGTGGGCCTGTCGGCGCCGCTGCCGCTTTCGTTCGCGCAGGAGCGGCTGTGGTTCCTGGAGCAGCTCGACCCCGGCTCGTCGCACTACAACGTGCCGATGGCGCTGGAGCTGGCGGGCCCGTTGGACACCGCGGCGCTGGAGCGCGTCCTGCGCGAGATCGTGCGCCGCCACGGGGCGCTGCGCACCGCGTTCGTGGCGGGGGCAGACGGGCCGGTGCAGCGCATCCTTCCGGTCAGCGCCTTCCGCGTGGTCCACGTCGACCTGTCGCAGGCGCCCGACGCGGTGGTCGAGGCCGGGCGGCGGATGGGGGAGGAAGCGCGGCGGCCGTTCGACCTGGCGGCGGGGCCGCTGCTGCGGGCCACGCTGCTGCGTCTCGCGCCCGAGCGGCACACGCTCCTCCTCGTCTTCCACCACGCCGCCACCGACGCTTGGTCGGCCGGGGTGTTCCTGCGCGAGCTGGGCGCGCTGTACGCCGCCTTCCGCCGGGGGCAGGCGTCGCCGCTGGGCGAGCCGCCGGTGCAGTACTCCGACTTCGCGGCGTGGCAGCGCGGGTGGCTGGCGGGCGACGAGCTGGAGCGGCAGCTGGCCTTCTGGCGCGAGCGGCTGCGCGGCGCGCCGGCCACGCTGGCTCTGCCGACGGACCGCCCGCGCCCGGCCGTGCAGGACCTGGCCGGCGCCGCGCTGCACTTCGAGCTGTCGGCGGGGGCGGCGGACGCGGTGCGGGAGCTGGTGGCGGCGGGGGGCGAGGGCGCCACGCCGTTCATGGTGCTGCTGGCCGCCTTCGCCGCCGTGCTGCACCGCTGGTCGGGCGAGGACGAACTGGTGATCGGCACGCCGGTGGCCAACCGCGGCCGCGCCGAGCTGGAGGAGCTGATCGGCTTCTTCGGCAACACGCTGCCGCTGCACGCCGACCTGTCGGGCGATCCGTCGTCGCGCGCGTTGTTGGCGCGGGTGCGCGAGACCACGGTGGACGCGTTCGCGCACCAGGACGTGCCCTTCGAGAAGCTGGTGGACGCGCTGGGCGTGGAGCGCTCGCTGGCGCACTCGCCGCTCTTCCAGGTGATGCTCACCCTGCAGAACGCGGCCGAGGGCGAGGTGGCGCTGGAGGATGCCGAGGTGCGCATCTCGGCGCCCGAGCTGGGCACCTCGCGCTTCGACCTGACGGTGGGGCTGTGGGAGACCGTCACGGGCTTCGGCGGTTGGGTGGAGTATGCGACGGCGCTGTGGGACGAGGACACCATCCGCCGCCTGGCGGGCCACCTCGACGCCCTCCTGCGCGCCGCCGCCGCCGCGCCCGACGCCCCCGTCTCCACCCTCACGATCCTGTCGCCCAACGAGCGCGAGCAGGTCGTCTCGGACGTCAACGCGACCGATCGGCCCGCCTTCGCCGACAGCGGCGTGGTCGAGCTCTTCGCCGCGCAGGCGGCGCGGACGCCGGGTGCGCCTGCGCTGGAATTCGGCGGCGCGGCGTGGACGTATGCGGAGGTTGACGAGCGCGCGAACCGGCTCGCCCACCGTCTGCGGCGGCTCGGAGCCGGCCCCGACACGCGGGTGGCGGTGTGCCTGGAGCGCTCCCTGGAGATGCCGGTGGCGGTGCTGGCGGTGCTCAAGGCGGGCGCGGGATACGTGGCGGTGGACCCCGCGTATCCGGCCGACCGCGTGGCCTACATGCTGGAAGACAGCCGCGCAGCGATCGTCCTCACCACTTCCACCGTCGCCGCGCGGCTGCCGCGGGTGGAGGGGACGGCGGTGGTGCTGCTGGACGCCGAGTCCGCCTCGATCGCGGTGGAACCGTCCACTCCCCCGTCCGTCTCCGTCGATCCCGAGAACCTGGGCTACGTGCTCTACACGTCGGGGTCCACGGGGCGGCCGAAGGGCGCGGCGCTGCCGCTGCGCGCGCTGGGCAACCTCGTCCGCTGGCAGATGGAGCGGCTGGGGGCGGGTGCCGCGGCGCGCACCCTCCAGTTCGCGTCGCTGTCGTTCGACGTGTCGTTCCAGGAGATCTTCACCACCTGGGCCGCGGGCGGATCGCTCGTCCTGGTGGACGACGATACCCGCCGCGACGCCGAGCGGCTGCTGGCGTACCTGCGCGAGACGCGCATCGAGCGGCTGTTCCTCCCCTTCGCCGCGCTGCAGAACCTGGCCGAGGTGGCCGAGGGAACCGCAGGGGACAGGGAACAGGGGACAGGGGACAGCGGGCAGGATGCGACGCATCTCCCCGACCTGCGCGAGGTGATCACGGCGGGCGAGGCGCTGAGGACCACGCCGCAGCTGCGCGCGTTCTTCCGCGCGAACCCGCGGGCGGTGCTCGACAACCAGTACGGCCCGTCGGAGACGCACGTCATCTCCGCCCATCTCCTCTCCGCGGACGCGGAGGCGTGGCCGGCGCTGCCGCCGATCGGCACGCCGGTCGGCAACACGCGGTTGTACGTACTGGACGGGCGGATGGAGCCGGCGCCCCCCGGCGTGCCCGGCGAGCTGTACGCGGGTGGCGCCGGGCTGGCGCGCGGTTACCTCGGCCGGCCGGCGCAGACGGCGGAGAAGTTCGTTCCCGACCCCTTCTCCGCCACGCCCGGCGTGCGGCTGTACCGCACGGGCGACCGGGCGCGCTGGCAGCGTCAGGATCGGCCGGACGGGCGGGTGGGCGACGCGTCCGCTCCGAACGGAGACGCGTTCGCGCTCGAATACCTGGGCCGCACCGACTTCCAGGTGAAGGTGCGCGGCTTCCGCGTGGAGCCGGGCGAGGTGGAGGCGGTGCTGGGCACCCACCCCGCCGTGCTGCAGGCCGCCGTGGCCGCACGCGGCGAGGGCGCCGACCGGCGGCTGGTGGGCTACCTGGTCCCCGCCCTGGGCGCGGCGCCGGCGCAGGCGGAGCTGAGGGCGCACGTGGCGGCGCATCTCCCCGAATACATGGTGCCGGCGGCGTGGGTGATGCTGGACGCCATGCCGCTGACCCCCAGCGGCAAGGTGGACCGCCGCGCCCTCCCCGACCCCGGCGCCGCCGCGGTGGACGCCGGGAAGGTGCCGCCGCGCACGCCGGCAGAGGAGCTGGTGGCGGCGGTGTGGGAGCGCGTGCTGGGCGTGTTCCCGGGCGTGCACGACGACTTCTTCGCGCTGGGCGGGCACTCGCTGCGCGCCACGCAGGTGGTGGCGCGCATCCGCGAGGCGTTCGGCATCGACCTGCCGCTGCGGGCGCTGTTCGAGGCGCCCACGGTGGCGGGCTTGGCCGCGCGCGCCGTGGCCGCCCGCTCGGGCGACGAGAATCGTTCGGCTCCGCTGGCCCCCGCGCAGCGCGAGGGGGCGATCCCGCTGTCGTTCGCGCAGCAGCGCTTCTGGTTCCTGGAGCGGCTGGGCGCCGCGCCCGCCGCCTACAACGTGCCCGAGGTGCTGCGCCTGCGCGGCGAGCTCAACGTGGACGTGCTCCGGCAGGCACTGGACGGCGTGGTCGCGCGCCACGAGGCGCTGCGCACCGTCTTCCCCACGGTGGGCGGCGGGCCGGTGCAGGTGGTCCTCCCCTCGCTCTCGATCCCCCTCCCCGTCACCGACCTCACCACCGTCCCCGCCGGCGAGCGGGAGGACCGGGCGAAGGCGCTGTCGGACGAGGAGTCGCGCGCGGTGTTCGACCTGGAGGCGGGGCCGCTGCTGCGCGCGCGGCTGCTGCGGATGGACGCGGACGATCACCGGCTGCTGCTCACGCTGCACCACATCGTGGTGGACGCCTGGTCGCTGGAGATCCTGTTCCGCGAGATGGCGGCGCTGTACGCGGCCGGGCTGGAGGGGCGCGACGCCGCCCTGCCGCCGCTGCCGGTGCAGTATGCCGACTATGCCGCGTGGCAGCGCGAGCGGCTGGGCGGCCCGGCGCTGGACGGCGAGCTGGCCTACTGGCGCGCGCGGCTGGACGGCGCCGCCACCCTGGCCCTCCCCACCGACCGCCCGCACCCCGCGGTGCAGAGCTTCCGCGGCGCCACGCACCCGTTCGCGCTTCCGCGGGCCACGTGGAACGCCGCCACCGCGCTGGCGCGGCGCAGCGGCGCCACGCCCTTCATGGTGCTGCTGGCCGCGTTCGACGCCGTCCTCCACCGCTGGTCGGGCACGGACGACATCGTGGTCGGCTCCCCCGTGGCCGGGCGCACGCCCGAGCAGACGGAGCCGCTGATCGGCGTGTTCCTCAACACCCTGGCGCTGCGCGCCGACCTTTCGGGCGACCCCACCTTCGCCGCGCTGCTGGCGCGGGTGCGTGAGTCGACCCTGGACGCGTACGCACACCAGGAGGTGCCGTTCGAGCGGCTGGTGGAGGAGCTGAAGATCGAGCGCAGCCTGACCCGTCACCCGCTCTTCCAGGTGATCTTCTCCATGCACGCCGCCTCCACCGGCGTCTCGGGGATGCCGGGGCTGACGGTGGAAGCCGGCGAGGGCGACACGGGGACGACCAAGGTGGACCTCGTGCTGGCCGTGGTGGAGCAGGACGGCGAGCTGCGAGGCGTCTTCCAGTACGCGTCGGACCTGTGGGACGCGGAGACGATCGCGCGTATGGCGGCGCACTTCGGTGTGCTGCTGGCCGCCGCCGCGGCCGACCCCGCGCGCCGCCTCTCCGAGCTGCCGCTGATGCCGGCGGACGAGGAGACGCTGGTCGTCCACGGCTGGAACCAGACGGGGGCGGAGTACCCGCGCGGCCTCGCCATCCACCACCTGTTCGAGTCCGCAGTGGACTCGAATCCCGGCGTCGTGGCCGTTGCCCACGTGGACGGCGCGCTCACCTACCGCGAGCTGGACGAGCGGGCGAATCGTCTCGCGCACCGGCTGATCCGCCTCAGCATCGGGCCCGAGGTGCGGGTGGCGGTGTGCATGGAGCGCACGCCCGAGCTGATCGTGGCGCTGCTGGCGGTGCTCAAGGCCGGCGGCGGCTACGTGCCGGTGGACCCCGCGTATCCCGCGGACCGGATCGCGTGGATGCTGGAGGATTCGGGCGCGCCCGTGCTGCTCACGCACGCGCGCCTCGCCGAGCGCCTCCCCGCCTTCGCCGGCTCGGTGGTTCGCGTGGACGCGGACTGGGCCGAGATCGCGGCGGCGGAATCGGACGAGCGGCCGGTCGTCTCGGTCCAGCCGGAGAACGTGGCGTACACCATCTACACCTCGGGGTCCACCGGGCGGCCCAAGGGCGTGCAGATCGAGCACCGCAGCACCGTGACGCTGCTGCACTGGCTGCGCGGCCACGTGTCGAGCGAGGAGCGCGGCGCGGTGCTGGGATCCACCTCCATCTCGTTCGACGTGTCGATCGCGGAGATCTTCGGGACGCTGTGCTGGGGAGGGCGGCTGGTGCTGGTGCGCAACGCGCTGGCCGTGGGCGAGATCCCGCCGGGCGAGGCACCGGTGCTGGCCAGCATGGCCCCCAGCGCCGCCGCCGAGCTGCTGCGCACGGGGGCGCTGCCGCCCTCCATCCGCGTGCTCAACCTGGGCGGCGAGGCGCTGCCGCACGCGCTGGCGCAGGGGCTCTACGATGCCGGCATGGTGGAGCGCGTGGTCAATTTCTATGGGCCCACGGAGGATACGACGTATTCCACCTGGTCGGTCGTGGAGCAGGGCGGCGAGCGGGTGTGGATCGGGCGGCCGGTGGCGAACACGCGCGCCTACGTGGTGGACGCCGCGCTTCGGCCGGTGCCGGTGGGCGTGCCCGGCGAGCTGTACCTGGCGGGCGAGGGGCTGTCGCGCGGCTACCACCGCCGTCCCGCGCTAACCGCCGAGCGCTTCGTGCCCGACCCGTTCGGCGAGCCCGGCGCGCGGATGTACCGCGTGGGCGACCGCGTGCGCTGGCGGGCCGACGGCAACCTCGACTACCTGGGCCGCCTGGACCACCAGGTGAAGGTGCGCGGCCACCGCGTGGAGACCGGCGAGATCGAATCCGTGCTCGCCGAGCACCCGGCCGTGCAGGAAGCCGCCGTGGTGGCCCGCGGCCAGGGGGCCGACGTGCGGCTGGTAGCCTATCTCGTGGCCCGCGCCGGGCACGAGGCACCCGCCGCCGGCGCGCTGCGCACCTTCCTCAAGGAGCGCCTGCCCGACTACATGGTCCCCGCGGTCTTCGTGGCGCTGGACCGGCTTCCCCTCTCCCCCAACGGCAAGGTGGACCGATTGAACCTCCCCGACCCCGCATCGGCCGAGGCGCCGCGCGAGGCGCGGGCCGAGCCGCGCAGCGTGCCCGAGCGCGCCATCGCCAGGGTGTGGGAAGAGGTGCTGGAGACTACCGGCGTGGGGATGGACGACAACTTCTTCGAGATCGGCGGGCACTCGCTGCTGGTGGGGCGGATGCAGGAACGGCTGCTGGCCGCGCTGGGCGTGGAGGTGTCGCTGGTGGACGTGTTCCTCTACCCCACCGTGCGCACCATGGCCGAGCACCTGGCCGCCACCCTGGCGCCCGCCGCCGAGCCCAAGCCCGACGAGACGGCCGGCGAGAGCGCCGAGCGCGGGTCGGGGCGGCGGGAGATGATGGGGCGGCTGCGGAGGCGGTAGGAGGGGTGGAAGGGACAGGGCAGGAGTCCGGAATGTGGGGCGGACGGAGAGGAAGGCGTCGGGTTCCGCGGGGGCCCTCTCCCTGGCGCCTGGCGGCGCCTGTCCCTCCCCCCAAAACGGGCCTGGGGGAGGGACCTGGGCTCGCTTCGCTCGCGGCTGGCTCGAGTGCGAGGATGCAGCCGTCCGCGGGGCGCAGGCCGCTGGATTTCGGGCAGAGCGTGGTGGACTGCAGGATGGATGGGAATCAGAAGATCGGTTGCGTGATGGGTCACATTTGATTTCAGACGAGAATCGGGCGATGAGCGAGACGGATATCGAGTACGAGGAGGCGCGCGACTTCGACGTGGCCGTGGTGGGGATGGCGGGTCGCTTCCCCGGCGCCGACGACCTGGACACGTTCTGGAGCAACCTGCGCCAGGGGGTGGAGTCGATCACCCACTTCAGCGTGGAAGAGCTGCGCGCGGCCGGGGTGCCCGAGAGCGAGCTGGCCGACCCGGCCTACGTGCGCTCCATCGGCCGCCTGCGCGACGTGCAGCACTTCGACGCCGGCTTCTTCGGCTACAGCCCTCGCGAGGCCGAGATGCTGGAGCCGGGCCACCGCCTCTTCCTCGAATGCGCCTGGGAGGCGCTGGAAGACGCCGGCCACGTGCCCGGCGGGGTGGAGGGGCGCGTGGGCGTGTACGCCGGCGCGGGCGCCAGCGGCTACACCGAGCGCCACGTGATGGGCAACCCCGAGCTGCTGGCGTCGGTCGGCGCGTTCCAGGCGTACCTGGCCAGCGGCAAGGACTTCCTGGCCACCCGCGCCTCGTACAAGCTGGACCTGCGCGGCCCCAGCCTCAACGTGCAGACCGCCTGCTCCACCGCCCTGGTGGCCGTGCACCTGGCCGTGCAGAGCCTGCTTTCGGGCGAGTGCGAGCTGGCGCTGGCCGGCGGCGCCACCGTCCTGGTGCCGCAGGACACCGGCTATCCGTACGCCCCCGGCAGCATTTCGTCGCCCGACGGCCACTGCCGCGCCTTCGACGCGAAGTCGGCGGGGACGCTCTCGGGGAGCGGCGTGGGCGTGGTGGTGCTCAAGCGCCTGGCCGACGCGCTGCGCGACGGCGACCCGGTGCGCGCCGTGATCCGCGGCAGCGCGGTGAACAACGACGGCGCGGCCAAGGTGGCCTACACCGCCCCCGGCGTGGAGGGCCAGGCCGCCGTGATCGGCGAGGCGCTGTCCGCCGCGGACGTGGACGCGAGCACGGTCACCTACGTCGAGGCGCACGGCAGCGGGACCGACCTGGGCGACACCATCGAGATCGCCGCGCTCACCCGCGCCTACCGGGCGCACACCGCGCGCGCCGGCTACTGCGCCGTGGGCGCGGTGAAGACCAACGTGGGCCACCTGGACACCGCCGCGGGGATCGCCGGCTTCATCAAGACGGTGCTGGCGCTGGAGAACGGCATCCTCCCGCCCACGGTGCACTTCGAAACGCCCAACCCCGCCATCCGCTTCGACGGATCGCCCTTCTTCGTCTCGTCGGCCGCGAAGCCGTGGGCCACGGAGGACGGCGTGCCGCGGCGCGCGGGGGTGAGCTCGTTCGGCATCGGCGGGACCAACGCGCACGTGGTGCTGGAGGAGGCGCCTCAGCGTGCGCCGTCTGGTCCCTCGCGCCCCTGGCAGCTGCTCACGCTGTCGGCGCGGACGCCGGCCGCGGTGGACGCGGCGATGGCGCGGCTGGCGGACCATCTCCAGCAGCACCCCGAGCAGCCGCTGGCCGACGTGGCGTTCACGCTGCGCGAGGGGCGCAAGGCGTTCGCCCACCGACGCGCCCTCGTGGTGCGCCAGGGCGAGGACGCGGCGGCGATCGTCGCGTCGCCCCCGCCCGACCGCGTGGTGGGCGGCGTGGTGGAGGGGGAGACGCGGTCCGTCGCCTTCCTCTTCCCCGGGCTGGGCGACCACTACCCGAACATGGCGCGCGGGCTGTACCAGGCCGAGCCGGTGTTCCGCGCCGAGGTGGACCGCTGCGCCGCCATCCTCCGTCCCCTCCTTGGCCGCGACGTGCGCGAGGTGCTGTTCCCCGGCGACGCGCCGTCGGACGAGGTGGCGGCGGGCGGGTTCGACCTCAAGCGCATGCTGGGCCGCGACGTGGCCGTGGACCCCGCCGCCGAGCCGCTGAACCACACCGCGCTCGCGCAGCCCGCCGTCTTCGTCATCGACTATGCGCTCGCCAAGCTGTGGATGAGCTTCGGCATCGTGCCCGCCGCGGTGATCGGGCACTCGCTGGGCGAATACGCGGCCGCCTGCATCGCCGGCGTCCTCACCCTCGACGACGCGCTGGCGCTGGTGGCCGACCGCGCGCGGATGATCGCCGAGCTCCCCGCCGGCGCCATGCTGGCCGTGTCGCTGGGGCCCGACGATGTCGCCCCCTACCTGTCGGCCGACGTGGTCGTCGCGACCGAGAACGCGCCGGGGCTGACCGTGCTCGCCGGGCCGGAAGACGCTGTGGAGACGGTGCGGGCGAGGGTGGAGGCCGATGGGCGCGTGGCGCGGCGGCTGGCGACCACGCACGCCTTCCACTCGCCGATGATGGCCCCCGCGGCCGAGCGGCTGGCGGCGCGCGTGGCGAAGGCACGTCTCAGCCCGCCGTCCATCCCCCTGGTCTCCAACGTCACGGGCACGTGGATCAGCGACGCCGAGGCCACGGACCCCAGCTACTGGACGCGCCACCTGCTGGGCACCGTGCGCTTCGCGGAAGGCGTGGCCGAGCTGCTGAAGGAGCCGGGCCGCGTCCTTCTCGAGGTGGGCCCCGGCCAGACGCTCTCCACCTTCGTGCGCCAGCGCCCGGCGGATTCGGATGCGGCCGCGGCCGTGGTCCCGTCGCTCCGCTACGCTTACGATCGCCGGCCCGACGCGCAGTTCCTGCTGGAGGCACTGGGGCGGCTGTGGACGGCGGGGGTGACGCCCGACTGGAAGACCTTCCGCGCCGGCGAGCGCCGCCGCCGCGTGCGCCTGCCCACCTATCCGTGGGAGCGGCAGCGCTACTGGATCGAAGCGCCGTCGTCCACCTCGACGACGTCTGCCGTCGCCACGCGTGGACGGCGGGCGGACGCGGCGGAGTGGACGTACGTGCCGGCGTGGACGCGCACGCCGGCGGCGCCCCCCTCCACCGAGCGGCGGCGGGTGCTGGTGCTCTGTGCCGGCGCGTTCGGCGAGCAGGTGGCGGAGGCGCTGGGGGGTGCGGGGCACGAGGTGGTGCTGGCCCGCGCGGGCGACCACTTCGCCAGCGACGGGCACCTGCGCACGCTGCGGCCGCTGGACCGCGGCGACCACCGCGCGCTGGTGGACTCGCTGGCCGCCGACGGCCTGCATCCCGACGTGGTGGTGGACGTGCGCCCCGCCGACACCACGGGGAAGCCCGCCCTGGGCTCGCTGTTGCTGCTGGCCGACGCCCTGGCCGGCGCCGGCCCCGCGAAGCTGGTGGTGGTGACCGCGGCGGCGCAGGAGGTGGTGGGCGACGGGATCAACCCGCGCATGGCCGCGCTGCTGGGCGCCTGCGCGGTGCTCCCGCGCGAGTATTCGTCGCTGTCGTGCCGCGTGGTGGACGTGCTGCGGCCGCAGAGCACCGAAGCGGGCGAGCTGGCGCGGCGGCTGGCCGCCGACTTGGTGGGCACCCGCGACGACGCGGTGACGGCGTACCGCGGCGGCCACCGCTGGGTGCGCGGCTTCCAGCGCTTCCAGGCGCCGCCCGCGAACGCCCTGCGCGAGGGCGGCGCGTACCTGCTGGTGGGCGACGCCGCCGGCCGCAACGCGCGCTTCGCCGAGACGATCGCCGCCACGCCGGGTGTGCGCATCGCCCTGGTGGCCCCGGCCGCCGACCCGCACCTCGCCACGCGGCTGGAGGCGCTGGGCGCGGCGGTGCGCACCTTCGAGGCAGACGACGCCGACCGAAGCGCGCTCGCCGCGGCGATCCACGAGGCGGCGGCGTGGCTCGGCGCCGTCCACGGCGTGATCTATTCGCCCAACCTGGGCGACGCCGCGGCCCTGGCGCTGGTTTCCGAGGCGCAGCCGCAGGACTGGGCCGAGCAGGTGACAGAGGTGGGCGAGAAGCTGGCCGCGCTCCACGGCGCGATCACTCACGCCGCCACCGCCGCCGACCCCTCGCCGACCCGACCCGAGGCGGGACTGACGCCGGCGTGGGTGCCGGACTTCTGCCTGGTGGAGTCGTCGCTGGCGGGGGTGCTGGGGGTGGTGGGCCGGGTGCGCCACGCCGCAGCCAATGCGCTCACCGACGCCTTCTCCACCCGGCGCTGGCGGGAGTTCGGCCGCGGGTGGACCAGCGTGGCGTGGGACCGCTGGACCGGTGACGGCGAGACGGATGACGACGGGATCCGCGAGTCGGAGGTCGCGGCGGCGCTGGAGCGGGTGCTGGCGGTGGCGATGGCCGGCGAGCCGGTGGTGCTGGTGTCCACCAGCGACCTGGACGAGCGCGTCCGCGCCGCCGCCGAGCCGCCCGCCGCCGCCGTCGCTTCCGCCGACGGGGGGACGCGGTACGCGCGGCCGCTGCCGGACGACGACTACGCGGCGCCCACCAACGAGGTGGAGCAGAAGCTCGCGGAGATGTGGCAGGAGCTGCTGGGGATCGAGCGGGTGGGCGTGCACGACAATTTCTTCGCGCTGGGCGGGCACTCGCTGCTGGCCACGCAGATCGTGTCGCGCGTGCGCGTGCTCTTCCGCGTGGACCTGCGCCTGGCCGCCATCTTCGAGGCCCCCACCGTGGCCCGCATGGCCGAGCTGATCGAAGACGCCATCATCGCCGAGCTGGAGGCGATGAGTGACGAGGATGTTGCGGCGATGGTGGCGCGGTGAGGGAGGACGGACGCGCGAAGCCGGTCGATCGGCGCCCGATCCGGCCGATGCATCATCCTCCGCATCCGGGCGATCGACATCCCCGGCATCCGGGCGACTTGCGGCCGGTTGCGCGGGTGTAGGCCACAGATCCTTTGGGCGCCGCCAGGCATCGTCACCAACGAGAGTTTGGTGCAGCGGCGCCGCTCAGGATGACATGAGCTTGCTTTGGGCCGCCTGACGGCACTGGGCACTGGGCACTGGGCACTGGGCACTGGGCACTGGGCACTGGCACTTCGAACTCGAGAACTGACGAGAGATGGATATTACTTCGCGCCGCGCCGGGCTTTCGCTGGACCGCCGCGCGCTCCTGAAGCAGCGGCTGGCCGGGACGGGCGACACGGCGGCGCCGGCGCCCGAGACCATCACGCGCTGCGCCGGCGAGGGGCCCGACTTCCCCGCGTCGTTCATGCAGGAGCAGATGTGGCTGGTCACCCAGCTCGAGCCCGACAAGGCCGTCTACAACGTGCCCGTGGCCGTGCTGGTGCGCGCGGATGCCGACGTCCGTGCGCTGGAGCGCGCCTTCAGCGAGGTGGTGCGCCGGCACGAGGGGCTGCGCACCGTCTTCCGCGTGGTGGACGGGGTGCTGCGCCAGGTGGTGCTTCCCCCCTTCGCCGTGCGCGCCGACGTGCGCGACCTGCGCGGCCGCGTGGGCGCCCACTTCGAGGCCGACGTGCGCGCCATCGTGACGGAGGAGGGCGCCCGCGGGATGGACGTGGAGCACGGGCCGCTGGTGCGCCTGTCGCTGCTGCGCGTGTCGGACGACGAGTGCGCCCTGATCATCACCGTGCACCACATCGTCACCGACGGGTGGGCGTATCCGCTGCTGCTCAACGAGCTGTGGACGCTGTACGCGGCCTACGTGGAGGGGCGCACGCTCGAGCTGCCGCCCACCGGGCTGCGCTATGCCGACTATGCCGTGTGGCAGCGCACCCACCTCACCGGGGCCACGCTGCAGCGCCACGTGGATTTCTGGCGCGACCTGCTGGCCGGCGCGCCCGAGACCGAGCTGCCGGGCGACCGGCCCCGCCCCGCGCGGCCGTCGTACCGTGGCGCATTCCACCACTTCGTGATCGACGAGCCGACCACCGCGGCGCTGCGGGCGCTGTGCGTGCGCGAGACGCTGACGCTGAACATGGCGCTGTTCGCCGGCTTCGCCGCGCTGCTGGCGCACTACACCGGCTCGCGCGACGTGGTGGTGGGCACGCTGTTCGGCAACCGCGGGCGGCTGGAGCTGCAGGACGTGGTGGGGTGCTTCGTCAACTCGGCCGCGCTGCGCCTGGACCTTTCCGACGACCCCGGGCTGGCCGAGGCGTCGCGCCGCGCGCGGCGGCTGGTGCTGGACGCGGACGCCCACCAGGAGCTGCCCTTCGAGAAGGTGGTGGAGCACCTGCGGGTGGAGCGCGACCCCAGCCGGAACCCGATCTTCCAGGTGATGTACTTCCACCACACCTTCGTCCCCTCGCACACGGCGGCGGGCGACGGCGGGCTGGCCATGCGCCCCGTCTACCAGGAGAACCGCGCCGCGCTGGTGGACACCGGCGTGGCCAAGCTCGACCTGTCCCTGGCCACGCTGGAAGACGGCCCGCGCCTCACCGGCGTGGTGGAGTACGCCACCGACCTCTACGACGCGGCCACGGTGGAGCGCTTCTGCCGCCACCTGGTCACGCTGCTGGCGCGCGCCGCCGCCCAGCCCGAGCGCCCCCTGTCGCAGATCTCGCTGCTGGACGAGGGCGAGCGCCGCACCCTCCTCGACGAGTGGGGCCGCGGCGAAGCCCGCCCCGTCGAAACCGCCCCCCTCCACCGCCTGTTCGAGGCGCAGGCCGCACGCACGCCGCACGCGGAAGCGGTGCGCCACGCGGGCGCCTCCGTGACCTATGCCGAGCTGAACGCGCGCGCCAACCGACTCGCTCGGCGGCTGCGCGCGCGAGGAGTCGGGCTGGAGGACGTCGTCGCGGTGTCGCTGGAGCGCTCGCCCGAGCTGGTGGCCGCCTTCCTGGCGGTGAACAAGGCGGGCGGCGTCTTCCTTCCCGTCGATCCCGCGTATCCCGCCGAGCGGCGGCGCTGGATGCTGGAGGACTCGGGCGCCCGCGTGGTCCTCACCCATTCGCGCCTCGCCGCCGATCTCCCGGAGACCGGCGCCACGGTCGTGGCGATCGACACCGAGCCGGCCGAGTCTCAGGACGACGCGAACCTCGACGTCGCCGTCGACCCCGAGAACGCGGCGTACGTCATCTTCACCTCGGGGTCGACGGGGCGGCCCAAGGGCGTGGTGGTGCCGCACCGGGGCATCGGCAACCTGGCGGCGGCGCACCGGGAAGATTTCGGCATCGGCGAGGGGACGCGGGTGCTGCAGTTCGCCTCGTTCTCGTTCGACATGGCCGTGTGGGACGTGGTGAACGCGATCCTCTCCGGCGCCTGCCTGGTGCTGGTGGATGGAGACGCGGCGGGCGGCGGCGAGGCGCTGGTGGAGCTGATGCGCCGCGAGGCGGTCGGCTACGCCATGCTCCCGCCGTCGCTGCTGGCGGCGCTGCCGGCGGATGGGCTGCCCCACCTGAAGACCATCGCGTCGGGCGGCGACGTGGTGACCGCCGACGTAGTGCGCCGCTGGGGCGCCGGCCGCCGCTTCGTGAACGCCTACGGCCCCACCGAGACGACCGTCGTCGCCAGCGTCGCCCTCGACCCCTCCGCGGAGGAAGGACGCGTGTCGATCGGCCGGACGCTGGCCAACGTGACCAGCTACGTGCTGGACGCGGGGATGAAGCCGGTGCCGGTGGGCGTGCCCGGCGAGCTGTTCGTGGGCGGGATCGGCGTGGCCCGCGGCTACCTGGGACGGCCGGGCACCACGGCCGAGCGCTTCGTGCCCGACCCGTTCGCCGGCACGCCCGGCGCGCGCATGTACCGCACGGGAGACGTGGTGCGCTGGCGCGTGGACGGGGCGCTGGAGTTCGTGGGCCGCGCTGACAGGCAGGTCAAGCTGCGCGGCTTCCGCATCGAGCCGGGCGAGATCGAATCCGTCCTCCTCGCCCACTCCGGCGTGCGCGAGGCGGCGGTGGTGGTGCACGAGCCCGCCGCCGGCGCGCGGCGGCTGGTGGCCTACGTGGCGGGGGATGATGGGATGACCGCCGACGCGCTGCGGGCGGCGCTGCGCGGCAGCCTTCCCGAATACATGGTGCCGTCCGTCTTCGTGTTCCTGGCCGCCCTTCCCCGCACGCCCAACGGGAAGCTGGACGCCCGCGCCCTTCCCGCCCCCGACGCCGCCACCGGTGGCGAGGCCGACGCCACCGCGCCGCGCACCCGCGCCGAGGAGGTGCTGGCGCGCGTGTGGGCGCAGGTGCTGGGGCGCGAGAGCGTGGGCGTGCACGAGAACTTCTTCGAGCTGGGGGGAGATTCGATCCTCTCCATCCAGGTGATCGTGCGCGCGGCGCGCGAAGGCGTCCGCATCGCGCTGCGGCAGGTGTTCCAGCACCAGAGCGTGGCCGAGCTGGCCGCCGCCGCCGACACCGCCATGCCGATCGCCGCCGAGCAGGGCCCCGTCACCGGCGAGGCACCGCCCACCCCCGCCCAGCGCTGGATGCTGGAGATGGGGCTTCCCCGCCCCGCGCACTGGAACATGGCGCTCCCGCTGGAGGCGCGTGCCCCTCTCGATCCGTCGACCCTGCGGCGCGCCGCGGACGCCGTCCTCGCGCACCACGACGCGCTGCGCACGCGCTTTGAACCGTCCCCCGACGGCTGGCGGGCGTGGACGGACGAGCCGGGGCCCGCCGCCTTCGACCACTTCGACCTCGCCAACGTCGCGGACTCCGATCTGGACGCGGAGATGGAGGCGCGGGCGGCACAGGTGCAGGCGGCGATGGAGCTCGCGGCGGGCCCGCTCTTCCGCGTCGCCCTCTTCGACCTGGGCCCCAGCCGGCCGCAGCGGGTGCTTGTGACCGCGCATCACCTTGTGGTGGACGCCGTCTCCCTCCCGGTGCTCGCGGAAGACCTGGAGGCGGCGTACCGGCAGCTGGCGGATGGAGGAGAGGCGAAGCTGCCGCCCAAGACCACGGCGTTCCGCGACTGGGCGCGCCGCCTGGCCGAGCGCGCCCGGTCGCCCGAGATGGCGGAGCAGGCGGCGTACTGGCTGGGCGCCCTCCCCTCCCAGGCCGACGCGATCCCCGCGGACGATCCCGCCGCGGCCGACCTGGAAGGCGCCACCGCCGCGGCGTTCACCGAGCTCACCTCGGCCGAGACGCGGGCGCTGCTGGAGGAGGTGCCCGCCGCCTACGGCACGCAGGTGAACGACGCGCTCCTCGCCGCGCTGGCCGAGGCGTTCCGCGCCTGGAGCGGCCGCGACTCGCTGCTGGTGGACGTGGAGGGCCACGGCCGCGAAGACCTGTGGGACGACGTGGGCGTGTCGCGCACCGTGGGGTGGTTCACCTCCGTCTACCCCGTGCACCTGCGCGCCGGGGCCGACCCCGGCGCCACGCTGCGCGGGGTGAAGGAGATGCTGCGCGCGGTGCCCGAGCGGGGCATCGGGCACGGGATGCTGCGCTGGCTGGGGGAGGCGGATGTCGGCGGCGAGCTGGCGGCGCGCCCGCCGGCCCAGGTCAGCTTCAACTACCTGGGCCAGGGCGCCGCCGTGTCGAGTGACGACGATGCGCTGCTCGTCCCCGCGACGATGCCGATGGGGCCCACGCGCGACCCCGAGGCGCCACGCACGCACCGCATCTCGGTGGAGGGCTCCGTTCACGGCGGGGTGCTGCGGATGGGCTTCTTCCACGGCGCCGGCGTCTACCGCCAGGGGACGGTTCAGCGGCTGGCGGACGCGTACGCGGCGGCCCTGCGCGCGCTGATCGAGCACAGCCGCTCGGGCCCCACGGGCGACTTCACCCCCGACGACTTCCCGGCCGCGGGGATGGACCAGGACGAGCTGGACGATCTCTTCGCCCAGCTCGACGAGGCCTGAGGAAATGACCGACATCTCCCCGCGCAGACGGGACGGGCTTTCGCCCGAAAAGCTGGAGCTGCTGCGGCGGCGCCTGGGCGGCGACGCCACGGCGGCCCCCGCGCACCAGCCCATCGCCCGGTGCGCGGGGCCGGGGCCGGCGTTCCCCATGTCGTTCGCGCAGGAGCGGATGTGGTTCGTGGCGCAGTACGACCCCGCGAGCCCCGTCTACAACGTGTCGGGCGCCGAGCTGGTGCGCGCCGAGGTGGACGTCGCCGCTCTGGAGCGCGCCCTCACCCTGTCGGTGCGCCGCCACGAGGGGCTGCGCACCGTCTTCCGCGTGGAAGGCGGCGAGCTGCGGCAGGTGGTGCTGCCGCCCGCGCCGGTGCGGGTGGAGGTGCGCGACGTGCGCGGCCGCACGGCGCCGGGCGGGGTCGCGCTGCTTGACCGGGTGCGCGCGGTCGTGGCCGAGGAGGCCGCGCGCCCCTTCGACCTGGCCGAGGGGCCGCTGATGCGCGTGGCGCTGCTGCGCGTATCGAACGAGCGGTGCGCGCTGGTGACCACGGTGCACCACATCGTGGCCGACGGGTGGAGCTTCCAGGTGCTGGGGCGCGAGGTGGACGAGCTGTACGGCCACTTCGCCGCCGGCCGCGAGCCGGTGCTCGCCGAGCCCGCGCTGCGCTACGCCGACTACGCCCTGTGGCAGCGCGGCTGGCTGACCGGCGCCGAGCTGGAGCGGCAGGTGGGCTACTGGCGCGGCGTGCTGGCCGGCGCCCCCGCGCTGGACCTGCCCACCGACCGGCCACGCCCCGCGCAGCAGAGCTTCCGCGGGCACCTGCACGGCTTCGCGCTCTCCCGCGAGCTGGTGGCCGCGCTCCGCCGCGTGGGGCGCCAGGAGGCGGCGTCGCTGAACATGGTGATCCTGGCCGGCTTCGCGGCGCTGCTGGCCGCCTGGGCGGGGCAAAGTGATCTCGTGATCGGCACCATCCTGGCCAACCGCAACCGCGCGGAGCTGGAAGGCGTGCTGGGCTTCTTCGCCAACACCGCGGCGCTGCGGCTGGGGCTGGCGGGCGCCCCGTCGTTCCGCCAGGCGGTGCGCGCCGCCCGGCGCGCGGTGCTGGACGCGGACGCGCACCAGGAGCTGCCCTTCGAGAAGCTGGTGGAGGAGCTGGGGGTGGAACGCGACCCCAGCCGCCACCCGCTCTTCCAGGTGCTCTACTTCCACCACGCCACCGTGGCCTCCCACGACGGCGTGGCGGGGGGGATGGGCGCGCTGCTGGGGTCGGAGGCGCTGTCGCAGGCGAGCCCGCTGGCGGCCATCGACACCGGCTCGGCGCGGTTCGACCTGATGGCGGCCACGCTGGAGATGCCCGACGGCCACGTGACCGGGATGCTGGAGTACGCCACCGACCTGTGGGACGCGGCCACCATCGAGCGCTTCGCCCGGCAGCTCGCCACGCTGCTGGAAGGCGCCGCCGCCGCGCCCGACGCGCCGCTCGCCGACATCGCGCTGATGGACGGGGCCGAGCGCCGGCGGCTGCTGGAGGAGTGGAGCGTCTCGCCTCGCGAGATCCTCCCCTTCACCTCGCTCCCCGCGCGCTGGGAGCGGCGGGTGGCTGAAGACGTGGACGCGCCCGCCCTGCGCTGGCGCGGCCGCACGGTGACACGCGGCGAGTTGAACGCGCGCGCCAACCGCATCGCGCGGCGTCTCACCGCGCTGGGCGTGCGCGCCGGGGCGTGCGTCGGCGTGTACCTGGAGCGCACGCCCGACGCCATCGCCGCGCTGCTGGGGGTGATGAAGGCGGGCGCGGCCTACGTTCCGCTCGACCCCGCGTACCCGGCCGCGCGCCTGGCCGCGGTGCTGGCCGCCGCGGGCGCCGCCGCGGCCGTGTCGACGTCCGGCCTCGCCCGGCTCCTCCCGTCCACCCTCCCCCTGCTGCTGCTGGACGCGGCGGGGGCGGAGATCGACGGGGCATCAGGCGAGGACGTGGGGGTGGAGATCGATCCCGCATCGCTCGCCT
>Ga0247773_1000229_pt1 | contig 26388 bp, 25 predicted proteins | sample UWRJL092311B6_FD_179934 | JGI IMG/M metagenome (GOLD analysis project Ga0247773, IMG submission 179934) | Plant litter microbial communities from Arlington Agricultural Research Station in Wisconsin, United States - UWRJ-L092-311B-6 | ecosystem: Environmental > Terrestrial > Plant litter >... | reverse complement strand
CGGTGGCGCGCGGCGCAGCACGCCGGCCGTCGGCGCGTTGAAGCCCGGGTTGGGAGAGTTCAGGATGCGGATGCTGCCGCCATCCACGCGGCCGTCGGGGCCCACGGTGAACGAGGCGGTCACGCGGCCCGACACGTGGTTGGCGTACAGCTGCGCCGGGTAGCGGTCCTGCAGCGCCCGCTGGATCTCGTTGATGTTGGTGAGGCGCGGACGCTCTTCCACCGCGTCTTCGTCGAACACCGCGTTCGAGGGCGTGGCGGCGGCCGGCTCCTCGCGCGCCGGGGCGGGCGTCGGCGCCGGGGGCGGCGCGGCCGCGGGCTGTGGCGCGGGGCGCGGCGGGGCGGCGATGGCCACCTGCGGCTGCTGCGTGGCCGGCGCCGGCGTGACCGGCGTGCCGGCGCGCGCCTGCTGCTGCGCGAGTTGCTGCTGCTGGAGGAGCTGCGCGGCCTGCTTCTCGGCCTCCTGGCGGCGGCGCTCGTCGTCCTGCTGCTTCTTGCGCAGCTCGGCCGCGCGCTCCTCGCGGGTGCGCGACGCGGTGTCGGCCGTCGTCGCGGGAGTGGCGGCGGGCGTCGCCGAATCGATCGTGGCGGCGGGCTGCGTGGAGGCGGGTGATCCTGCCGTGGCGTGGGCCTGCGCCAGCTGGCTCACCACCGGCGATCCGGCCGCGTCCGCCATGGGGGCGCCGCGGCGCGTGGCGATCCACGCGACGCTGCCGAGCACCGCGATCCCCAGCACGAACCCGGCGGCCATCGCGGAGCCGCGCAGGTTGCCCGAGCGCGCCGCGGCGGCGGCCTGCCTGCGCCGCGCGCCCGGCATCGGCGTCAGCGCGGGCGCCTCCGCGGGGACGGCCGCGAGCGGCGCGTACGACGGCGTCTCCGCCGCGCGAGCAGCCGGCGCGGGATCTACCGCCGCGGAGGGCGCGACGGGTGCCGGCACGGGCGCGGCGGCGGCGATCGTTACGGCCGGCTCGGGGGCGATAGGCGGCGTGGGCACGGCGGTTTCCGCCGCCGGCGCCGGCATCGGGACCACCGGCGGCGCCACGGCCGGCGCGGCGGCGGCGGACGGCAGCGTCACGGCAGCGGCGGCGGACGTGGTCTCGGCGGCGGCGATCGCCGGGGCGACCGGCGCGACGACCCCGGGCTTGGCGACCTGCGGCGGGTAGTACAGCTCCAGGTCCGGCGCGGCCGGCTTGCCGAGCGCCGGCTTCTTCACCGGCGTGCGCGTCAGGTCCGCAGGCGGCGGCGCGACGGGCGCGGGCTTCGCGGCGGCACGCTCCGGTACCGCGGCCACGACAGGCGCAGCGACGGCGGCAGCGGCAACGACAGGCTCCGCCAAAGGCGCATCGGCGCTCGCGGACGGCGCGGCGGGAGACGACGCGGCGGCGATTTCCCCCGCCGCGCTTTCCACCACGGGCGGCGCGGCATCGTCCATCACCAGCGCGGCGAGATCGACCCCGCCGTTCGCATCCGAACCGGCGCGCGGCGCGATCACCGCCGCGGCGAACGAAGGAGCCGCATCCGCCGGCGGGGCGAGCACCGCATTGGGCTTCGGCGCCGCATCGGCTGGTGCGGCCGTCGCGGACGCCGGGACCGCATCCACCGGCCCATCGGCCGAGGCCGGCTCCGGCGTGACATCCACCGATGCAGCCGTGGCCGCTGCCAGCTCCGGCGCGGCATCGACCGACGCAGCCGTCGCGAAGTCCGGCGCTGGGAACGCATCCACAGGCACACCCGCGGAGGCCGGCTCCGGCGCGGCATCGACCGGAACAGCGGTGGCGGAGGCCAGCTCCGGCGCGGCATCCACCGATGCAACAGCTGCGGCAACCGGCACCGGCGCCGCATCGACCGGCGCCGTGGCGGTGACCGGCCCGGGCGCGGCCTCGATGGGCGCGTCGGCGGCGGGGGACAGCGACTCGGCGGTGACGACGACGGCGGGGGAGGCGGGGGCGATCTTGCCGACGGCCACCACGCTGCGGACGGACTGCTGGAGCGCGGCGGAGAAGGCGGCGCCGTCGGCGAAGCGGGTGGCCGGGTCGGCGCGCAGGGCCTGCAGAACGGCGTCGACCACCTGCGGCGGCACGCTGGCGGCCACGTCGTGCGGCGCGTCGGGCTCCACGGAGCGGCCCTCGGCCATCGCCTGGCGCCCCGCGTCGTCGAAGGGGAGCGAGCCGGTGAGCAGCTCGAAGCCCACCACGGCCAGGCTGAACACGTCGCTCGCCGGCGTCAGGCGCAGCGTGCCGGCGGCAAGCGTCTCGGGCGATGCGTAGCCGCGGACGTCCATCGCGGCGGTAGCCAGCGACTCGCGCCGCACCAGCTGCGGCACGCCGAAGCCGGCGACCTTCACCCGCACCTGCCGCTCGCTCTCGCTGCGCACCAGGTACAGGCTGGCGGGGCGCACGTCGCGGTGCACCAGGCCGGCGCGGTGGCCGGCGGCCAGCCCCTCGGCGGCGTCGGCGAGCAGGCGCAGGCCCAGCGCGATCGGCGGCTTGCCGCGCTGCGAGAGGACCGAGGCCAGCGTCTGCCCGCGCAGCAGCTCGGTGGTCACGAAGTCCAGGTCCAGCTCGCCATCGTGCCCCAGGCAGTACACCCCCGCCACGTTGGGATGCTCGATGGACGCGGCGACCTTCACCTCGCCCCCCACCACCTTGCGGAAGCGCTCGCGCGCCTCGGGCGAGCGGGGCGCGGAGAGCACCTTGAGCGCCACCTCCACGCCGGTATGGCCGTGCCGGGCGCGGTACACCAACCCGCCGCGCCCCTGCCCGATCAGCTCTTCGATGGTGTAGCGCCCGTCGAGGGTACGCCCGATCAGCAGCCGTTCAAGCCCCACCATGGTTCGACATCGCGGGAAGAGGGGGATGGAATCGCTCTTCCGAGGAGACGGTTCCGCGCACGCGGGCAACACGTGCCGGCGCGGACGATTACACGTCACCTGCGGAGATGCCTGAGCCCCGGGCTCCACGAAGAGACCGGGACGGCGGCATCGACAGCTCGAGATCTGGAAACCCGCGCGTGGGCCCGCGTGCCGAGAAGCGCCCGCGCGTGAGTGATTCTGGAATGGGTCAGTGGGCGGAAGTTAGTGCGCCCGTTCGCGTTGGTCAACATTGGCCGTATCCGTGAATGCCGCGGCCGGCGGCGCACCGACACGCCAATGTAGCAGATGACAGATTGTGCCCGCGGCACGCGAACCGCGCGGCCGCTCTCGAACCCGTTGCCGCGCCTTCACCCAGGCGTGACCCGGCGCTCGAAAGCGTGCGGCCACGCGCGTGCCGTGTAGCAGCCCGTCGTCGACCGATCAGCACGATCGGGTACCCGCCGCCGCATCGGGGGAGCACGCCCGTCCGCAACGCGCCGGTCCGTCCGAACGATGCCCATCCCCCGGAAACGGTGAACCGGCGGACCGCCACCAGGGCAGCCCGCCGGTTCATCTCCATCGGCCGTCCGGGCGAACCGGTCAGAGGCGGATGCGCAGGCCGGCTTCCACGTTCACGTACTGCGCGTCCTTGACCTTGTTGAAGGAGGCCTGCGGCGTGAAGCTGAAGCGCGGGGTGATCGGCACGTCCACGCCGCCGCCCACGCTGAAGCCGAACTCGTAGTCGCCGTCGACGCTCTCGTCGTCATCGCTGAGCGCCCCCTTCTGGTACAGCGCGCCGCCCTTCACGAACGGCGTGAACCCCGACATCGGCGCGAACGAGTAGCGCAGCCCGGCGTCGAAGCCCTTGAGCTCGAGGTCGACCTCTTCGCTGTCCTTGATCGCGTAGGTGTTGAAGTTGTACCCGGCGTACACGCCCAGCTGCGGCGTGGCCTGGAAGATCAGGTCGGCCGAGAGGGCCAGCCCCACGTCCACGCCGTCACCCAGATCGCCCACGGGGATCGACAGGCCGGCGCGCGGCTCGATGCTGAGCGGCGTGCTGGGGCCGCTCTGCGCGTGCGCCGCGGCGGCGCTGAACAGGGCCGCGGCGCCCAGCGCCAGGATGCTCTTCTTCATATCGATGCTCCTTTTCACGGATGGATCCCCCAATAACGCGGCACGCCCGGCACGAGGGCCGGGCGTGCCGTTCCCAATCACCTTCGGCAACCGCTTACAGGCGGATGTTGATGCCCACGCCGAGGTGGATGTTGCTCACGTCGATCGAGTCCTCCGAATCGAGCTCCTCGTCGTCGCTGCTGTCCGGGTTGAACTGGCTGTAGCCCACCTGCGGGGTCAGGCTGATGCGCGGCGCGATGGCGATCTCGGCACCGGCGCCCACGTCGAAGCCCACCTTGGTGTCGCTCGAGAACGAGGCGTCGCTGTCGCTGATCTTGACCTTGTGGAAGATCGCGCCCGCGCGGAAGAACGGGGTGAGCGGCAGCCCGGTCGGAGCGGCGAAGCGCGCCTTGAGGCCCACGTCGAAGCCCTGCTCGGTGAACTTGGCGTCGCCCACGTCGCCACCCAGGTCGTCGCTCACGTCGAAGCGGTTCCAGGTGTAGCCGCCGTAGATCCCCACGATCGGGGTGACGTTGAAGGTCACGTTGCCGTTGAGGCCGTAGCCGGTCTTGGCCAGGTCGCCCCAGTCGCCGGTCGGGATCACGGCGCCCACGCGGCCCTCGAACGAAAGCGGAAGCGAGGCCTGGGCCTTCGCCGTTCCGGTGAGCGCAACCGCGGCAAGCGCCGCCAGCGCGAACGTAGTCGTCTTCTTCATTTCTTCTGTCCTTGTGGTTTTCCGGTTGTGCCCCATGCCGCCCGGGTGGCGGACGGCCCATCGGGACGCGCCAAAACTGAGGCACCCTCCGGACCGCGTCAACCGCGACGCACCGGAAGGCACCATCATCGGCAGAGGCAAGTTGCTTGCCACCAACGACTTAGATAGCAAACAAACGAGCCCCGGATCCGCAATCCGGGGCACTCGGCGGCAGCGCTCCGTGGCGCGAAACGTCCACGGGGTGGGACACGCGCGTCCCTCATCGGCACGCGGCGCGTGGGCTCGCCGCCACGCGCAACCCTTGCATCCGCTGGCTTTGCGCGTAGTGTTCTGGCGTATCAAACCTGCTACACTCCGGCCGGACCACCCTTCCCGAGCCGTACCCGCGCGCGTTCGTGGCGGCCCACGCCCCCGCGGCGCCCGTTTCCCGAGCTTGATGTGAACGTACCCACCGATCTCGATGGCACCGTGCTGCGCGGCGCCCTGCTCACGGCCAACGAGTACGTCCAGCGCCACCGGGCCGACCTCAACCGCATCAACGTGTTTCCCGTGCCCGACGGCGACACGGGAACCAACCTGGCGCTCACCGTGTCGTCCATCGCCGACCGGCTGCGCGGGGTGACCGACCCGTCGGTGGCCACCGTGGCGCGGCACGCCAGCGAGGCCGCCATCCTGGGCGCCCGCGGCAACTGCGGGATGATCCTGTCGCACTTCCTGCTGGGCTTCAGCGACGCCGTGGGCGACCGCGCCACCATCACCGTGGGCGACTTCGCGGTGGTGTGGCGCCGTGCCACCGAGCACGTGTACCGCGCGCTGGAGAAGCCGGTGGAAGGGACCATGATCACCATCATGCGCGCCGTGGCCGACGAGGCGGAGCGGCTGCACCACACCGACTTCGTGGTGCTGTTCGAGAAGCTGATGCTGAAGGCGCGCGAGGCGCTGGCCAACACCCCCGAGCTCCTGCCGCAGCTGAAGGCGGCGGGGGTGGTGGACGCGGGCGCCAAGGGCTTCGTGCACATCATCGAGGGGATCTCCAGCTTCGTGGCCGGCGACCCGCTGGTGGCGCTCGACGCGATGCCCGAGTGGGAGGCCGAGCCCGCCTTCGCCGCCGCGGCGGTGGCGTATCCCGCCGAGGAGGAGCAGTTCCGCTTCTGCACCGAGGCGCTGGTGCGCGGCGACGCCATCCCCGAGGCCGACGCGGTGCGCGCGGTGCTCCGCGAGCGCGGCGACTCGCTGGTGGTGATCCGCGCCAGCGACATCCTGAAGGTGCACATCCACACCGACGAGCCCGACGAGGTCTTCGACTACCTGCGCACGCTGGGCACGCTGGCCACGCACAAGGCCGAGGACATGCGCGCCCAGCACGACGCGGTGGAGCGCGCCGCGCGGAGCGGGCACATGACGCTGGCGCGCCGCCCGGTCTCCATCGTCACCGACACCGCCAGCGACCTCCCCGACGAGGTGGTGCGCGCGCACGGGATCCACCTGGTCCCCCTCTCGCTGATCTTTCCCGACCAGGTGCTGCGCGACCGCATCGACATCTCGGCCGAGGAGTTCGTGGAGCGGCTGAAGGGGGGCGCGCACCCCAGCACCTCGCAGCCCACCCCCGCCGCCTTCCAGGAGGCCTTCCGCCGCGCCGCCGACGAGGGCGAGGCGATCGTGGGCGTGATCCTCTCCTCCGGCCTCAGCGGCACCCACGCCTCGGCGCAGTCGGCGGTGAAGCACCGTGGCGGCGACGAGGTGCCGGTGCACCTGTTCGACTCGCGCGGCGGCTCGGTGCTGCAGGGGCTGCTGGCGCTGAAGGCGGCCGAGCTCGCCGAGCTGGCGTGGGAGCCGGCGCGGATCGTGGCCGAGCTGGAGCGCGTCCGCGCGCAGAGCGGGATCCTGGTGGTGCTCGACACCTTCGAGCGGGCGCTGGCCTCCGGGCGCGTGGGGCGCGGGCGCGCCTGGCTGGGGAGCCTGCTCGACATCAAGCCCGTGCTGGAGCTGGACGACGCGGGGAAGCTGAACCCGATCGCCAAGGTGCGCGGGCGCAAGCAGGTGATGCCCAAGATGATGGAGCTGCTGGAGGCACGCGTTCCCACGGGGGTGAAGAAGCTGCGCTTCGGCATCTTCCACGTGGCCTGCCCCGACGTGGTGGCCGACGTGTCGCGCGAGGTGCGCGCCCGCTGGGGGAACCGCGAGATCATGTCGGCCGCGGGAACGCCGATCATCGCCACGCACGCCGGCGAGGGGGCGTGGGGGATCGCCTGGATGGTGGAGGACTGAGTGTCCGCTGTGGAAGGATGAAACCCCGCGCGCTTTTCGCTCGTCCACATCGACCGGAGCGCGCGCCGGGAGATTCCCGATCCTCCCGCTGGCGCGTCATCGGAGCGCGGCGGCAGCTCGCGCCCCCTCGCCGGCACGCCCGGCGGGGGGGCGCGTGACTTGCACCACGCCACCGGTACTCCGTCGAACCCCGATCCCGCGGATCCCCACCCGCCGCAGCGGCCGCGCACGCCGCGCGGCAGCGGAACTGGAGGCGGTATGTACGTCCTGGTGCAGCACTACATCTCGGACCCGCAGACCTTCTGGTCCGACGTGCGCTACGCGCTCAACGCGCTTCCTCCCACGCTCGTTCTCCATCACGTCTACCCCACCGCCGACGGCAGCCACGGCGTCTGCCTGTGGGAGGCCGACTCGGTGCGCGACGTGAAGGCGTTCATCGAGACGTACGTGGGGCACGTGAGCCGGAACCTCTACTTCGAGGTGGAGAATCGCGAGGGGATCGGCGTGCCGAGCGAGGTGGAGGCGCTGATGGCGGCGGCGAACGGCGCGCGCGGCTGAAGCGTCCGCGCGGTGCCCGGCGACGGCGACCGCAGGCTCACACGGAGGGACGGAGAACTGCCCCGAGAGCGGGCATCTCTCCGGATCCTCCATTTTTGTTTTGGTTACGCGTTGGTGCGGGCCGGGGGATGATATGCGAGGAAGGCGCTACAGGCGTTCCATCAGGCGCATCGCGTCGAAGGGGGCGTGCACCTTGGCGTCGTTGTCGAAGTAGACGAACACGTCGCGCGCCGCGCGGCTCGGCGCGGCGGGGGTGACGCAGGCGCGGTCGGCGGGCTCGCGGCCGCGCCGCCACTCGCGGATGCGCGCGGCCCACCAGTCCAGCTGCGCGTCGCTGTAGCCGCTGGCGTACAATTCCTCGGCGCCGTGCAGGCGCACGTACACGAAGTCCGCCGTCACGTCCTCGGTATAGGGCCAGCGGCCGGCGGTGTCGGCGAACACCAGCGCCGCGTTGTGGCGGCGCAGCAGCGCGATGAACTCCGGGCCGAGCAAGCCGGGGTGGCGGATCTCGAAGGCGTGCCGCAGCGGCGTCTCGGCGTCCGCCTCGGGCCAGGCGCGGCCGGCCAGGCGCTCGTCGTGGCGCTCGGCGAGCGCGGCGGCTTCGATGGACGTCTTCGGCAGCAGCTCCAGGAAGCGCTCGTAACGCTCCAGGTCCACCGGCATCCGCTCGGGGAACTGCCAGAGGATGGGGCCCAGCTTCTCGGCCAGGCGCAGCACGCCCGAGGCGAAGAAGTTGGCGAGCGCCGTCTCCACGTCGCGCAGCTTCTTCATGTGGGTGATGAAGCGGCTTCCCTTCACCGCGAAGGGAAAGCCGGGCGGCGTCTCCTCGTACCAGCGGCGGTAGCTGGTGGGGCGCTGCAGCGAGTAGAACGATCCATTGATCTCGATCGACGCCATCTTCCGGCTGGCGTACTCCAGCTCGCGCTTGTGCGCCAGCTTCTCCGGGTAGAACACGCCGCGCCACCCGGCGTACGTCCACCCCGAGATCCCCACGTACGTCCCCCCGTCCGCCGCGCGCCTCCCCGTCATCATCCCCCTCCCTGCCTCGTCCGTCGCTCGCCGATGGGGCGGCGGACGGTGCGGAAAGCGTGCCGGTACACTCATTTCCGTCGGTTGTGGTGCACGCTCCGCGGCTCTATCGTGAACGGAGCACGTGCACCTTCGGCTGGGGGGGATGGATGGACGGCAACGCTCCGCCGCACGTGGTGATCATCGCCGGGCCCAACGGCGCGGGGAAGAGCACGCTGGCGCCGCGGCTGCTGATGCAGGAGTTCGGGGTGTACACCTTCGTGAACGCCGACATCGTGGCGCAGGGGCTCGCCGCGTTCGACCCCGCCTCGGCCGCGGTGCCGGCGGGGCGCGTGATCCATCGCTGGATCGGCGAGCTGCGCGCGGCGGGGGTGGATTTCGCCTTCGAGACCACGCTCGCCGGCCTGGCGCTGCGCCGGCAGATCGCCGGGCTGCGCGACGCCGGGTACGTGGTCCACCTGGTGTACCTCTGGCTTCCGAGCGCCGACGCCGCCGTGGAGCGCGTCCGCGGCCGCGTCCGCGTGGGCGGCCACCCGGTGCCGGAGGACGACATCCGCCGCCGCTACACCCGCGGCCTGCGCAACTTCGAGCGCGTGTACCGGCGGCTTGCGGCCGACTGGCGCGTGTACGATTCCACCGCGCTCGCCGACTATTCGCCGCGTCCCTTCGCGCACGGCGTGGGCGACACGATCGCCGGGATGCGCGATCCGGCGGCGTGGGCCGCGCTGCAGGCCGCCGTGGACGCCACCAGCCAGGAGGATGGATGAAGCGCAGGAGCGACAAGGACATCGGCACCCTCTTCCGCGACGGCGCCGCCGTGGACCGGGCCGTGGCGCACGCCGCGCAAGACGCCGTGCGCCTGCACCGCCGCCACAACGTGCCGCTGGTGAGCTGGCGCGACGGCCGGGTCGTGCACGTCGATCCGTGGGAGGTTCCGCTCCCGGAGGATAGCGGCGAGGAGTGACGGACGATCCGTCCGTGCCGGGCTGATCGTGGGGCGGCGGCGGATCTCCCAACCCGGGCGGATGAATCCGCGGCAACGACCACGCGAAGTCCGCCTGCGCGGACTACCGGCTTCCGTGCGGCCGCATCGGCGGCGCGCGGCACGGACGCCGCGCCGGCGCGCCGCGATGCGCCTCGCCGCGCACGAGGCTATCTTCCCGCCGCGGCGGCGTGATGTCCGCGAAGGCGGACAGTGTGCCGTTGTAGCCGCGAGTTCACTCGCATACTCTCGCGAAACTCGGCGATCTCGCTCGGCCGCTCGATCCGCCGATCCGCCGATCCGCTCGGCGTTCGGTCTGCTTCATCGATCGACGCCACTGCCCGCTCGGCCGCGCGATCGCGCCGAATCGCATCGAAATCGTACCCCGCTCCGAATCCCCCGATGACCGACACGACCGCCGCGCCGCCACACGGCAAGACGCCGCGCGAGAGCTACACGGTGCTCTCGGAAAGCATGATGCCGGACCAGCTCAACCATCACGGCAACGTGTTCGGCGGAGAGATCCTGGCGATGGTGGACAAGTGCGGCGGCGTGGTGGCGCGGCGGCACGCGCGGCTCCCCGTGGTGACCGTCACCATCGACCGCGTGGAGTTCACCGAGCCGGTGTACGCCAACGACTACGTGGAGGCGCACGGCACCATCGTGTTCGTGGGCACCACCAGCATGGACGTGCTGGTGACCGTGACCGCCGAGCAGGTGGAGACCGGCCTCCGCCGGCAGACCAACCGCTGCCTCCTCACCTACGTGGCGCTCGACAAGCTCAACGGCCGCCCGGCCAAGGTCCCCGAGCTGATCCTGGAGACCGAGGAGGACCGCCGGCTGCACGCCCTGGCGCTCCGCCGCCGCGAGCGCCGGAAGGCCGAGCAGCGCGAGGGGGGCGACGAGTGGTGACGCCCGGCGACGGCGCGAGCTCCGCCGCCCCGGTGGGCGCGGGAGATGGGGACGCGGCCGGCATCGATGCGGGCGAGGCGCTGGAGCGGCGCATCCAGTTCGCGCTCGAGGCCGACCGGCTGAAGGGCGTGATCCGCCGCACGCGCCTGGTGGATGGCTCGCGCCACGAGAACAGCGCCGAGCACTCGTGGCAGCTGGGCCTCCTCGCCATGCTCCTGGCCGACGCGGCGCCTGCCGGTGTGGACCAGGCGCGGGTGATCCGCATGCTGCTGATCCACGACATCATCGAGGTGGACGCGGGCGACACCTTCGCCTTCGACACCACCGGCTACATGGACAAGGCCGACCGCGAGCAGGCCGCCGCCGCGCGGCTGTACGGCATCCTCCCGGCGGCGCAGGGCGACGAGCTGCGGGCGCTCTGGGAAGAGTTCGAGACCGGCGAGACGCCCGAGGCGCGCTTCGCCGTGGCGCTGGACCGCTTCCAGCCGCTGCTGCTCAACTTCTTCGGCGGCGGCGGGTCGTGGCGCGAGCACGGCATCACCCGTGCACAGGTACGCCGGCGGATGGCGCCGATCGAGGCCGGCGCGCCCGCCCTGTGGCCCTTCGTGCTGGACGTGATCGACCAGGCGTGCGCGCAGGGCTGGGTGCGCGAGGACGAGGAGCCGTAACCCGCGATCCATCGGGATTCCCTCGCATTCCCTGGTCTTTGCCGGTGGATGATGCGCGCGGACGACCCCGCGCGCTCCGTCCACGCGGACCCGGAGATCGATTTGGTAGACGATCCCTGGTGCGCGGAAGCGGTGTCGCGGGCGTGCCCCGGCGCTGTCCGCATCGTGTCACATCCGTCCCGCGGTCCTAACGCGATTCTATCACGCGGCGGTTCCCCCACGCCGCGCGGCACGATTATCTTCCGTGGACGGACGGGGTGTTCCCGCCCGGCTGCCGGCCCCCTGCAGCGAGGTCCCTCCGCTGGCCCGATCCGCCGCCCTCTCCAGCGCGCTTGCGCCCCCTGAACCGGCCTCGCCCCCGCGCGGCGCCGGGGCGATCGGCGTGCCCGACCGCCTGGCGCGGCTGGCGTGCACCGTCTCGGGCGCGGCGGGCGCGGTGGTCGTCGCGCTGCACGACGCGCGCGCGACGGTCGTTGGCCGCCATGGCGACGCGGCCGCGCACTACGGCGATGGCGGGGCACCGGCCGGGCGGGGGATGTCCGGCGCGGCGCTGACGCTGCGGCTGTGCTCGCCCGAGACGGGGGAGCCGGTGGGCGAGCTGGTGCTGCTGGACCACCCGGGGCGCGAGTGGGACGATGCGGCGCGCGCCGCGCTCGACGACGTGGCCGCCTCGGCCGCCGACGCGCTCGCCCGCCGCGGCGAGACGCGCACCGCCGCGCGCGGCTCGGCGCTGCAGCGCGAACGCACCGCCCGCGCGCTCGCCGAGGCGGGGGAGAAGCGCTACGCGTTCCTCGCCGAGGCCGGCGCGCTCCTCGACTCGTCGCTCGACTACCAGAGCTCGTTCCAGAAGCTGGCGCGGCTGGTGGTGCCCGCGCTGGCGGACTACTGCCTGATCGACGAGGCGGTGCCCGACGGCGGGCTGCGGCGCATCGCCCGTGCGCACGTGGACCCGGCCAAGGAAACGATCCTCTACGAGAACGCCTATCACGCCCCGCCGGCCGAAGAGGCCGAGCTCTCGCGCCACCCGGTGATGCGCGTGATCCGCACCGGCATCCCCTTGCTGGTGTCGGACTTCACGCAGGCCGACGTGGAGGTGATCGCGCACGACGACGACCACCGCCACCGGCTGCGCGCGCTGGACCTGCGCTCGTACATCATCGCCCCGCTGGCGGCGCGGGGGCGGGTGCTGGGCGCCATCACCCTGGCCGCCTCGGGCGAAAGCGGCCGCCGCTACCGCGCCACCGACGTGGCGCTGGCCGAGGAGGTGGCCCGCCGCGCGGCCATGGCCATCGACAACGCGCGGCTGTACACGCTCGCGCAGCAGGCCATCCGCGACCGCGAGGCGGTGCTGGCGGTGGTGAGCCACGACATGCGCAACCCGCTCGCCAGCATCCTGCTGAACGCCACCATGCTCCTGGACATGAGCCCCGTGGGCTCGCTGGGCGACTGGATGCAGGACTCGCTCTCGCACATCGTGCAGTCGGTGGAGCAGACGGAGCGGCTGATCACCGACCTGCTGGACGTGGCGCGGATGGAAGAGGGCGGCGGGATCAGCGTGGAGCGCGCCGCGGTGGACGCGCGCCCGCTGGTGGACACCGCCGTGCGGATGCTGCAGCCGCTGGCGCAGGCGCGCGGGGTGGAGCTGGCGCGCGAGCCCGGCGGCGCGCTCCCCGTGCTGGCCGACTCGGACCGCGTGCTGCAGGTGCTCGGCAACCTGATCGGAAACGCGCTGAAGTTCACCGACGACGGCGGCCACGTGCGCGTGAGCGCGCACAGCTACGGCGACGAGCAGTGGTTCTCCGTGACCGACACCGGCATCGGCATCCCCGAAGAGGAGCAGCCGTTCGTCTTCGACCGCTTCCGCCAGGTGGGGCGCGACCGCCGCGGCGTGGGGCTGGGGCTGCCGATCGCCCGCGGCATCGTGGAGGCGCACGCCGGCCGCATCTGGCTCGACAGCCGCCCCGGGATGGGCACCACCGTCTACTTCACCCTCCCCGCCGCCTCGCTCGACGACGCGCCCGCTCCCGTCTCCGGTTTCATCCCCGACTGACGAGCGAGTCACGGGTCCGCCGAAACCGCCCCTCGCCATGCATCGCGGCGCGGGGCGATTTTCGTTCGGTATCTCACGCGCTGCCAAGAAGTGAACACGGAGCAACGGAGGACAACGGAGCAACGGTTAACCGCGGTTGCCGTTGACCGTTGCTACGTGCTCCTCCGTTGCTCCGTGTTCACTTCTTTGGATGTCGGTGTCGCGCGCCAGCGTCGCGGGCCGCACCCATTGTCTCACTCTGGATCCCCAGAACTTGGGCGGCACGATGGGGTACGAGGCGGGCGAGTTTGACGGCGCGGCGGCCACGCGCTAGCTTGCGAGCATACACGGAAGGGGAGTAGCTCACCGGGCGAGACAGCCCGGCGGCCGGATCGTCAAGACTGCGGGCGCGAGCCCGCACGGTTCGGTTGGGGCGGGCGCCAGGGTGCGCCGTTCAGGGCGAGACCTTCGCACGGGCAACGGACGCCGCACGGCGCCCGGGGCCGGGCGAAGGTCTCGCCCCTTTTCGTGGCCCGGCGCGAACACGAACACACGGATCGAGCATTGAGGGAAGATCGTTGCTGACATCGACCTTGCTGGCCTGGGCGGGCTTCATCCTGCTGGTGCTGGCGCTGCTGGCCGTGGACCTGGGGATCTTCAACCGCAGGGCCCACGAGATCACCGTCAAGGAAGCCGCGCGGTGGAGCGCCATCACCGCCGTGCTGGCCGGGATCTTCGCGTTCCTGATCTGGCAGCACGACCTCCCCACCGACATCGTGGGCGGAAAGAAGCACGCGCTCGAGTTCCTCACCGGCTACCTGATCGAGCTGGCGCTGAGCGTCGACAACATCTTCGTCTTCGTCCTGATCTTCAGCTATTTCTCGGTCCCCGCGAAGTTCCAGCACCGGGTGCTGTTCTGGGGCGTGCTGGGGGCGCTGGTGTTCCGCGGCACCATGATCGGCGCCGGCGCGGCGCTGATCCAGCGCTTCGAGTGGATCATCTACGTGTTCGGCGCGTTCCTGGTGTTCACCGGCATCCGCATGGCCACGCAGGACGAGGTGGAGATCGAGCCCGAGTCCAACCCCGCGCTCCGGCTCATCCGCCGCTTCCTCCCCGTCACGCAGGACTACGACGGGCAGAAGTTCTTCACGAAGGAGAACATCGGCGGCAAGGCGCGCTGGGCGGCCACGCCGCTCTTCGTGGTGCTGGTGCTGGTGGAGACCACCGACCTGATCTTCGCGGTCGATTCGATCCCGGCGATCTTCGCGGTGACCACCAACTCGTTCCTGGTGTTCACCTCCAACGTGTTCGCCATCCTCTGCCTGCGCTCGCTCTACTTCCTGCTGGCGGGGGTGATCGACCGCTTCCAGTACCTCAAGCTCGGCCTGTCGGTGGTGCTGGTGTTCATCGGCGCCAAGATGCTGGCCGGGCTGGTGCACATCCACATCGACACCTTCGTCTCGCTGCTGGTGGTGGCGGGGGTGCTGCTGGGCTCGGTGGTGCTGTCGCTGCTGCGGCCCCCCAAGGCCGAGATCGCCGACAAGATCCACAAGCTGGAAGAAGGCGGCGTGCACCCCGGCGGCACCGGCCCCGCGGACGATTCGGAGCCGAAGCGCAAGACCGGCGGCAGCTGAGCTGTCTACGTTTCCGTCGATGAAAAGCGCCCCTCGCCAGATTTCCCGGCGAGGGGCGCTGCTTCGTCGTATCGGCAGGATCCGTCTACCAGTGAACACGGCGTCACGTGCGCTTTGCCGTGGCTCCGTGTTCACTTGTTGGCGATGCCGACGCTCACGCCCAATTACCTTCGAGCACGATCTCCAGGATCTCGGAGGGCGCGGCGGGATCGTCGCGGTCGATCACGGCCCAGAGGCGCGACGGATCGTCGCCGCGCGGGAGGATGCCCTCGATCTTGCCGGGGTAGAGGGTGCCGTCCGCGTTCCGCACCTCGGCGTATCGCCCCACCCCGTCGCGGAGGATGCCGATCGCGCAGCCGGCGACCGGACCGTCGCGCGTCGCGTCGGGCGAGCCCTCGGCGGCGGCGGCGTAGAGGATGGCGCCGCCACGCGCCACCGCGTCGGTGAAGGTGAGCGGAAACGCGCCGATCGCGCCGAGCTCGTACCGCGCGATCGCGCCGATGCGCGGCGGCGTGGAGGCAGGATCGTCCAGGTAGGCGAGAAAGGCGGCGAGCTCCACCTCCGCGGTGGCGTTGACGGGGACCAGGTCGCCATGTGGCGCGCCGTTGCCGCGGTTGAAGAGCCGCAGCGTGCCGCCGATCACCGCCGCGCCCTCGATGTTCATCTCGCTCCCCGCGAACGCCGTCTCCGCGCGCAACGCCGCGTACAGCGCCCCCGCATCCACCACGCGCACCCCCGGCGCATCGGCCGCGACCCCGCGGACGATCACGATCCTGTCGCGGGCCAGGGTCGATCCGGAGCCGAACCCGATCATCGTCTCGCCCCCGTCCGCATCCTCCAGCCGGATGCAGCACTCCAGGTCCAGCTTGAATCGCTTGTTGCCGCGCACGTCGTCGAACTGGCGGAGACCGCCCTCGCCCGCCGGGAGTGCGAGCGCACCCGACACGCCCGTGCGCGGGTCCGCGAGCGCGATGAAGTTCGCGTCGTCCTGGATGATGGCCACGCGCTCGCCCGCCCACACCAGCCCGCTGGCCGAGCGGACGTGCGCCGGCCGGTCGAGCGCCGCGTCGGCCCCGTCCGCGTAGAGGAGCGACGTGGACCGCAGCACGCGCGCGGCGAGCGTGGGATCGCGTCGGGCGATGATGGTGATCAGCATCGGCAATGGTGCGGGGTTCATTCGGCGCGGTCGACGGTGAAGGTATCGCCGTGGCGCCGGGCCCGCATCGCGGACTTGATTCTTGCCTCTTCCCGCCGTGAATGTTGCACGATCACCTGGGATGGCGGTACCGTGCACAACCGTCTGGTGGTCGATTTGGAACCCTGCCGCCCTGGAGATCGAACGATGAAGAAGCTGAGGCTGGACCCCGACGCGCTGCACATTGAATCGTTCGAGCCCGACCGCGTGGAAGGCCGGCATGGCACCGTGCGGCCGCATGGCTGGTCAGAGCCGGACTGCCGGGAGACCGTGGAGCCGCAGGCAACCTGTTACGCGACCTGCGGGCCATCATGCCAGTCGTGCGTGGGCTACTACACCTGCGCCTATACCTGCTCATGCAACACCGTATGCGGCGGGATCACCTGCGCCAACACCTGCGGGTGCGAACCATACTGATCGTCCCCCGCGATCGCCCGATCGGCTAGGCAGCGATTCCCCCCTTCTGGAGAGTCGACCCGATGAAGAAGCTGTCGCTGGAAACCATCCAGCTCGAATCGTACGAGACCTCCGGCATCCCGGAGAGCGCGGGAACGGTGAACGGGAACATGGCCACCAACGCGAGCTGCTTCGGCACCTGCCTCCGCAGCTGCCCAGCCGACGATCTGCCCCGCCTCGTGCGAGAGCGCGCCCTGGTGCTGCTGAGGAGAACGGCGGCGGCAACCGCCCGAAGGGGGAATACGAACGGGCGGGGGATCGGCTCCCCGCCCGTTCGTGTCGCATCATCCTGCATGGATCAGGGAGCGGTGGCGGCGGTCCACGATTCGATCTCCACCGTGTGCGGTCCGCCGGCGTCGGTGATGGTGAGCTGCGACGGGGTGTGGACCAGCGCCATCCCCAGCGTCCACACCGCCACGGGATACGAGGTCTCGAAGTAGTAGTTGACGGGCGCCTTCTGCATCAGCTCCAGGTTCTCGATTCCGCCCTGGAAGAAGAGCTCGTACGGGCTCACCGGGTACGACGCCGTGGCCATGGCGCTCACGATCACCTGCCCATCTCCGAAATCTCGGGCGAACGCGCGGTACTCGATCGTGGCCGAGTCCGCGGGGCCGATGATGGGCTGAGTCGAGGTCGTTTCGGGCATGCACTCCTCCGTTGGGTGGTCGTCCTCCGCTCGGGTTGGCGGTGGAGCCGAATGGATGCACGCGCGCCCATGCGGAAACCCATCCGCGAATTACGGGAAAGCAGATGCCAGCTTCCAGCGGGTGGATGATGCCAAATACACGGGGCCGGAGAGACATGCGTCTCCCCGGCCCCATCCTTCATCGATCCCGGCCCGTTCGTGGCCGCGGCTCTCGCCCTCGTGCGTTCCGGTCCGCCGCTACAGGACCGCCCGCAGCGAGGCGATCTGCTCCGCCACCGCGTCGGGCGCGGTGCCGCCGATGCCGGCGCGGGCGGCCAGCGCCTGCTCGGCGCTGAAGAGCGCGCCGAAGTCCGCGCCCTCGAACTCGGGCGACAGGTGGGTGAAGAAGCGGGCGTCCAGCTCATCGAGCCCGCACCCCAGTTCCTCGGCGGCGCGCACCAGGCGCCCCACGATGCCGTGCGCCTCGCGGAAGGGGACGCCGCGCTTGACCAGGAAGTCGGCCAGGTCCGTCGCCAGCATCGCCGCGTCCACCGCGTCGCGGCAGCGGACGGTGTCGATCTCCATCGTCCGGATGCTTCCGCTCACCGCCGGGAGGAGCGACTCCAGCGTGTCGAACGCATCGAAGAGCGCGGACTTGTCTTCCTGCAGGTCCTTGTTGTAGCCGGAGGGAAGCCCCTTCAGCGTCGCCAGGATCCCGGTGAGCACGCCGATCAGCCGGCCGGCCTTGCCGCGGGCCAGCTCCATCGCGTCGGGATTGCGCTTCTGCGGCATCAGCGAGCTGCCGGTGCTGAAGCGGTCCGACATCTTCACGAAGGCCCACTCGGCCGACGAGAAGAGGACCAGGTCTTCGGCCAGCCGCGACAGGTGCACCCCCACCATCGCCGCCACGAAGAGGATCTCGGCGACCCAGTCGCGGTCCCCCACCGCGTCCATCGAGTTCCCCGACACCCCGTGGAAGCCGAGCGTCTCCTTCAGCAGCACCCGGTCGACCGGGAAGGGGCAGCCGGCGATGGCGCCGGAGCCCAGCGGGAGCATGGCCACGCGCTCGCGCGCCTGCGCCAGCCGCTCGCGGTCGCGCGAAAGCGGCCAGGCGTGGCTCAGCAGCCAGTGCGCCGCCGAGACCGGCTGCGCGCGCTGCAGGTGCGTGTAGCTGGGCATCACCGTCAGCCGGTGCGCCTCGGCCTGCTCCAGCAGGGCGCGCTGCAAGTCGCGCAGCAGCGTGTCGAGCCGCGAGACGGCGCCGAACGCCCACAGGCGGCTGTCGGTGGCCACCTGGTCGTTGCGGCTGCGGCCGGTGTGCAGCTTCCCCGCCACGTCGCCGGCCTCTTCGTACAGCAGGCGCTCCACCAGCGAGTGGATGTCTTCGTCGGGCGCGGTGGCCCACTCGTCTTCGCCCCACGACTCCAGCCGCGCGGCCACGCGGTCGAGCCCCGTGGTCAGCGCCAGCCACTCGGCGTGCGACAGGACGCCGGCGGCGGCGATGGCACCCGCCCACGCCTGGCTCCCGGCGATGTCCTCGCGCCACAGGCGGTGATCCACCGGGAGCGAGCGGTTGAGCCGGTCCATCTCCACGCTGGGCTCGGCGTTGAAGCGCCCGCCCCACAGCCGGATGGTGCCGGATTCGGTCCCCGTTTCGAGCTGGATCGCCGCCTCGCTCATCGTTCTCGCCTCACCTTCGATCATATCGTGTCGATCCACGCGACGTAACGGCGCACGATGCCCCCATGGACATTATGCGTTTTCCGTCGCTTATTTCTATGACCCTCGTCCCACCCGTCCACACACACCAGCAGGAGACGTCATGAAGAAGCTGCGCCTGGACGGCCTCGCCGTCGAAAGCTTCACCACCAGCCCGGCTGACACCGCCCTACGCGGCACCGTGGACGCGCGCGAGGCGATGAAGACGCTGAGCAACTGCCCCGACAGCTGGGATGGCACCTGCTACATCAGCTGTCAGGTCTGCACCGACTACGCCGCCTGCGCGTGACGGCGGAGTCGATCACCCCGCACACGAGAGCGACCATGCTCCGCCCCGACGACCTGCGGGTCGACAGCTTCGCCACCACGCCCGAGAGCAGCTCGGCGGCGGCGATCCCGACCACCGGCACGGTGCCGTACAGCCTGCTCGGGAGCTGCTACGGCTGCCCCAGCGAGGTCACCGTCTGCCCCACCATCGACACCGGCACCGTGGCGTAACGCGGCGCCGGCAAGCTCCGCGTCGCGTGTAAGCCCGGCACCGCCGCGCCGCGGCGGCGATCACCCGATGGAAACCCGTCGGGCCCGCGCCACCTCCGGCGCGGACCGACGCACCGGAGCCCGCCCTCCTTCAAACCAACCGAAAGGACTGACCGATGCACGCGCTCAAGCTCGAATCGCTGGTCGTCGAATCGTTCGCGACCGCTCCGGCCGTGGCCTTCGAGGCCGCGGGAGTGGACACGATCAAGGGGTGCATCGCCTCGCACGTGGTGACCTGCGAGATCAGCTGCGACGGAACCTGCTGATCGCCGGCACCTCGTCCATCGCTTGCGGCGGCACGGGCTCTCGCGAGGGAGCCCGCGCCGCTCCGTTTCAGTCGGCCGCGAGGTCGCTGACGAGGGCCGGGGTGCGCTCCTGGTCCTTGAGCGCGGCCACCCGCATCGGCAGGGCGAAGAGGCGGATGTAGCCCGCCGCGTCGGCCTGGTTGTAGACGTCGTCCTCGCCGAAGGTGACGAACCGCTCGTCGTAGAGCGAGAAGGGGCTCGTCCGCCCGGCCACCGTCGAGGCGCCGCGGAACAGCTTGAGGCGCACGTCGCCGGTCACGCGCTGCTGCGTGACGTTCACCATCGCGTCCATCGCCTCGCGCTCGATGGTCCACCAGCGGCCCTCGTACACCAGGTCGGCGTAGCGCGGCGCGATGGCGTCCTTGAGCGCCAGGGTGCGGCGGTCCAGCACCAGTTGCTCGAGCTCGCTGTGCGCCTGGTAGAGGAGGGTGCCGCCCGGGGTCTCGTAGATCCCGCGGCTCTTCATCCCCACCATGCGGTCTTCGACCAGGTCCACGCGCCCCACGCCGTGCATCCCGCCCAGCTCGTTCAGCCGCTGCAGGAGCGCCACCGGCGACAGCGCCTCGCCATCCACCGCGACGGGGGTTCCCGCGTCGAAGGTGATGGTGACGTACTCGGGCTTGGCCGGCGCGTCCCACGGGGCCCTGGTGAGGAGGAACAGGTCCTCGGTCGGCTCGTAGTTCGGGTCTTCCAGGGGGCCGCCCTCGTGTGACACGTGCCAGATGTTGGCGTCGCGCGAGTAGATCTTCTCCTTGGTGGCGGCCACCGGCACGTCGTGCGCGGCCGCGTAGTCCAGCGCGTCCTCGCGGCTGCGGATGCTCCACTCGCGCCAGGGGGCGATCACCTTCATCTCGGGCGCCAGCGAGGCGTAGGTGAGCTCGAAGCGCACCTGGTCGTTCCCCTTGCCGGTGCAGCCGTGGGCGAGCGTCTGCGCGCCGATCAGCTTGGCGACCTCCACCTGGCGGCGGGCGATGATCGGCCGCGCCATGCTGGTGCCCAGCAGGTACTTGCGCCCGTACGTGGCCCCGGCGCGCAGCGTGGGCCACACGAACTCGGTGAGGAAGGTCTCGCGCAGGTCTTCCACGTAGCAGGCCTTGGCGCCGCTGGCGATGGCCTTGGCCTCCAGCCCGCCCAGCTCGTCGCCCTGCCCCACGTCGGCGGCCACGCACACGACCTCGGCCCCGTAGTTCTCCTTGAGCCAGGGCACGATGATCGAGGTGTCGAGCCCGCCCGAGTAGGCCAGGACGATGGTGTTGTTGTTCATCTCAGTCTCGCTCCTCGGTTTATCTCTGGACGTCGGTTGTTGCTCGTTGGTTCGGACTTCCGCGCGGCCGTCATGGTGCGAAAGTGCGAGAGTGCGAAAGTACGCCTTCGGTCACTCGCGGAGGCGCGTGCGAGAGGCGGTTGCTTTCGCACTCTCGCACTTCGCACTTTCGCACTCAGAGTTCCTTGACGACCGCGATCTCGTCGCACGCGTGCAGCTTGGGGCACTGGCGGCAGTCGGCCCACACCTTGAGCGGGAACATCTCCTTGTGCACGGTGCGGTAGCCGAGCTTGTGGAAGAAGACGTCCTGCAGCGTGAGCGCGAACACCGTCCCGATGCCATGCAGCGCGGCCTGCTCCTCGATGGCGGTCACCAGCTTGCGGCCCACGCCCAGCCCGTGCGCGGCCTCGCTCACGGCCAGGCTCCCCAGCTCGGCCAGCTGCGGCGTGTACACGCGCAGCGCGGCGCAGCCGATGATGCGGCCGTCCTTCTCGGCCACCACGAACTCGCGGAAGTTGCGGCTGAGCTGCTCGATGGTCTTCGGCAGCATCAGGTCCTTCTTGGCGAAGGTGTTGATCAGCGGCTCCACCTGGAGCATGTCGGCCACGGTGGCCACGCGCACCACCAGGCCGCCCTTCGCCTGCATGTGGGGCTGCGACTCGACGGGGTCGAGGAGCCCGGTGGACGACCCGGCGCCCACGAACGTCTCCATCAGCATCAGAGCACCTCGTCCAGGATCTGCACGCCCTCGGCAAGCTCGTCGTCACCGATCACCAGCGGCGGTACGACGCGCACCACGTTCGGCCCCGCGCTCACCAGCAGGAGCCCCGCATCCATCGCCCGCGAGATCACCTCCCCCGCGGATCCCTCCAGCTCGATCCCCCAGATCAGCCCCTGCCCCCGCACGTCCTTCACCTTCGTGGGGTGATTCAGGACCAGGCGCTGGAAGAGGTTGGCCAGCAGGTGGCCCTTGCGCTGCACGGCGGCCAGGAAGTCCGGCGCGCCGATCGTCTTCACCGAGGCCAGCGCCACCGAGGCGACCAGCGGGCCGCCGCCGAAGGTGGAGGCGTGGTCGCCGGCGTGGATCGCCTCGGCCACCTTCTCGGTCATCAGCACGGCGCCCATCGGGAGCCCGCCGGCCAACGGCTTCGCCAGCGTCATCAGGTCGGGCGTCACGCCGGCCTGCTCGTGGGCGAACAGCGTTCCCGTGCGCCCCAGCCCCACCTGCACCTCGTCGAAGATCAGCAGCGCGCCGGCCTCGTCGCACAGGTAGCGCAGCGCCTTGAGGAAGGCCGGCGGCACGGGAAGCACGCCGCCCTCGGCCTGCAGCGGCTCGATGATCACCGCCGCCGTCTTCTCGGGGCGGATCAGCCGGTCGGCCTCGGCCGTGTCGCCCACGATGCCGAAGCGCACGCCCGGCATCAGCGGCTTGAAAGGCGCCTGGTACGCGGGGCGATCGGTGGCCGCGAGCGCGCCCATGGTGCGGCCGTGGAACGAGCCGCGGAACGAGACGATCTCGGTCTTGCTCTCGCCGCCGCCCTGCTCGCCGGCCCAGCGCCGCGCGAACTTGAAGGCGCCCTCGTTGGCCTCCGCGCCGCTGTTGCAGAAGAACACGCGGTCGGCGAAGGAGTGCGCGGCCAGCCACTCGGCCAGCTCGGCGGCCGGGCGGGTGTGGAAGAGGTTGCTGGTGTGCACCAGCCCCGCCTCCAGCGCCTCGCGGATGGCCCCGGCGATCACGGGCGAGTTGTAGCCCAGCGCGTTCACCGCGATCCCCGCGGTGAAGTCCAGGTACCGCGTCCCGTCTTCGGCGATCAGCCGCGAGCCCTCGCCGCCCACGAACACGGGGCCGCTGCGCTTGTAGACGTCCAGGAGCGCGCCCGTGGCTTCCAACGTGGCAGTCGTCATCTCATCCGCCTTCCCGTTACCGGCCGGCCGCGCCGATGCGCGTCCCCGCCGAGCTGTCGTTGAGCATCTCCAGGCCGCCGATGCGAACGCGGCCGGCATGTTCCGCCGCGCGCGCCGCCGCCCGGAGCTTGGGCGCCATCCCTCCCTGGGCCGTTCCGTCCTCGATCAGCCGCTCCACCTCTGCCGCGGCGATCTCGCCGATCGTCTCGCCGTTCGCCAGCACGCCGGGAACGTTGGAGACGAAGAGGAGCTCGTCCGCGCCCACCGCGCCCGCCACCGCCGCCGCCGCGTCGTCGGCGTTCACGTTCAGCGGCCCGCCGTCCGGCCCGCGCGACACGGGCGAGACCACCGGCGTGAGCCCCTGCGCGAGCCAGGCGCGGAGCAGTTCCGCGCGCACCCGTTCGATCTCGCCGATCCGCCCCATCGCGCCGTCGCGGGCCACGGCCGCGCGGAGGAGCCCGCCGTCTTCCCCGCTGATCCCCACCGCGTCGGCCCCCGCCGTCAGCAGCGCCGAGACGATGCGCTTGTTCACCAGCCCGGTCAGCACCATCGCCACCGCGCGCATCCCCTCGGGGGTGGTCACGCGCAGCCCGTCCTTCCACTCGGGCTCGGCGCCCAGCGTGCGCTGCAGCGCCGTCACCTCCTTGCCGCCGCCGTGGACCAGGATCACCGGCCCCGGGTGCCCCGCGATCTCGCGGGCCAGCCGCTCGACCCACGCCGGATCGTCCACCTCGTTGCCGCCCACCTTCACCACGGTGATGCCGGCCATCAGAGCAGCCCCTCGGTCTCGCCCCAGCCGAACATCAGGTTCAGGTTCTGCACGGCCTGCCCGGCCGCCCCCTTCACCAGGTTGTCGATCGCGCTGACCACGATCAGCATCGGCCGGCTTGTATCCGCCACCGTCCGGACGCCGATGGAGACGCGGTTGCTCCCCGTCACGTCCCCCAGCGTGGGGAGGCGGTCGGCCAGCACCTCCACGAACGGCTCGCCCGCATAATCATCCAGCCAGGGCCGGAGCGGCTCGTCGAGCGGCGCGGCGAGGGGTACGTAGATCGTCTCCAGGATCCCGCGCTTCACCGGCAGCAGGTGCGGGGTGAAGACCAGCTCCGGCGCGGAGCCGCCGTTCAGCGCGCCCGTCTGGTCGCGCATCTCGGCCAGGTGCCGGTGGGTGTTCCCCACCTTGTAGGCCGAGAAATCTTCCGCCAGCTCGGCGAGCAGGTATTCGCGCTTTGCGCTCCGCCCCGCCCCGCTCACTCCGCTCGCCGCGTCGATGATCACCGGCCCGGCGATCATCCCGCGGCGCACCAGCGGCGCCAGCGAGAGGATGGCGGCGGTGGGGTAGCACCCCGGGTTGGCGACCAGCTCGGCCCCCGCGATCCGCGCCCGGTGCAGCTCGGGGAGGCCGTACACCGCGCCCCGCGCCCACTCCGGCGTCGACCCGTCGATCACGCGCAGGTCGTTGGAGAGGTCCACCACCTTCGCGCCCGCGTCCAGCGCCTTCTTCACCCAGGTGGCGCTCTCGCCGTGCGGCAGGCAGCAGAGCACCGCGTCGCAGCTGGCCAGGTCGGCGTCGGCGATGCGCGTCATGGCGATGTCCGGCGCGCCGCGCAACAGCCGAGACAGCTTCGCCCCCGCTTCGCTTTCCGAGCTAGCGAGGGCGACTTCCGCCCTTCCGTGCCGGGAGAGAAGGCGAATCGCCTCCATCCCCGCGTATCCCGTGGCGCCCAGCACCCCGATCCGGGCGTGAGAATTTCCATTCATTGGATCGAATCTATATCCAGAATGATGAATAGTCAACCGTTTGCATGGATAAAGGTGCAGAAACCGATGACGTACCCGTTGCGACGGACATCGAGGGCCGCGGGGACTGAAAGCAGCGGAGGAAGCAGGAGAACCGCGCCCGCGCGCCCGGTTCTCCGCTTCCTCCGCCGCACCGTCCGGCCCGCGTCCGTCGCTGGATCTCTACGATGAATACGAGAGCCTCGCCGGCCGCGTCAGATGCAGCCGGGGTAGCAGGTGAACTCGTTCAGCTTGGTGTGGACCTCGCAGACGCAGTCGTCGGCCACGGAGATGGTCTCGCACCCCAGGTCCTCGTAGGTGTGCGGACAATAGCAGTAGGTGTACGACTGGTCATTGCCGCGCACGGTCCCGAGTCCTTCCGCGTCGCGAACGGTGGCGAACTCCTCGACCTGCAGCGCGTCGACGTCCAGCTTCAGCTTGCGCATCTCTCGGTCTCCGATGGAGGATGGGGATTTGGTGGATCGTGGGGACCTGAAAAGTGCTGAAGAGCGCGTCCGAGCACAATGGATTCGCACGATATCTGTCCGATAAAGACAATACGCCACGTACGAGAGTCCCGTGAGATGGAAGAATCGCGGCGGGTCTCCCGCTCGGCGCCACCGGAGGCGCCGGGCAGGAGCGTTCCGGCCTACGGGCGATACGACACGCCGCCGTACACGCGGAGCGCGTGGCGGTCGGGCTCATCCAGCGCGTAGCCGGCGCCCGCGACCACGCGGATGGAGGGGATGCGAAGGATGTTCTGCGCGGGCGAGTCGAGCGCCGTCTCCACGCCGGCCACGCGATACCAGCGGTCGTGACCCTCGTCCGCGCTGGCGCCGGCCAGATAGGGCGTGAGCGGCCCCAGCTCGGTGCTCAGCCGGTAGGCCAGCAGCTCGCGCCCGCGCACCACGCCGAAGCGCGCCGCGGGAAGCGGGATGCGCTGCGCGGCCAGCCCCTCGTCGAACAGCTCCTGCCGCGAGCCGCCCACGGTGAACCGCTCCCACGCCGGCGCACGGGCCGAGACGGTGCCGTAGGTGAGCTGGCCGCGCGCGTTGAAGCGGCCCAGCAACCCCACGCGCGCCGATCCCGTCGCCACGCCGCGCCGCCAGCTCTCCCTCGCCGTCCGTCCCGCCGCGCCGTTCGCCGTCACACCCAGGCTCAGCGACTGGCCCACGCGCGAGAGCGTGGCCCCGCCCGCGGCCTCCGCGAACGCCAGCGTCCGCGCCGACGCGTCACCGCCCGCGAGCTCGATGGCGCCCGTGGACACGCCCGCGCGCAGGCGGTGGCGCAGCGCGGAGCCCGTCCACGGCTGCTGGATGTAGAGGGCCCCGCCGGCGTAACGCGCGTCCAGCGAGTCATCCAGCGAAAGGAGCGACAGCGCGGATGGCTCGTGCCGCATGGCGAACAGGTCCACGCCCACGGCCGGGAGCCAGCGGCGGTAGACGAGGTTGAGGGCGGCGCCCTGCTGCGTCCCGTTTCGGCCGCCGCCGGCGCGCAGCATCCACGTCAGCCGTCCCACCGGGTCGCCGTTCAGGAGCGCCAGCCCCGCCGTGGCGCCGTCTGGATCGTTCGACGCGGTGGGGAGAAGCCGGAAGCGGCGCGGCCCCAGGCCGTACGCGTGCGACGCGGGGAGCGGCCCGCGCGGGAGCGTGTCCGGCTCCACGGCGGCGATGCGCGGCGCGGCCGGCGCCAGCGCCGTGTCGAGCGCCACGACGTCGCCCCGCGCCGCCGCGGCGGGCGCGATCCGCAGCAGGTCCATCCCCCGCGCGTGCAGGGAGAGATAGAAGATGCGCCCCGTGGCGCCCTCCGGCTCCGGCGCGGCGGCCGCCCCGGTCACGCGCGTCA
>Ga0247773_1000228_pt1 | contig 26394 bp, 24 predicted proteins | sample UWRJL092311B6_FD_179934 | JGI IMG/M metagenome (GOLD analysis project Ga0247773, IMG submission 179934) | Plant litter microbial communities from Arlington Agricultural Research Station in Wisconsin, United States - UWRJ-L092-311B-6 | ecosystem: Environmental > Terrestrial > Plant litter >... | reverse complement strand
CGCGCGGACTCCATTCCTGGCGGACGAGGCGATATTGTTGCGTCAGCGCGGCTATGGGCGGGGCTGGCGAAGGGGCGCACCGCGGTCAGGATCATCACCACGCGGGAGCTGTAAGCTGCGATCATGGCATTGGGCAATATCCCGAACTTCCGCCAACGCACAGCCTGCGTCGTGAGGACCGGTACATCATAGAGCTCAAGCCGGGCGGCTATCGCAGCCCACCACATGGCTTTTAAGTTTAGCGGACGCGGCGAAGAGGAGGTCTACGACGGTCGCCGAGTCGAAGTTCCCGCTTGCAGCACTTATGGGCAACTGCCGTCGAGTCGGTCGGGCTGTTTCGCGGCGAGGACATGAAGGCCGGACAGGGCAGTCCGGGCTGGCTCCGCCTTTTCAAACTCGTGTCGGCGGAGTTCATGGTGGTCGAAGGTTGCTCGCGCCGACGATGACCATTCGCAGCGGATCCTGGGCATTCATCGGCATCTAGGCTACCTTCGTAAGATTTCTAAATTTTCTGCGGGTGCGGATTCTCCAGGAAGAAACGCAGCATTTCTTTCGTTGCGTCTGGCCCAGAGGATCCGTGTAGGAGCCGGCGGGGCTGCCACCCGACCAGGCGTGGCCGGCACCGTGGATAAGCCAGTGCTCCATGATCACGCGTTCGCCGTTGGCATGGGTGGTGAGGGTATAACTATGCCCGCCCGGTATTTGTCCGCGTTGCGTTTTCTTATTGGTCCTGAACGTGCCGATCGCTTGCTCCAGGGCCTGCGTGCCGTTGACCGGATTGACGGTGCTATCGCGGTCGCCGTGAAAAATGATCGAGGAGACCGTCCGCCCTCGTAAATCAGCGTGGCGTGAGGCACCGCTCCCCTGGCGCATGGCGGCGAACGCCGAGGGCATGTCGGTGGCAGCGCCGTAGGCAAGACCGGAATGGATTCCTACCGCGGCGTACAAGTCGCCATAGGTGGCGCCCATGATCGCAGCGGCGGCCCCTCCGGCCGGCAGGCCCGCGACGAATACGCGCGCAGGATCAACGGAATGGTCCTGCATGACTTGGCGAGTGATGCCCGCGATCAGCGAGGGTTCGCCTTCGTCGCGTCGCTGGTCGGCGCTGCGGAACCAGTTCCAGCATTTCGAAGCGTTGGCATACGGTGGGGATGATAGATGGCCGCAAAGCCGTGCTGGCTGGCGCCGCCGACGGGCACATACACTTGTTCGACGCAGTGGACGGATCTCCAGTTCGGCCACCCTTTCACGCGCACAATGGATATGTTTCCGGAATTGCTGTATTGGACGATGATGAACAGCCTAAGATCGCAAGCATCAGCGTCTCAGAAAAAGCCGTTCAAATTTGGAATTTGGGTAGCAAAGGAATAAATGCCGCGCGAGAGTTCGCCCCCGCCGGAGGTTTCACTATTGAAAGAATCCCGTTCGAAAAGGATCCCAGCAATCTAATCTTTGAAGGACCATATCATCAGATCAAAATGCTATCCTTGAGTACGGAGACTTTGACAACCCTCCCATGGATGCAGGTCGGCTCGCACATATATTGCTTCCGATTTGGCGTCTTAGATGGAGAGCACATGATTGCTGGTGCAGGCGCGGACGATCCGATCACCGTCTGGAGTTTGAAAAGGGCAACCATGCAATGTAAGCCCATGCGAGCGGGAACGATGACAGCAGGGCTAGCATTCGCGCAATGGCATGGTCAGAATGTCTTGCTGTCGGGCGGGTTTGACGGTCGAGTTTCGGTTTGGAATCTGAAGGACGGCAGTCCGTTAATTAAGCCTTTTACTGCACACTCCGCGGGGATCAATGCAATTATCAGCGGAACTATGTTCAATGAGACAGTTGGCATTTCAGCGGGCGGTGACTCTACTCTGGCTATATGGCGTCTGGGCGGCGAGATCCTGCGGACCATTTACCTTGGAGGCTGGATACTCTCTATCAAGGCTCTAGATTCAGATCGCATTGCGGCTGGAACCGCTGATGGGGTTGTTGCAATAAAGATCCCGGGCCTGGCTCTTCTCAGCACATAGCGACAACTTGCGCTTTGTCGGTCGATCGCTAGGTCGGCGTTAGGATAGAGCCTTAGCTGAAACACAAGCCGATGTCGCACGATACAGAACCTCTTCACCAACCATGCCGAGGTGCGGATTGGCGTCGTGCGGGCGCTGACGCGGGATGTCCCGCGAGTGATCAATCCCGACGCCAGGAACGGCCATCGATTCAAGCGCGAGCTGAAGCGCGATCGGCCGGCGCTGATCTGTTCGCCCGATAGCCTGATGGCTAACACAGGGTGACGGCACAAGTCCCGAAAATCTCTCACTCCCAACTTTTTCAAGGCGAGCGACTACTTGCCCTGTGCTTGACGTTTCACAACGCAACGTTGGCGCTGGCGCGTGTCAATGGCTCGATAATGTCGACGGGCCATTCTCAGGATGGATCTCAGCTGCAATCATGCCTTTCGAACCTAACCCGAAGCGCACCAGCACATATTGGCCGGGACGCAGCTCGGTCATGCCGAACCGGCGGAGCGTCTCCATACTGACAAAAATATCCGGAGTGCCCTCACCGCAGCTAACGAAACCAAAATCGCGCACTCGGTTGAACCACTTGACCTGCGCCCGCTCGAGCCCGCTGGTCGGCGTAACGCTGACATGCGTCCGCGGCGGCAGCATCTGCGCCGGATGGATCGCGGTCGACTCGTCCATCGAGACGATGCGGAACGCCTGATAGCCTTTTGCACGCTGTATGCATTCGACTACCAGTCGCGAGCCTTCGTAGGCGGTCTGATAGCCATCGCGCCTGAGCACGGTGACGTGCAGCAGCACGTCCGGCCAACCATTGTCCGGCACGATGAAGCCGTACCCCTTCGACGCCTCGAACCATTTGATGACGCCGGAGATTTCGACAAGGTTGGCTGCAGTATCGCCTTCCCGACGACTGGCGGCCTGCTAAACATGTTTCGTAGAATTATGAATGCTTTTGCAGCCCGTTCGCCGTATCTGGGGCATTGATTGAGTGACGAGACCGTTCGTTGTTGAAAGACGCATGTCATTCGCTCTGTCATTTGGCGCAGGACGATACGACGATCTAACCCATTCTCAAGCGGTCAAAGCATGACAACAACCACGAGATATTACGCAGTTATCGCCATCCTTCTGTTGGCCGTGTCACCTTCCCATGCAGGATCTTGCGCTCAGGCTATTGCCACGGTTCAGTCCGACGTGGACGCCGCCATCGAAAATCGTGCTGGCTCGCACGGCTGGAGACCCGAGGGCCTCGACGCACTACGTGGATATCAACCGACCCCAGGGTCGCTTGCGGCAACAGAGGGAACCGTAGGCGAGCAATTCCAGGTCGCTCTCGATTCGCTTGACCGCGCGCGTGCAGCCGATCGCTCCGGCTACACGGAGGTCTGCCGCCGCGAAGTAGAAAATGCGCGCTCCGCAGCGTCTCGGTAGCTACAATTTCTCACCGGTTGTATCCTGCCTTGTCGTGCGACCAAGCAGCGGTACGTGCGTTCCGGCAATACAGCTGCTTCCGCGACCTACTACGTTCCACTGAGAGTACATCAACTGGAATAACGTCCATGCGAGAACATCTCGCTTCAATAAGCCCTCAAGCGCCGCAGTTCGAACCTTGCAGCGTCGTATCAATGATTTTGTGTGCGTCGTTGATGGCGAGTATTGCAAGGGTCGGGCTGGCGATCGCTCAAACGACGACACCCGGCTTGCAGCCCTTTGATGGGATGGGCGTCACCTCGCCACTCGCCGCCCAATCTACTCATTCGGCAGAGATCCCGCCTGGCTCGACCGAAATCGCCACGCCGGGCATCAGCCCGTTGGAGTCTGAGCAAAGTGCTCTAACGACGGCTTGTGATGCCCCTTATGGTGCTGGTTCGTCAGCCGCTCCGTTTGACGGTGGCGCGGTTTCGAGCACTGCCTCGCTATCCTGCGCCGATAGCCGCAATACTTCATCGCCGCTTCGCTCACCCCTGCCGATCGGGGGCGCCGAGGTTCCCCTTGGCGCCACCGAAATTGGCGGAGCCGGCATCAGTCCAGCCGAGCCTGTAGCCGGACCACTTTTGCCACCCAGCGCTAGGCCGGCCAACAGCACGCCGACGGTCGCCGATCTACTACACGATCGCTGAGGTTATGCTTCACGAAGGAGCTGAGCCGTGAGACGACCTATCATCTTCGCACTGGCTACTGTTGTCTCGGTATCAGCGGGCGGCTTTTGGTACTTCGAGAACTTTCAACCCGTCGCAGTGGAGGTACCACCGCCGGCCCTCGTGCCCGTGGTCGCGGCTACCGTGACCAGTAGGGACGTTCCCATCTACCTACGCGGTATCGGCACAGTGATCGCCTATAATACCGATATCGTGCGCAGCCAGATTCAAGGACAACTTGAGCAGATTACCTTCACTGAAGGCCAAACCGTCAAAGCAGGCGATCTACTCGCACAAATCGACCAGCGCCCTTATCAAGCGCAGATCGAGCAACAGACCGCCAATCGCGATCGTGACATAGCGCAACTTCAGAACGCCGAAGCCAATCTTTCGCGCTATACTCAACTCGGCGACAAGGGATATGCCACGCCGCAGCTGGTAGAGACGCAGAAAGCGCAAGTGGCGCAACTGCAGGCGGCGGTCAAGGCGGACCAAGCGTTGATTGACGAGGCCAACGTCCAGCTGAGCTACACGCGCCTGACCTCGCCCATCCCCGGCATCACCGGCGTGCGGCAGATCGACGTCGGCAACGTGATCCATCCATCCGATCCGAATGGCCTGGTGGTCGTCACCCAGATCGAGCCGATCTCGCTGCTGTTCACGCTTCCACAATCGGACCTGCCGGCGATCCAGCAGCAGATGGCCAAGGGAACGTTGGAGGTTGTTACTTATAGTCAAGACAATAAGATCAAACTCGGTGATGGCAAACTTCTGCTCGTAAACAACGAAATCGCAGGGACAACGGGAACCATCGAGCTTAAGGCTGAATTTCCGAACCCTGGGCGCAAATTGTGGCCGGGACAACTAGTCAATGCACGCCTGTTACTGGAGACGCGGAAGGACGCCATTACCGTTGCCGGTTCAGCGGTCCAGCAGGGTCAAAACGGCGCCTACGTCTATGTCGTCCTGCCGGATCAGACGGTCGAGCTCCGCCCCGTCCACGTTGCGCAGATCAGCGACGGACAGGCGCTCATTGAGCAAGGATTACAGTCGGGTGATGTTGTCGTGATCGACGGCCAATACCGGCTCAAGGAAGGCAGCCGCGTTCAACTGCTGCATGGCAACGCTGCGCGCGAGGCTGATCTGCAGAGTTCCGTGCAGGACGCCATCCCATGAACCTGTCCGCACCCTTCATTCTTCGCCCCATCGCAACCTCCTTGTTGATGGCGGGGCTGCTCTTGTGCGGGCTTGCGAGCTATCCGCTGCTGCCGGTCGGTGCATTGCCGAACGTCAACTCTCCGACGATTCAAATCTCTGCGCAATTGCCTGGCGCCGATCCGCAGACAATCGCCTCTTCCGTCGCCACTCCGCTGGAGCAACAGCTCAGCCAGATACCCGGCGTCACTCAGTTGACTTCGTCCAGTGCGCTCGGGGTGGCGCAGCTCACTGTACAATTCGAGCTTTCACGCAGCGTCGAAAGCGCAGCGACCGACGTGTTGGCGGCGATAAACGCGGCGACACCGTATCTGCCGCCTAATATCCCCTACCCACCGACTATTAGAAAAGTGAATCCTGCGCAGACGCCGATCATGCTGATCGCAATGTCGTCGGATTCGCTCCCATTGACGACCGTCGACGCCTATGCCGAAAACATCCTACTACCGAAAATTTCGCAAATTCCGGGCGTCGGCCTGGTCGGCGTAGGTGGCCAGCAAAAGCCCGCTATCCGCATCCGGGTCAACCCGGAGGCGCTTGCCGCCAGAGGGATCGGCCTCGAAGATGTCCGCAGCGTCATCTCCGGTGCCAACGTTGATCTCCCGAAAGGCACCCTCAACAGTCCACGCGTCAGCTATACGCTGAACACCACCGACCAGTTACTAAAACCTTCAGCTTATGAAGACCTCATCATCGCCTATCGGAATGGTTCGCCAGTGCGAATTCGTGATATCGGAACTGCCATCGAGGCTCCCGAGAACGATCTGCTGGCAGGCTGGTATGACAAACGACCCGCCATCGTCCTAGCGGTTCAACAAGTTCCGGGAGCAAACGTCATCGAAACCGTCGATCGCATCAAGACATTGTTGCCCAAGCTGCAAGCGTCCGTTCCGCCTGCAATCAAGGTGACGATCGCGGCAGACCGCACGCAAACCATCCGCGCCGCAGTTTCCGACGTGCAGTTTACGCTGATTTTGACCGTCGGTCTGGTGGTCATGGTGATCTTTGTCTTCCTGCGGAATTTCTGGGCCACCATTATTCCCGCAGTTACGGTTCCTTTGTCGCTAATTGGCACTTTCGCAGTTCTTTACGTGCTCGGTTACAGCCTCGACAACCTCTCGCTCATGGCACTTTCGATCGCTGTCGGCTTCGTCGTAGACGACGCCGTGGTCGTAATCGAGAACATCGTACGCTATCTTGAGCAGGGTCTCTCACCGATGGAGGCAGCACTCAAGGGTTCCCGCGAGATCGGCTTTACGATTGTTTCCATTACGTTGTCGCTGATCGCGGTCTTCATACCGCTATTCCTGATGGGCGGGTATGTCGGAAAGCTGTTTCAGGAATTTGCAGTCACAATCACTGCGTCGCTGGTACTCTCGCTTATCATTTCGCTGACATTAACGCCGATGATGTGCGCTCGTCTTCTGAAGGACGAATCGCGCACGAAACATGGCAGGCTTTATCTCCTCCTGGAACGAGGCTTTGATTCGCTGTTAGCGCTGTACGCGCGCGGTTTGCACGTCGTCTTGCGTCATCGGTTTGCAACTCTTTTGGTGATGATGTCCACTATAGGGCTGACTGCCTATCTCTACGCAATCATTCCGAAGGGGTTTTTTCCCCAACAAGATACCGGACAAATTGTCGGTATCACCGAAGCCTCGCAGGACATCTCTTTCCCCGCCATGTCCCAACGCCAGCAAGCGCTCGTTGATATTTTGTTGAAAGATCCCGCAATCGAATCAGTCGCCAATTATATCGGCCCTGGCGGCCCAACGGCGACGCTCAACCAAGGGCGGGTGTTTATCGTCCTTAAGCCGAAACCGGGACGCACGGTCAGCGCCGACCAGGTCATCGAAAGACTAAGGCCGAAGCTCGCGCATATTCAGGGCATCACACTGTACATGCAGGCTGCCCAAGACATTACTATCGGCGCACGGCTATCTAAGACGCAGTACCAGTACACGCTCACAGACGCAGATTCCAACGAGCTGGCCCACTGGGCGTCGATCTATCTCGAAAAGCTCCGCGCCATCGAAGGCATCACCGACGTTGCCAGCGACCAAGCCAATGCTGGTCCGAGGCTGAACGTGACGATCGATCGCGAGGTCGCGTCGAGCTTCGGCATTTTGCCTTCTGCGATCGACAACACCCTCGACGACGCCTTCGGTCAGCGCATCGTCTCCACCATGTTTACATCCCTCAATCAATACCACATCGTTCTTGAGGTCGATCCGCGCTTCCAGTATGGACCCGAGGCGCTGAAGAACATTCACGTGAGTTCCGCCGGCGGCAAGCAGGTACCCTTGAGCGATCTGGTGCATACCGAGATCAGGCCGGCGCCGATCCTCATCAACCACCAAAGCATGTTCCCGTCCGTCACCATCTCCTTCAACCTGAAGTCCGGCGTAGCGCTGGGAGATGCGGTGGCTGCGATCCAGAAATTGGAGAAGGAAACGAACAAGCCCGCCTCGCTCTCGACCTCCTTCCAAGGGAATGCGCAAGCTTTCCAGTCATCACTTAAGGGAACGCCGTTGTTGATCGGCGTGGCGCTGGTCGTGATCTACATTATCCTCGGCGTGCTTTATGAGAGCCTGATTCATCCAATCACCATTCTGTCCACCTTGCCGTCCGCCGGCATCGGCGCGCTTCTGCTGCTGATTTCCGTTCATATGGATCTAAGCGTAATCGCCATCATCGGCACCATTCTTCTAATCGGTATCGTCAAGAAGAACGGCATCATGCTGGTCGACTTCGCGCTCGAGCAACAACGCCAGCACGGTCTCACCCCGGAGCAAGCGATCTACCAAGCGTGCACGTTGCGTTTTCGGCCGATCCTGATGACTACGATGGCTGCACTGCTCGGCGGCGTGCCGCTGATGGTTGGCACCGGCACCGGTTCCGAGTTGCGACAGCCGCTAGGCTACACCATCGTCGGCGGACTGATGCTTTCGCAAATCCTGACGCTTTACACTACGCCCGTCGTCTATCTCTACCTCGACCGCCTTGGCGCTTGGTTCACGAAGCCGAAACCGCACATCGATAACGTTCCCAGCATAAGTGCGACCGAACCGGACACGAGATTGAATCACGAGACCGCTTGACCGAGTGATCCCAGCATAACGGCGGAAAAGAAGGTGATCGTCACGCCCGAAATGACACTCGGCCGCGTTTCCTCATACCGCGCTATGCTTGTAAAGTTGCAGTCTATCTCGCCCTCGCTGTACACGATGCAGTATGAAGCAGCGCCATCGGCGGCGTCAGCCGGTTCCGATACGAATGACCCGGCTGCAAGTGCCGCAACCGCTACGACGAGGACCTTGATCTTGCCAGTCATGGCTTGCATCCCGTTGATCTTGTCGCGACACGACGACGGGGGGCCATGCGACGCCCTTCTGGCACGAACGGCTCTTTCGAATGAAGGAAGTAGTCTCGACCGTTCGCCAGCTGTTTGGCTTGGACTAAAGCTTCTTGACGCATTCGGCCCCGCGGGGGTCTTAGCCCGCAAGAAATCAGTAGGGCTCGGTCGAAGGCTTAACTTTGCCTCTGAAGAGGAAGTAGCCGCCGACGAGATAGGCCAGAACAATCGGGACGATCACTAGCAATGCCTTTGCGACGAGAGCCTGAGTCTGAGGCAGAGACGAGGCCTGCCAGATTGTCATAACGCCTGGGATAGCGAACGGCCAGATGCTCGCGCCAACTCCAGCAAGCGACGTGACAAAGAGCCCGATAGACGAGACAAACGGCACCCATTCATGCCGGCTCCAACGTGACCGAAACACGCTGATCGCGCAGGCTACCGCAACTATGGGTAAGGGTAGTAGCTTTACAAGCTCTGGCCACGAGAACCATCGATGGGCGACCTGAGGCAACGCGATCGGCGTCCAGATACTAACGACCATGATAGCTGCTCCCGAACACAGCAGCGTCGTGAGCGATAGCTCGCGAGCAAAGAGTTGGGTTGGACCCTCGGTCTTCCAGATCAGCCAGCAGGCTCCAAGCAGGGCATATCCTGCGACCACGCCCAATCCGGTAACGATTGAAAACAGGCTGAGCCAGTCGAACGGTCCACCTGCAAATTGGCCGTCGGCAACGGTTACACCACCACTCACAAACGCTCCCAGGATTGCGCCTTGACAGAAAGCCGCGACGGCCGACCCGGCCGCAAAGGCCCCGGACCAAGCCACCTGCAGCGGTCCTCCTTGAGAGCGGAATTCGAACGCCACACCTCGCAAAACTAGGCCGAACAGCATTAGAAAAAGGGGTACGTAGAACATCGGTAAGAGAATTGAGAAAGCGAGGGGAAAGGCGCTGAGCAAAACCATTCCGCCGAGCACAAGCCAGGTCTCGTTTCCATCCCAAAAGGGGACCAACGATTCCATCATGATTTCGCGATCCACCGAACGCGGTGCTAAGGGAAAGAGTATTCCGACGCCCAGATCAAAACCGTCCAGCACGACGTAAAGGCATATCACGACGCCCGCCGCTAACGCGAAGAATACTGAATAGTCGAGACCAGCAAGGGAGATCATCGCGCACCTATCGGTTTTCAGTAATTAGGCCAATCGAACCAATTGGCGCGACGGGAGCAGTCGACTTGTCGCCGGCTGGTCCTTTCCAGGCAAGACGGCCGCCGTACCAGAAGAACCCGAGCAGCAGCAGATTGTAGAGAACGAGTGCGATGGCAATCGTTCCGATTACTGCTCCGCCGGCAATCGGCGATACGGCCTCTGCGGTACGCAACTGGCCGTAGATTACGTAGGGCTGGCGTCCAACTTCCGTCACGGTCCAGCCCGCCAGTGTGGCGACAAAACCCAGCGGAATGGATCCCATACAGAGCAGTTGATACCATCGTGTCGTATACAGTCTGCCGCGCCAACGCAGGTACAGCCCCGTCATGGCTACAGCGAGCAAGAGCATCCCGCACCCGACCATGATTCTAAAAGCAAAGAAGACGGGAATGACAGGCGGGCGTTCCGAAGGCGGCACTTCTTTTAGTCCCTTGACCTCGCCGTCGAGAGAGTGCGTCAGGATTAGACTACCAAGCAGAGGGACTTCGACGGCATAGTCGTTCCGCTCGTTCTTACTGTCCGGCCAAGCAAACAGATTAAGCGGCGCTCGCCGGACCGTATCCCAGCGACCCTCGATTGCCGCCAGCTTCATCGGTTGGTATTTCCTCGTGTTCAGTCCGTGCTGGTCACCGATGAGTATCTGTGCAGGTACGGCGACCGCCAACAGCCACAGGCAGACCGAAAAGGCCGCACGCGCAGGCGCCTGGTCGGCTGTTCGGCCGCGAAATAACCAGAATGCTGAAACGCCCGTCACGACAAATCCTCCAGTAATGAAGCTTGCCATCAGCATGTGGGCGAGCCTGTACGGCATGGAGGGACTGAATACGACGCCCCAAAAGCTGGTCGCAACGAATTTCCCGTCTTCCCCGGTAGTGAACGCAACGGGCGTCTGCATCCACGAATTGGCCGAGATGATCCAAAACGCCGAAATGACTGTGCCGATCGCAACGATAACGCACGCAGCGAAATGAAGCCGGTCGCCCGCCTTTTCTTCGCCAAATAGCATAATCCCAATAAATCCAGCCTCCAGAAAGAAGGCCGTTAGCACCTCGAGCGTAAACAACGGCCCGAGCACATCCGCGGTCATCCGGGCGTAGTTGGACCAATTGAGCCCAAGTTGATAAGAGATGACCACGCCCGTCACGACGCCCATGCCGAAGGCCAACGCGAACATCTTCGTCCAGAACCGGACAAGCCTTCGGTATACGAAGTTGCCTGTCGTAAGCCAAAGAGCGTTCAGCACCACGATGAACCATGCCAAGCCGATCGTGAAGGCGGGCCAGAGAATGTGGTAACCCATGGTGAACGCAAACTGCAGTCGGGAAAGGAGCAACTGGTCCATGTTTATTCCCTATCCAGAAATGGTTGACTGGCGGTAGCTCGCAAGGTGCCGACGACCCCCTGACGCACGATGGCCGTGATCCCGGCTGGCGATGGTTTCGCAAGATTGATTTTGACCGGCACCGATTTATACGAAGGCGTCAGGCACTCTGGATCAAAGTGCTCCAATGCGACGAGCGGCTGCGTCTCTGGATAGTAAGAGCCGCAACAACCATCGGGGATGTCGAAGGCCACTAGCGTCAGACCGCGCACAACGCGGTCATCTCGCGCAAACTCAAGCGCAGTCCAGACGTCGACAACATCGCCCTCGGCTAACCCTCGCCGAGCCATTTCATTCGGATTGATGAAAAGGATATCCCGCCGGCCAAACACGCCGCGATAACGATCGTTCAAACTGTAGATCGTGGTGTTGTACTGATCGTGGGCACGCAGTGACGTCATCCTTAAGACGTCGATATCACCGCTGACCACGTCTACTTCAAGTCCATCAAATGTGATGAAGTTGGCCTTGCCGGTATCAGTCTTCCAGACCCGATCGGCTGCCGAGTTGGCTAACCGAAACCCACCAGGCTTTTTGATCCGATCATTGTACGCCTCGAACTCCGGAAAGACCGCTTCGATGCCGTTACGGATCAGGCTGTAATCTGCTGTCAACGCGTCCCAATCGACGACGGACTTTGCTCTTAAGGTGGCCTTGGCAATACCTGCGATAATCGCTGGCTCTGACTTGAGATACGAGCTCGGTGGCTTCAAGAACCCTCTCGACGCGTGAACCATCGACATTGAGTCTTCGACCGTGATGGACTGCACGCCGGTCGCCTGGATGTCGGTATCCGTTCGCCCAAGAACTGGCAGCAGGTAGTTCGTTCTTGATGTTAGAAGATGTGTTCGGTTCAGCTTCGTGGCTAGATGGACTGAGATATCCAGCCTCCGGAACGACGCAAATCCAGTTTGAGGCTCGCATGCTGCCATTGCCAAATTGCCGCCAAGGCAAATGATAGCCTTTGACTTTCCGTCGCGCATCGCCGTGATGCTTTCGATAACCGAGTGGCCTTTGTCCCGAGGCGGCTCGAAGCCGTAAATATCGCGGAGCCTATCCAAAAACGGTTTGGAAGGACGTTCGGTGATACCGACGGTTCGATTTCCCTGGACGTTGGAATGGCCGCGCACCGGGCAGACACCAGCGCCCGGTCGGCCAATATTGCCCCTCAGTAGAAGCAGATTGATGATCTGGTGCACATTTGCGGTGCTGGTTTGATGCTGCGTAATCCCCATACCGTAGGCCACAATAGCGGCTGACGACTCTGCATAGATTTTAGCTATTTGCTCAAGGTCTGTGCGAGACAGTCCGCTAGCGGTCTCGATTGCCGTCCAGTCTGCTCGCTCGAGATCCGCGACCAACTCCCGAAAGCCGGACGTATGATCAGCGATAAACCCGTGATCAAGGACCGGAGCCAAATCCGATGCGCGCGCGAAATTATCCATCGTCACGAGCGCCTTGCAGATGCCCTTCAAAGCCGCCGCATCGCCACCCACCTTGACCTGGTAGTAGTTCGTTGCGATGGGCGTTGACGAGCCCGTCGCCATTTCAATCGGCGCCTGCGGAGCGGTGAATCGCTCCAGCGCGCGCTCCCGAAGAGGATTGAGCACGACGATTTTCGCGCCGCGACGGGCAGCGTCGTGCAGAGGCGTCATCATTCGCGGATGGTTGGTGCCGGGATTGTGCCCTATCGAGATTATGAGATCGGCTAGGTCGAAATCCGCCAATGTGACGGTGCCCTTTCCGATGCCGATCGATCGCGGCAGTCCGACGGAGGACGCCTCGTGACACATGTTGGAACAGTCGGGAAAGTTGTTGGTGCCAAACTGCCGGGCGAAAAGTTGAAAGAGAAACGCGGCTTCGTTGGAGGCTCGACCGGAAGTGTAGAATTCTACGGAATTTGGGTTCTTTAGAGCATTCAAACGCCGACCTATATCTTCGAACGCATCTTGCCATTCCACCGCTTCGTATTTGTCGGTCTGCGAGTTGTAGCGCATCGGGTGGGTTAGACGCCCCTGCCCTTCGAGCCAATGGTCTGGCTGCTGCCAAAGCCAGGATACCGTGTGTTGTTCAAAAAAGCCCGGTTCAACCCGCTTACGCGTCGACTCCCACGCAACTGCCTTTGCGCCGTTCTCGCAGTACTGAAATGTCGATGTATGCTCGGGGTCGGGCCATGCACAGCCGGGGCAATCAAAGCCTTCTGGCTGGTTTTGTTTGAACAACGTAGGAATGCCCGTGGGCAGGAGTTGCTCTTCCTTGAGGGCGACCGCCAATGCCTTGAGAGCGCCCCAACCGGCAGCCGCCTCGTGATAATCCTCTATACCGTCCGGCCGCCGCTTTGACATTACATGCCATCCTTTTCAACGGACTCACAAACGAACACCAAAATCGGTGTCCCTTTGCGCTGGAACGATCGCTTCTCCCGCGTGCCTCGTCTTTCGAGTCCTTGCCATTTTTGTTCAATCGAACGCTACCCGGCCGCAATCTTCAACGTGGATAGGCGCGAGCGTTGCGCGACGAGGTTCGAGCAATAGCGCCGCCAACTTTGATTGACCCTCCGCTGTCGTGCAGTTGACGACCGACGTATGGGTAGAGTTGCGCGCGTCAGTTCACTGGCCCGGGAGTCGGCAACGCGCATTACGGTACCCTTGCCGAGGGACAAATCCCCGACGAGCCGGTGCGTAGCGTCCCGCCTGCGCACCGTCGACCAGGCACCAGCTCAAGGGATATCGATTATTGCCAAACGCGGCGCGGCTTGCCTAAGAGTGAACCGCGCCTATGGCTCCCTTACGACGCGTTCTCGACAACCATCTCCCAAACGTCGTGGCCTTTGCCGCTCAGGATCGCTTTGGCGGTATAGACGGCCATTCCGATGACGGCTTCCGACGATACGAACGGCGACGGTGGCGATACAAGCTGCATTGGGGTGACTTTGACATGAAGCAATGCAGGCCCGGGCTCGGCCAACCATTCCCTGACTCCCGACTCGAGCTCGTCCGCACGGGATATGCTCTTTCCCCAGAAGCCCATTGCTTTTGCAACGTCTCCAAAATTGGGGTTTTTGAGATCCGTAAAGACTGGTAAGAGGCCGGCTGCCTTCTGTTCAATCTCGACAAAGCCGAGTTTGCCGTTGTCAAAGACAACGATCTTGATCGGCAGATTCTCTTGCACCGTAGTCAGGAGGTCACCGAGGAGCATGGCGAGCCCGCCGTCGCCTGATAGCGATATCACCTGTCGGCCCGGCTGACATTTCTGCAGACCAAGAGCCGACGGCATCCCCCCCGCCATGGTACCGTGGAGCAGGCTGGCGAACGTGCGGCGCTTACCACCCGTGTCGATGTGCCGCGCCATCCAGACTGCCGGCGTGCCGTCGTCTGCGGCGAATAGCGCATCTTCAGCGGCGTATTTGTTGATGACCTTGGTAAGGTAAGTTCCGGATATCGCGTCGGAGCCTGACGCCGTTTCAGCCCGCGAGGCAGCCATATCCTTATCATGGCGCTCAAGATACGCGTTGAGAAACGCAGCATTCTCATGCTTATCTAGACGGGGAAGCAATGCCTGCAACGTCTCCTTGATGTTACCCACCGCGCCTATCGTCACCGGATGACGTCGGCCTATATGTGTCGGATCAATGTCGATCTGCAAAATCTTGGCCTTGTTCGGGTAGAACTGACTCCACGCGAAGTCCGCTCCCAAGAGAAGCAACACTTCGCATTCGAGAACGGCGTGATAGCCCGCTGCCCCGCCAATCAGACCTGTCATTCCCACATTATAGGGGTTGTCGTATTCGAGAAAGTCTTTACCGCGCGACGTATGTGCCATCGGTGCCTGCAGCCGCGCCGCCGTCGCGACGACCTCGTCATGAGCCCCCTGGCAGCCAGCACCCGCATAAATGGTGATCGCTTTGCTCTTGTTGAGAATAGCAGCCATTGCGTCGAGATCAGCATCATTGGGCCGAATCAGGGGGACGTTCGCATGAACCGCATACGGGGCTTCGTCATGGGCCGATGCATTTGCGATATCCGCCGGCACCACGAGGACGGCCACACCGCGCCTAGTCAGCGCCGCCTGGCATGCGGCTACCGTCTTTCGCCTGGCCTGCTCCGGCGTGATGATCATGTCGCAGAACACGCTACAGCCCTTGAAGACGTCGTTGAAATCGATTTCCTGGATCGACTCAAATCCGAGATCCTGTCGAACGATCTGGGTTGCAATAAGAACCACAGGAGCGCGATTGCGATTCGCTTCGTACAGGCCGTTGATGAAGTGAAGGCTGCCAGGTCCACAGGTACCCGCGCAGGCGGTAAGTCGGCCCGTCATCGAGGCCTCTGCAGCCGCCGCGAAAGCGCCAGCCTCTTCGTGCCGCATATGTACCCAATCGATTGCACTTTTATTGATCGATTGGGCGATGCGATTCATCGTATCGCCGACAATTCCATAGCACGTCTTCACACCAGCGGACTCCAACGTTTCGACCAATAATTCAGCTACGGTCTTACTCATGGCATTTTCCTTTATTGCAGGACTAGTCGGCGTCGTAATCTCGTCGCGATACGAGAAGCCCATTTGTGATGGCCTTGGTTCACGGCGAACCCGTCCCACATTTACGCTTAGGCGCCGTACAATCTTTCTCGACGCGTGGTTTTTTTCGTCTTCGCACGCTTAAAGTGATCAATGAAACTCTCGCATTCTGCAAACGAGGCAAAAATACGGCGCAGGCACGCATTCGAGAGCGTGTATTTTCGAAAGACATTCCGGTGCCTTGCGCTATGAGGCGGCATGGACATCTCACCGTATTTTTCTGCTCTCATAGGCCTCACCGGCGTGGCCGTGGGAGGCGTTACATCTTTTGTCACCACGTGGCTGACGCAAACGACAGTGCTGCGTGAAAAGCGTCTGCTGGTCGAGATCGGAAAGCGGGAAAAGCTCTTCAACGAATTCATAACGGAGGCGTCCCGTCTCTACAGCGACGCCTTAAGCCATGAGAAGGACGAGCTTACCGACCTGGTCAAGTCGTATGCCTTGATCGGACGAATGAAGTTGATTTGCAACGACAGAGTCACCGACGCCGCGGAACAAGCGATGGTAGCAATCGTCGATGCTTACCTTGCCCCCAATCGAAGCCTCACCGATCTCAGAGACATGGCCCGCGCAGGCGACTTCAAGTTTCTTGACGAGTTCGACACCGCCGGTCGCGACGAGCTTCAGCGCCTTAGATCCAAGCGTTAATTGCGTTAATGGATGGTTCTATGCGCGGCGGACGGACCGACCCAATAGCCGAATGCCGTCAGGCCGCCTCATTCAGCATAACCTCCGCCCAGATGTCCGTCAGTGCCAGCACCAGGTACTCAATATCGGCATCTGTATGATGCGGTGACGGCGTGATGCGCAGCCTTTCCGACCCGCGCGGAACAGTCGGATAATTAATTGGCTGAACGTAAATCCCATAAAGTTCGATCAGCATATCACTGATCTTCTTGCAGAGCGCGGCATTGCCCACCGGGACAGGAACAATATGGCTCGGGTTGTTGAGATGGATCACCCCTACCTCGTCGAGCCGGCGCCTCAACCGTGCCACGCGATCCTGCTGGCATTCCCGCTCCCGCGAGCTTGACTTCAGGTGACGCACGCTCGTGAGAGCACCCGCGGCAATCGCCGGCGGCAGAGCCGTCGTGAAGATAAAACCTGACGCATAGCTGCGGATGAAATCGCAGACGGTGGCTGAGGCCGCAACATATCCGCCGATAACGCCAAACGCCTTAGCAAGCGTGCCTTCTATTACCGTCAACCGATGACTTATCCTCTCCTGGTCGGCGATCCCTCCACCTTTGGGCCCATAAAGCCCAACTGCATGCACCTCATCGAGATACGTCAGTGCGTGATACATCTCGGCGACGTCGCACAATTCTGCAATAGGCGCGATGTCGCCATCCATCGAATAGACGGACTCAAATGCAATCAATTTGGGCGTATCTGGATCCAGATCATTGAGAATGCGCTCCAGATCCCGGGGGTCATTGTGTGAAAAAATTCTCGTATTGACACGACTATGGCGGATGCCCTCGATCATAGAAGCGTGAATGAGCGCGTCCGATAGAACCGTGCAATTTGGCAGGTTGGACGCGAGCGTGCTTAGCGAAGCCATGTTCGACACATAGCCTGACGTAAAAAGAAGCGCCGCTTCTTTGCCGTGGAGATCGGCCAATTCTTGCTCAAGCAAGACATGGTAATGATTCGTGCCCGCGATATTGCGCGTGCCCCCGGCGCCGGCACCGCAGGTGTCGAGAGCCGTGTGCATAGCCGCCAAAACGGCGGGATGCTGACCCATGCCAAGATAATCATTCGAGCACCACACGGTCACCTCGTTGGGGCCGTCCGCCCGGTGGCACCGAGCTTGGGGAAAAGAACCTGCTCTCCGCTCAAGGTCCGTAAAGACCCTATATCGGCCTTCGTGATGAAGTACCTGGAGTTTCTCCTGAAAATGCGTCTCGTAGTTCATCGCCCCCTCCTTATTCGCCATTTGTCAGGCCAAAGGTAGCTTGCCTTTGCCGCGCATCTCGAGGTTGACCGGAGTTATCGTTGCGAATGGCACTCTGAATCAGGTTCGTGATTGTTTCTTAAGCGGCTCGAACAGAACTCTGATTTCGGCTTCGGATCTAACCTCGATCTGGTCGATCGCATTAATCTATGCTTTAAACGGCCACCACGGGCTTTAGTCGACCGCTGCACGCCACATATCGTGAATTGTTTCGCGCTGTTTCATCGCAAGGTCGATTCCGTCTTTTCTTTTAACGTCTGGCGAACGCACTTCGAGTCCGCGCTTTGCATCCCTGCCAAACATAGAGCAAGCGTCTGAACGTTGCAGCTTCGGCTTCCTCCTTCAAGCAGGCAGAAGCCGTTTCCGTATACTTCCGGCACTTCCAAATTCGCTTCGGAGAGGACGACAACCGCAACGAGCGCAGAACCGACCAACAAGAACGACATCAAACGTTTTAGCTTGCGCATGATTTCTCCTCTCATTCGCTCACGACAGCGTCTCTCCGTTAAGAATGCCGTATGGAAACCAAGTTGAATTTCAAGGAGGCATGCAAATTTCCGAAATCGAACGGTAGATCTCGCTTTGATCGCTTCCTCCCGGCGCGTAGCTGATGGTGATATCACATCGTTAGACAGCCGCCTGGAGAGCCGGGCTCCAACCCTCCGCTCCATCTTAAGCAAGTCACAAGAGCGGCCAAGGGAGACTCCACAGGCACCGCAGCAGGGGCGCCTTCAAGGCTACCGCCTCCCTTGAACCGCATGGGCGGCCGCGACGACACCGTTCGAGCTCTGGATCAGCAACTGCAACTGGAGCGGTTCGTTAGCCTGATTGGTCTTGGAGGCGTTGGAAAAAGAACAGTAGCGGTCGCCGTCGCTCATGCATTCGTAAGAGATTTAAAGACGCCGCTTTTATCGCTCCATCTGCGCTAACAGACACCCAACTCGTGCCTACCGCGATTGCGTCAGCGCTCGGGTTCAGGGTGCTAACCGACGATCCCTTCCTGAGACCGCTGGCCCCTTATTGAGGACCCGAAGATCGTCCTGGTGCTCGACAATTGCGACCACGTGATCTAAGTAACGGCCAAGTTGACAGAACGCGCTGTCAGCACAGCTCAGAACGTTTGCATTGGCTATGTCTAATTGGGTCTAGCGCTGACAGAACGCTTCGATGCTTTGCGCAGTCCAGAGACATCAGCCGCGCGGGCCGGCTGCGCGTGATTCCCCCAACTGGAGCGTATGAAATTCACCACGTCCGCTATCTCCTGATCCGATAAGCGCCATGCGAAGCTGGGCATCGTAAACTGAGCTGGCGCGCGGGCCGTTTGTGGCGTAATCGAGCCTTGCAAGATGATCGAAATCAGAGAAAGTGGATTGGACGACTGAACAACTCCATTACCGGCCAAGGCAGGAAAGACGCGATCATATCCGTTTCCGTCGGGACGATGGCAAGCCGCGCAGTTGTTGAGGTAGACCAGAGCCCCAGCTTTACCGGCATCTCCATTCTTCAGTGCAAGGTGTGTCGCGGGATCATAGCTAAATTTGGCGGCGACGACATTATTTCGGTCGCGAATAGACTTGAGATATGTCGCTGCTGCTCTGGCATCCGCGTCGGTCATATACTGGGTACTGTGGACAATGACATCGCTCATGGAACCGAATGCGATGCCCTTGGAACTAGCACCCGTCATCAGAAATTCTGCCAATTCTTTGATACTCCAGTCACCGAGCGTTCCTGGGTCTCCATTTCTTAGACTCGGCGCGAAGTAGTTTTCGATGATAGCGCCAGATAGGTACTCTGGGCCGTCCTTCGCCGTCCTCGCTTTCACTTGCATTGCGAATGCGCGCGGGGTGTGACACTCGCCGCAATGGCCCATGCCTTCGATAAAATAGGCTCCTTTCGCCGTTTCCGCATCCATTCCGGCTGGGGGCCGGAATGGTTCAGCCTTTGGCGCGAAGAACCATCGCCAGTAGGTCAGCGGGAAGCGCATGGAGAATGGAAAGGGAATCTCGCTTGGTCGGTTTGGGGTTGCGGAGGCAGATACGCCATTCAGGAAGTATGCATAAAGCGCGGCAACGTCGTCAGGCTTCGTGTTGTAATACGAAGTGAATGGCATCGCAGGATAAAGACTGTGGCCATTGGCAACCCCGAATCTTAGGGCGCGATCAAAATCGCGAAGACTAAAGCGCCCGATACCATGTTGAAGATCGGGCGTAATGTTGGTCGTGTAGATAGCTCCTATCGGCGTAACCATGCGTAACCCGCCAGCGTACGGCGGCTTGCCAGCAACGCTGTGACAAGCACTGCAGTCGCCTAACTTGGCGAGATATTCGCCTCTTGCGATCATCTCCGGCGTCGTCACCGGCGAAGCGAGCTGCATCGCTCCTGCATTCCGATCCGAGATGTAAGAAATGCCCACAGCAGCGAGAAAGCCAACCGCCCCCGCGGCTCCGGCCGAAACAATTACGGCCCTCCAACTCATTGGGGTACCAAGGGGCCAGGCGCCTTGAGATAGGCGTCTCGAATTTTCGCGGCCGAAAAATACGCGAGGCCGGCAAGAAGCCCGGTTGGATTATAGCCAATGTTCTGGGGAAACGCTGAGGCCCCATAGATGAAAAGATTGGAAACATCCCAGCTCTGCGAGTATCGGTTGATCACGCTGTCGGACGGATTAGAACCAATAATCGCGCCACCGCTGGTATGAGTGGTTTGATAAATACGCGTGTCATATGAGTTGCCCGGGCGCATTAGCAATGTGGCCTGCTTCTCAGGCTTCATTGCGCGCACGATCTCCTCCATCTTCGAGGCGCAGTACGCGGCCATCCTGTACTCGTTGTCGTGCCAATCGAATGTGATCCGCAGTAGAGGCTGGCCGTACGCATCCTTGTACGCAGGATCGAGAGACAAGTAGCGATCCCGATAGGCCATGACGCTGCCTTGGGTTCCGATTGGCGCCGAGTGGCGGTAGTGCTTGCGAATAGCGGCTTTCCAACCCACACCCCAGCGAGGAACGTCTGGAGGAAGCATCATTTGATCGATTGGCCGCCCACCAGTCCCGCCTGCGTAGATCAGCGATCCTCCGATGAATCCCAGTCCGGTATGATCGAAGTGGTCGGAATTGAATTCGTCGATGACACGCTGCCCCGCTGATCCGGCCCCGATGAACGGGTTGATCTCGACATCTTCGCTAAAATAGGCGGCTGTTATGGCGCACATCTGGTAGGCATAGTTCTTGCCAACCAGGCCTTCGCCCGTTGCGGGATCGTAGGGAGCACCGATTCCGGAGAGCAGCAAAAGTCGGACGTTGTGCATCTGGAAGGCGGACAAAATGACCAGGTCCGCCGGCTGCTCCACTTCGTTTCCGCTCTCGTCGATATACACCACCCCTGTCGCTTTTTTGCCGCTGCTGTCACGCAGAACCCTGATCACATAGGCGCCGGTGCGAACTTCGAGGTTGGCCCGCCCAGCAAGAACTGGAAGAATGGTCGTCTGCGGCGACGCCTTCGAATAGAGGAAGCAACCAAAACGCTCGCAGAACCCGCAAAGATTGCATGGGCCGAGCCTTACCCCGTAGGGATTCGTATAGGGGATCGAGCTGTTGGCGGATGGTTGGGGAAAGGCCTTGTAACCCAGCTCCGCCGCGGCTTTTTCGAACAGCTTGGCGGCTTGTATCGGCGGAAGCGGCGGCGTGGGAAAGTTGTCGCTGCGCGGTCCTTCAAACGGATTGCCGCCAGGCTGAATTTTGCCGCGGAGGTTTCCCGCGACCCCGGAGACTGCGCACACCTTCTCGAAGTGGTCGAAATGCGGCTCCAGCTCTTCAAAAGCGACAGGGTAATCCTGGATCGTCATTTCCTCCGGAATATAGTCTTTACCGTAGCGCTCCTCGATATGACTGCGGAGGCGAAGATCATCTGGCGACGCTCGCCAAAGCTGGCCATTCCAGTGAACCCCTGCACCGCCGACGCCGTTGCCGAGAATGAAGGATCCGTATTTGCGGTAAGGCACAGCCGTGTCGTTGAGACCATGACGAATTGTAACCGTCTCCTTCGCAAGCGGCTGCCAAAGATCCCCGCGAACTCCATATTTCAGCTCGTCGGCGATTCGAGGGTATTCAAAGTCAGGCGCGGTATCGCGTGCCGGTCCACGTTCAAGCGCCACGACCGATAGCCCAGCATCGGTGAGCGTCTTCGCCAGAATGGCGCCAGTCCAGCCGTAGCCGACAATGACCGCGTCCGCGCGTTTTTTGCGGGAGGCCATTAGCCCCGCACTCCATTGATTGCCACAGGACCGTAGGGATAGGCGCGGCCAGATTGGTCAATCCAGTCTGTGAAATCCGCTCTTGCGCCGGGAAATCCGATCCAATTCCAAGCCACCATCCCACGATTTCCACCGTACAGCGGATCTGCAAGATATCCCTCCCGAGCGTTTCCGAGCAGTTGCGCAAAGAAAACGGCGGAAGGGATCGTCGGGAAGCGAAGCTCGTTCTTTTCCATTCGCTGCAGGAATTGATCCTGTTCATTTGCCGCGAGATCGGCAAACGCCTTTCCTCGCAGTTTCTGCGTTTCGCCGTTGGCGGCTGCGATACCGAGCCTGTAGATTTCGCGTGGCGTATAACGCAACTGGTATCCGAGAGTCGGCGCCGTATTTTCAATGAAGGGGCCCGTTAGATAGAAGTACGCGCCGTGGCCGTACGGCATCTCCATTTGGCGATCGATGAACTCGGGGACTCCTGCTTCGATACCGCCCGGGCCGGCACCTTCTGAAGGAATGAGGCGACCCACCGCTGCCTGCATGAAGGACCATTCGGCTACCCCAAAAAAAGAGGGAGCGTAATTGGCGGTGTCAGGGGCTTGCGGCGCGCAACCCGCCAAACCCGCTATTGCAGCTGTAGCTGCTGGCGCGAGTCCAAGAATGAGGTTGCGCCTATTCAATGAAGCGGCGCCGCCCTTAATATGAGCTATCCCGTCCTTCGCCAACTTCGAACCGACCCTACGCCAAAGATTCATCGCGATTCCACCAGGTCATTGCAATTTCCGTTAGACGACTTGGGCCTGGCCGCGCTTAAACGCGGCACGAATGAGAACGTGATGTGGTATTCGCTTCGTCGTTGGCCTCGTTGCCCCACATTGGGCATCTGTTGCTGTTGACAAACGATATGCTTGCGACCTGACGACGTATTTTCTAAACCGACCGATTTTTCATCATCGCACGCTTCTGAACAATCTGAGGGACGGGTCCCATTGTAGCCAGCCGAGACGACAAAGGTGGCAGCGCCTCCACCGCGTTGGTGTGGACGCGACTGATCCGGTACAGCAGGTTGTCGTCATCTAACGGCAGGACAGGTCCAGAGACCCCGGCCCTGCCTCTGTAGATCGCCAGAACAATTGACAGGAAGCAAAGGCACGTAGCTTGTGACCGCCTGGTAGAGGTCTGCCTCCACTGGCGACAGTGCATAGCTGGCGGTATAGGCACGACGTTCCGGAAACGGTGTGTCTTCCGGGTAAGACGTCGAACCATGTCCGACACGTCGGCCTTGTGAACTCCTTGCGAAACGCCCCTTGAAGCGGTTGCGTCCAGCAAGCCCATGAAAAGCTAGAAATTGGCTTCCTTGCCGTTGTGAGGAGTAGCCGAATAAAGCGGAAGTCGCGTCCCCCCGTGCCGAGCAACTTACCCAGTTTGTGACGCTGGGTTTCCTTCACTCTAAATATGAAGCTGCCATGCGATGGCCTTCTTCGCAGATGATGAGCTCCCAATTCGTGCCGCGGCTTGGCCTTCAAATCGTCCGACACCGCGGCCATTCCAGCCGAATGATCAAGCGGTCCTTTTCCACAAATGGTTGCGGATCGTGAACGATGGAGCTCTATCGGCCGAGGTCGTAGGCACGCCGGTAAATTAAAATTGGATACGCCCGAGCACGAACTCAAGATGGTCGGCTGCGGGCCTTTGACCGCATCTGGTCTTGTCGCAGATGCGCATCGTGCGTGGACGTTCGAAATGACGACCGCAGCAAACCGCCTGCGCATACCTGGTCATTTCGGTGGCTGTGCTGTAGTTGATCGAGCGGTGGCTTGTCCGTAGCCACCGCCCGTTCGCGAGCTTAATCTTTCTGCACGGGTTCGCAGGGAGGCTTGCCCCATGGTGCGGTAGCAAATTCACCAACGTCCGGTGCTCGGATGCAACTGCGTTGAACCGGGGTTGCATCGGGCGTTGAAACCTCTGAGACGGGGAGTCGGGACCGGTGCCGCGGTGTTGCCGCTGAAGGAACGGCGCCCATTGCTCCGTGCGCATCGTTCACTCGAGCAGCTCCATCAGGCAGTTCGAGGCCCAACCTGCCCGCTGGGGTCAATGCTCCGCCATTCAACGGATCTCGATTGGGATATTCTGCCTCAAAAGCGCCCAGCTCCGAGATTGCGGGCTGGGCAACCGCGGAAGTCGCCGATGCCGCCAACATGAACGCCGCAACCAAAGTCTTGAACTGTGTCATCGTTGATCTCCATCTTAGTTTCTACACGAAAGCGTCATTGCATCCTCGACTTGCCGCTTCTTCCCTCGACGATTCAATGTGAAGCTTTTCCGTGCTTAAGTATTTCGACGAAGAGGGATTGTTTCGAGAACGCACGTGCTCGGTTCGCCTGCCAGCGGCGGCGTTCATCTGCCGGAGCATTTCGACCAGACTGGGACATATGCGTCGCGGCACCGCACGAGCTCCAGCTGTACTCGCACCACGCTCGCATCGATGCTCGCCTTAAGCTCGTCAGCATCGAGCCCGATCTTGCGCACCTCGCCCAACGCCACCGCGTCAAGATCCTTCGTCAGTTCTTCGAAGAGTGCCTAATCTGCTTGGGGCTCCGCGAGCACCGGCGGCGCCGCGCCTGACCGTTACGGCCTCCTGCCCGCGCTCGCGCCAGGAATCATGCGCAAGATAATTTCGCCGGCGGAGAGCATTGTCGACGCACTTTTCAAGCGCCGGATCGAGCTGCATGAACTCTTGCACGAATGCGATTCATACCCTCGTGCATGCTGTCTCTAAAACGCGCTTGACTTCCGACGAGCCTAGATCGCCGTTCTCCAGCACACGATCGCCAATGACTCTCGACGCGGCGGCTATTGCATACCTAGGTTTGTGCCAGTCTGGACGACCACGTCCGTCGGACTGCTCAGCTTCGTCAGTGTTTGAAGCATTGCTGGCCGTATCAAAGCTTATTCGGCAACGCCGTGGTATGAAGGGGTGCAGTTAACCGCCTGGGTTTGAAGCAAACATCCGGCCACTCCCAATAGTCACTGTGGCACAGACGCCACGCCCAATAGCGTTGCGACAGGCTATATTCCATCCTACAGGGAGGGCAGCAGTCGCCTGCCCTCTAGCAGGCTTCCACCGGCCTCGCTCTTGTATTCAACTCGCTTCTAATAAGCCACTACTAACTCCCAGACGACAGATCGGGCGTACTATGGATGATACCCAGAAACGTATTTTCAATAATCAGTTAGATTTTTTTGCACGGTCCTTGCTCTCGGGTCGCTTCACTGTCTCACTCCGAATAGATCGAGGCCGACATCGTCGCGAGCCACCGCCCCGCGTGAGCGCGTTCCTGCAAATCAAGGGGCGTCTGACTGCACAGTACCGAAGGCGACGAACTCTCGTTCCTGTGACGCTATGAATCGTGTCCGCACATGGCGCCGGATATGCAACTTCCTACGGAGCATGGTGCTTCGGATCTTGCGCCCGGGACTTTTGGACTGCTTTGAGTGTACAGCAGAATCGAGGATAGAAGGCTGCTCTTGAGTTCCTGCGTGCTCAGTAATTGCAAGGTCGTTCCTCTCTCCGTCATCCACCACAGCGCCTGCCATCACCAATGGAGCAACTCCGCTCTCGGTCGGTGCGCTGTAGCTGACCTGGCTCGTGTCTAGGACGATTTTTCTCGGGCCAAGTAGCCTTAGCATGAATGAGGATAATTGGATTACGATGCGATCGGCTTACGGGCTTGTCCGGCGATCCTTGCAAGCAACAGTTTGCGATAAAGATCAGGGCAAACAAGACGCCTCCCACGACAACAGTGTACCAGGCAATTGGAAGCGCAACCAATCGTGTTATACAGTCGTGCGGCTCCGCGCATTGAATGGCCTCATCGTTTGCCAGCGCGCATCCTGTGTGGCGGTCGCTCGCAAGTCCACTTAATCCCGGTCTACGCGGAGTATGCTTACGCGTAAGCGTGCATTCTGAAATTCACGATCCCTTGCTGACAATTTCTGCTCATACGCTGTCATGCATCCAAGCACCGAGACCGCGGCCATCACGGCGTCACCCTCGCTTTGGCTGACTTGTAAGCAGGAAAACCGGCTTCGCTGAGAACGTGTTTCCAGGCCGCTGCGCAAAGCCATCCCGTCCCTCTACTGACAGGCCAAGGACGGAGATCGCAAGATCGGAGGTGGCTACGGCAGATCATCAAATTCGGACAGGGCCTAAAGGAGTGCCATTTGTGATGGCATGGCGCGAGCATCTCGTCAGGTTCGACGGAGCAGGCCGCGA
>Ga0247773_1000227_pt1 | contig 26442 bp, 17 predicted proteins | sample UWRJL092311B6_FD_179934 | JGI IMG/M metagenome (GOLD analysis project Ga0247773, IMG submission 179934) | Plant litter microbial communities from Arlington Agricultural Research Station in Wisconsin, United States - UWRJ-L092-311B-6 | ecosystem: Environmental > Terrestrial > Plant litter >... | reverse complement strand
CTCCGTCCCTGCCTCCCTGTCCGCCCCAGCATCGTCACGATCTCGAAACCCATCCATCGCCAGCGCGTCCCCGCCATCCGCATCCACCAGCGATTCGCCGCGATCCGGCCTCCGCCTGCTCCCGCAAGCGCATCCACCGTCACCGCCCTGCCCACGCGGGGCCCGTTGCCGCCCGGATCCCCCTGATCGACGCAGTTTCGCGGGCGCCTCGACCGGGGTTGTGCCCGCCGCTCACGCGTGGGGTGGCGAGCGCCGCCGCCGCGCGGCCATCGTCAACAGCGTGGATCAGGTGGATGGTGGAGCACGCCTCGCCATCATCCCGCGTCCCCGAAATCCTCGTCGATCGGGAGACGTGTCCACTTTCAAAAATTTCGATCCACAGCGCACGCTGAAACGTGGGCACCGTTTCCGCGACACCGGCGCGGGCGGAAGGTGGACGGTGGCCGCATCGGCCGGAGGGGGAAATGCTCCGGGAGTGACGGGGAGGCGAGATGCCACGCAGTTCCTCCGTTTCCTCCGCTCCTCCGTGTGACCTCCCGCGGTTCCCGTCCCCGGCTCCGTCGCCCGGACGCGCCATCATCCCTCGTCCCGCGGGCCCAGCGTGCGGGGAAGGCGCACGCGGAAAGTGCTGCCGCGGCCGGGCTCGCTCTCCACCTCCACGTCGCCGCCCAGCAGCCGGCTGAACTCGCGCGCGGCGGCCAGCCCGATCCCCATCCCCCCGAAGGAGCGGGTGGCGGCGCTGTCCACCTGCCAGAAGCGGTCGAAGACGCGCGCCTGGTGCTCGGGCGCGATGCCGATGCCGGTGTCGCTCACCTCGAACACCACGTGGCCCCCGTCCTCGCGCACGGCCAGGCGCACCTCGCCGCGCTCGGTGTACTTCACCGCGTTGCCGCACAGGTTGATCAGGACCTGCCGGGCCTTGCCGCCGTCGGTGTGGAGCCAGGCGGCGCTCTCGGGCACGTCCACCACGAACGCCAGCCCCTTGGCCTCGGCCGCGGGCTCCACCAGCTCGGCGGCCTGGCGCGCCAGGCTGCGCGCGTCCAGGCGCTCGGCGCGCACCGAGTCGCGCCCCTCGTCGCGCAGCGCGAAGGCCAGGATCTCGTCGATCATGGCGGCCAGGTGCCAGCCGCCGGCCTTGATCCGCTCCACCTTGCGCGCCTGCGCGGGGTTCAGCGGGCCGTCCAGGTGCAGGATGTCGGCGTAGCCCAGCATCCCGTTGAGCGGGGTGCGGAACTCGTGCGACAGGGTGGCCATGAAGGTGCCCTTGGCCAGGTTCGCCGTCTCGGCCGCGAGCGTGCTCTCGCGCAGCGCCTCCTCCACCCGCTTCTGCGCGGTGATGTCGGAGAAGGTGAGCACCGCGCCGTCCACCCCGCCGTCGGGGCCGCGGTAGGGGTCGATGCGCACCACGAACCACTCGCCCGCCTCGCTGGCCACCTCGCGCTCCACGCGGTCGAGCGAGGCCAGCACGCCGCGCGCGTCGTCCACCAGCGCGGGGTATGCGAGGCGGTGGGTGATGTGGGCCAGGGGGCGCCCCGCGTCGGCCGCGGCGAAGTTGAACACCCGGCCGGCCGCGGGGGTGAAGCGCCGGATGCGCATCTCGCGGTCGAGGAAGACCGTGCCCACGCCCGTGGACTCGATCAGGTTCTGCAGGTCGGCGTTGGTGCGCTTCTGCTCCTCGATGGTGCTGCGGTGCTCCTGGTTGATGGTGGTGAGCTCCTCGTTGATCGACTGGATCTCCTCGCGGCTGGTCTCCAGCTCTTCCGACGCCGCCTTCTGCTCCTCGTTGGTCGAGCGCAGCTCCTCGTTGGCCGCCTGCAACTCGGCCACCATCCGGTCGTGCGCGGTGCTGGTGGCCTCCAGCTGCTCGCGGGTGCGGCGCAGCTCCTCCCCCAGCCCGCCAGCGAGGCCGGCCGGGCCCGCGTCCGGCGCGGCGTGCGCGGCGCCCGGCGCCTCGTCCTCGAACACCACCAGGGCGAACTTCCCCGCCCCCGCCTCGTCCAGCGGCGGGTGCACGCGCAGCCCCACCGCCTCGCCGCCCTCGCCGTCGGCGGCGACGGTGCGGGCGGTGGCGACCCCCTTCTCGAACGCCTGGAAGAGCGCGGTGCGCAGCTCGGTGCGCAGCGCCCCGCGCGACAGGTCGATCAGGTTGTGGCTGGGCGCGCCCTCGCCCAGGTGCAGGTGGCGGCCGGCGCGGCCGGAGAGGTGCACCACCTCCAGCCGCTCGTCCACCACCAGGCTGGGCGGCGCGTAGGCCTCCAGCAGGCGCAGGTGCAGGGCGCCGTACGAGAAGCCCGGCGCCGTTGCGTCGCCTTGGGCGGCGGTCGCCGCGCCGGGGCGGACCGGCGGGTCGGCGGCCGAGAGGCGCGGCGGCACGCGGTGCGGCCCGGGGCCGCGGCGGTAGATGCGCTGCGCCGCGGCCACGGGGGCGAACAGGCCGCCGTCGCCGGCGCCCTCGGCGCTGCCCAGGAAGAGGAGGCCGCCGTCGCGCAGCGCGTAGTGGAAGGTCTCCAGCACCCGCGCCTGCGCCTCGGGCTGCAGGTAGATGAGCAGGTTGCGGCAGCTGATCAGGTCCACGCGCGAGAAGGGCGGGTCGTGCAGCACGTTGTGCACGGCGAAGAGCACCCCCTCGCGCAGCGGCTTGCCCACGCGGTAGCCGCCCACCTCGCGGGTGAAGAAGCGGCGCAGCCGGGCCGGCGGGATCTCGGCCACCGCGGCGGCCGGGTAGAGCGCCTCGCGCCCCCAGGCGTAGCCCTTCTCGTCGATGTCGGTGGCGAACATCTGGATCTGCGGCGGGTGCTCGAGGCCCGCGGCGTGCTCGCGCAGCAGGATGGCGATCGAGTACGCCTCCTCGCCGGTGGCGCACCCCGCCACCCACACCCGCACGGCGTCGTCGGGCCCCTTCCCCTCGAACAGCGCCGGCACGGCCGCCGCCAGCGCCGCGAAGGCGTCGGCGTCGCGGAAGAAGCCGCTCACCGAGATCAGCAGGTCGTGCACGAGCGCCCGCGGCTCGGCGCCGCCGGCGCGCAGCAGGGGGAGGTACGCCTCCAGCGTGGCCACGCCGTTGAACATCAGCCGCCGCTCCAGCCGCCGCAGCACCGTGGAGCGCTTGTAGAGGCTGAAGTCGTGCCCCGTCCTCGCGTGCAGCACGGCGAAGACCTGGGCCAGCAGCGCCTCGGTGTCGGGGCGCGGGGGGTCGGCGTGGAGCGCCGGGGTGGCCTGCCGCAGCCGCAGCAGCTCGGCGGCGATGCGCCCCGCGGGGAGCACCAGGTCCACCTGGCCGCTGGCGATGGCGCTGGTGGGCATCCCGTCGTACTCGGCCTCGGCGGGGAGCTGCGCCACGGTGATCCCCCCGCGCTCGCGCACGTGCCGCACCCCCTCGGTGCCGTCGGCGCCGGTGCCCGAGAGCACCACCCCCACCGCGTCGGGCCCGTGCGAGGCGGCCAGGGTGCGGAAGAACAGGTCCACCGGCAGGTGCTGCGGCTCGCCGCCGCGCTCCACCACGCGGATCTCGCCGCCCTCCATCAGCAGGTCGTGCCCGGGGGCGATGATGTAGGCGTGGTTCGCCTCCACCCGCGTGGTGCCCGCGACCTGGGTCACCGGCACGGCGCTGCGGTCCTGCAGCAGCGCCGCGATGCGGCTCTCGCGGTCGGGGTCGAGGTGCATGATCACCACGTAGGCCATCCCGCCGCCGGCCGGCACCCCCTCGAAGAACCGCTGCAGCGCCTTGAGCCCCCCGGCCGACGCGCCGATCCCCACCACCGCCAGCGGGGCCGCGGGCCGGGCCGCGGCGCGGTTGCGGGCGGCGGCGGCGGGCGCGCGGGTCACGGGCGAGTCCGCGGACTAGGGCGCGTGCGGCGATCGGCGCGGGCGGCGAAGCTCACAGGGTGGGCGGGGCCAGGTTGCCGCACGCCACCACCAGCCCCGGGTTCTCGCGCGAGGCCTGCACGCTCACGAAGTAGCGCCCGCCGGCGGGCGACGGGAGCGACACCGTGGCCTCGGCGGCGGCGCGGCCGTCGTCGCCCACCTTCATCGCCTCGTAGGCCTCGGGCGCGCCCCACACGCCTTCGTCCACGCCGCACTGGCCCCGGTGCACCTGCCACGGGTGGACCCCGCCGGCGGTGGCGTTGGCCAGGCTGATCGCCACGCCGGTCTTCCCGCCCCCGGCGGGTGCCATGGTGGCGAGCCCGGTCATCTGCACCACGCCCGCGAGGGTGCGGGGGCTGGCCACGCTCGCGTGCCAGCGGCTGTTCAGGTTGGCGTCGGCCGCGTTCACCTCCACGGCCGGCCCGTGGCCGCAGGCGGCGAGGCTTGCGGCGAGCGCGGCGGCCGCCAGGGCGAGGCCGGGAGTGCGGTGGGCGGGCATGGTGCCTTCCGTTCCTGAAGAGGTGCGCGACCACCGCGGGCGGCCGGGCCGGTGAACGATCCGAGGACGGAGCCATCAAGTTATTGACCAAATGGTAAATACAAGTTACTCTATATTGTACATTCGGTCAATAATCATTCGTGCGGGCGCCGGCCCGCGGCAGCGTGCGACAGGAGACGGCGGATGCCGGGGAAGCGTGCTTCGGAAGACGAGCGGCGCGAGCAGATCCTGCGGGCGGCGTTCGAGGTGGCCTCGGCCGAGGGGATCGGCAGCCTCACGATCCGCGCGGTGGCGGCCGAGGCGGGGCTCAGCCACGCGCTGGTGGTGCACTACTTCCAGCGCAAGGAGCGGCTGGTGCAGGCGCTGCTGGGATGGCTGATCGACACCACCTCGGTGCTGCACGTGTCCGACGACGTCGCCCACTTCCCGCGCGCGCTCGACCGGCTGCACGCGCTGCTGCAGCAGGAGATGACGCGCCTCTCGCACCAGCCGCGGCACACCCGGCTCTTCTTCGAGTTCTGGGTGATGGGGCAGCGGCACGAGGAGATCGGGGCACGCATCGGCGCCGAGCTGGAGCGCTACCGCGCGGCCTTCCGCTCCATCATGGAGGAGCTGCTGCGCGCCGAGCCGGCCTCGTTCCCCGCCGTCACCCCCGACGGGATGGCCGCCGTGGCGGTGAGCTGGATCCACGGCTGCGCGGTGCAGGCGATGATCGACCCGGCGCACTTCGACACCGACGAGTACCTGGCCGCCGTGCGCGGGATCGCCGGTCAGCTCGCGTGAGCGCGCCGGCCCCGAACACGAACAATGAGACTCCACCACAGCCGGAGCGCCGGGCCATGGGCACCACCGTTCTTCTCGTGGACGACAACGCCGACAACCAGGAGATCTACCGGATCATCCTGGTGCACCACGGCTTCACGGTGCTGCTGGCCGACGACGGCGAGGCCGGGGTGCGGATGGCGCGCAGCCACGCGCCCGACCTGATCCTGATGGACCTGACGATGCCGATCATCGACGGCCTCCAGGCCACGCGCATCCTCAAGGCCGACCCGGCGACGTGTGCGATCCCCATCGTGGCGCTGACCGCCCACGCTATGCGCGAGGACGAGGTGGCCGCGAAGGAGGCGGGGTGCGACTCGTTCCTCTCCAAGCCCGTGGAGCCCCGGCGCGTGGCGGCCGAGGTGCGGCGCCTGCTGTCGCTCCCCGCGCCGCAGACCGCCTGAGACGGGGATCTCGAGAAGAAGAAAAGCGGGACTCACACGGAGCAGCGGAGGGAACGGAGGAAAGACGGGGACGCGACGCTGTTCCGCCGTTTCCTCCGTTCCTCCGTGTGACAAACAGCAGTTCGTCGGCAGATCGGTGAATCCGAGGATCCGTGCATCGGCGGATCAGTGAATCGGCGGATCGGGAGACAGCGGGAATTGAGAATTGGGGATCGGGGGATTGGGAGGACGTACGCCACAGGGTGAGCGGCATGGCCGCGGAATGGACGCTTCGATGCTTTCCGACTTCGAGTTCAAGGACGACGACCGCCGGGTGCTGTGCACCCGCGGGATGCGCGACGTGGCGGCGGGGCACGCCACCGACGACCTGTGGTGGTACCTGTCGATGGAAGGCGCCCGCCCCGTGCGCCTGCTGCGCGTGACCCCGGGCGAAACGCGCAGCGACGTGTGGCACAGCGCGCTGCGGCATCTGGACGGGCTGGAGTAGCGCGCGCCGGAGCCGCGCCCGCTTCCGCAGGGGAGCCGCCGCGGTAGACAGGGCCGGGCCCGCGCCCGGCCGCAGGCGCAATCGGGGTCGCCGACGACTCCGGGTGTCGCTGGACCCCACACCCGAGCCAGGCCGCCGCACCCCATGCCGTTCCGCACCGCCGCACGATCGTCACGCCGCGCCGTCTCGCGCCTTCTCCGCCTGTCAGCCGCCGCGCCGGCCGAGCCGGTGGCGGGGCCGCTGCGCGGCGAGCTGCTGGGCGCCGGCGACCTGGCCGAGCGCGCCCGCGAAGCCGCGCGCCTGCAGCGCGTGGGCGCGCCGGGGGGCGGCGCGCGCGGCACCCCGCTGCTGTCGCGGCTCGCCGAGACCCGCCGCATCCTGGACGACGCGCACCTGCGCCTGGCCGCCGCGGCCGGCGCCGGCGCCGACGTGGGGCCCGCGGGCGAGTGGCTGCTGGACAACTTCCACGTGGTGCGCGAGCACGTGCGCGAGGTGCGCGAAAGCCTCCCCGCCGGCTACTACCGCGAGCTCCCCGAGCTGGCGGCGGGGCTGCTGGCGGGGTATCCGCGCGTCTACGAGCTGGCCATCACGCTGATCTCGCACAGCGAGGGGCGGGTGGACCTGCAGAACGCCGGGCGCTTCGTGGCCGCGTTCCAGGAGGTGGCGCCGCTCACCCTGGGCGAGCTGTGGGCGGTGCCGGCCATGCTGCGGCTGGGGCTGCTGGAAAGCGTGCGGCGGATGTCGCTGCGCACCGTCCAGCGCCTGGACGAGGTGGAGGCCGCCGACGCCTGGGCCGCCCGCGTGGACGCCGCGTCGGCCGCGGGCGAGGCCGAGCTGGCGGGGGCGATGCGCGCGTTCGTGGCCGCGCACCCCTCGCTCACCCCCGTGTTCGTGTCGCGGCTGGTGCACCAGCTGCGGGTGGGCCGCGGCGCGCTCCCCGCGCTGGAGGGGTGGATCGCCGCCGAGGGGATGACGGCCGAGAACGCCACGGCGCAGGCCACCCAGCGGATGGCGCTCACGCAGGTGATGATGGCCAACAGCATCACCTCGCTGCGCGGCATCTCGGTGGTGGACTGGGCCGCCTTCGTGGAGCGGCACAGCGCGGTGGAAGCGGTGCTGCACGGCGACCCCGCCGGCGTCTACGCGGCGATGACCTTCGCCACGCGCGACCGCTACCGCCACGCCGTGGAGCGCATCGCCCGCCGCACCCGCCGCGGCGAGGCCGACGTGGCCCGCGCCGCCATCGCCCTCGCCGCCCCGCACGCCGCCGCGCCCGCTGCGGTGGACCACGACGGCGACGACGGAGCGGACGAGGCGGATAGGACGCACGGGGACTTCGGGGGAATCGACGGATCGGAAGGCGTCGGCCGGATCGTCGTCGGGTCGAAGCGGATCGACCGAGCCGCCGACGGAACGCACGGGATCGACGGAATCGACGGACGGGGCCGGATCGGTCGGCCGATCTCCCTCCCCGAGTCCGCGTTCGATCCGCCTGCACTCGCGCACTCGCGCACTCACGCACCCGTTGCGGCGGCGTCGGCCCACGGATCGCCCGCGATCCCCGCCGACCCCCGCCGCTCGCACGTGGGCTGGTGGCTGGTGGACGGCGGGCTGGGCGAGCTGGAGCGCTCGCAGGAGTACCGCCCCACCGCGGCCGAGCGGGTGCACCGCGGTGTGCTGCGCCACCCCGACCTCGTGTTCGTGGGCGGGATCGCCGGGGGCACGGTGGCGGCGCTGGCGGCGGTGCTGTGGCTGGCGGGGCCGGCGGCGCGCGGCACGGCGGCCGCCGTCGCCCTGGTGCTGGTGATCGCCGCGGTGCTGGCCAACGACATCGCCGTGGGCGTGGTGAACCAGCTGGTGGCCGCCTTCCTCCCCCCGCGCCTCCTCCCCCGGCTGGACCTGGACGAGACCGGCGGCATCCCCGCCGCCCTGCGCACCGCCGTGGTGGTCCCCACGCTGCTGGGCGGCGTGGCCGCCGTGCGCGAGGCGCTGGAGCACCTGGAGGTGCAGTACCTGGCCAACCGCGAGCCCAACCTGCACTTCGCGCTGCTGGGCGACTTCACCGACGCCGCCGCCGAGACCCAGCCGGGCGACGCGCGCATCGCCGCCGCGGCGGCCGAGGGGGTGCGCGCCCTGAACACCCGCCATGCCGGCGGCGCGGGCGACGCCTTCTACCTCTTCCTCCGCCCACGCCGCTGGAACCCGCGCGAGGGGGTGTGGATGGGGTGGGAGCGCAAGCGCGGCAAGCTGGCCGAGTTCAACCGCTTCGTGCGGGGCGGCGGCGAGGGCGCCTTCTCGCTTGTCGTCGGCGACGTGGCGGCGCTGGCCGGCGTGCGCTACGTGATCACGCTGGACGCAGACACGGTGCTCCCGCCCGGCACGGCCGCGCGGCTGGTGGGGGCGCTGGCCCACCCGCTCAACCGCGCCGGCTACGACCCGCGCGCGGGCCGGGTCACCCGCGGCTACGGGATCCTGCAGCCGCGCGTGGGCGTCTCCCTCCCCAGCGCGCACGCCTCGCGCTTCGCGGCCATCCACTCGGGCCACCCGGGGGTGGACCCCTACACCACCGCCGTCTCCGACGTCTACCAGGACCTGTACGGCGAGGGGAGCTTCACCGGCAAGGGGATCTACGACCTGGACGCTTTCGAGCGCGCCACCCACGGCCGCTTCCCCGAGAACGCGCTCCTGTCGCACGACCTGATCGAGGGGAGCTACGCCCGCGCCGGGCTGGCCACCGACCTGGAGCTGTACGACGACTACCCCGCCCGCTACCTGACCCACGCCCGCCGCCGCCACCGCTGGATCCGCGGCGACTGGCAGCTGCTGCGCTGGCTGGGCCCGCGCGTGCCGGGCCCCGACGGCCCCGAGCCCAACCGGCTGCCGCTGCTGTCGCGCTGGAAGATCCTGGACAACCTGCGCCGCAGCACGGTGGAGATCGCCCAGCTCGGCTTCCTGGCCGCGGGGTGGCTCTTCCTCCCCGGCTCGCCGCTCACGTGGACGGTGCTGGGGGTGCTGGCGATCGCCGCGCCGTGGATCGTGTCGCTGCTCCTGGCCGCCATCCGCCCGCCGCGCGACCGCTCGTGGCGCGCCTACTACGCCGCCGTGGGGCGCGACGCCGCCACCAGCGCGCAGCAGCTGGGGCTGGCGCTGGCCTTCCTCCCGCACCAGGCATGGACCTCGGGCGACGCCATCGCCCGCACGCTCTGGCGCCTGTTCGTCTCGCGCCGCCGGCTGCTGCAGTGGCAGACCGCGTCGCTGGCCGAGCGCACGGTGTCCGCATCGCCCCGCGCGGCGTGGGCGGCGATGGGGCCGGCGTCCGCCGCGGCGGTGGGGATCGGCGCGCTGGCGCTGGCCGGGCGGTGGAACGAGGCGCCGGCGCTGCCGCTGCTCATGGCGATCGGCCCGCTCGCCCTGCTGTGGGCCGTGTCTCCCATGGTCGCGCACGCGCTGGGGAGGCCCGCGGTGCGCCGCGGCCACCGCCTGAGCCCCGCGGCCACCGCGCAGGCGATGCGCTACGCGCTGCTGCACTGGCGCTTCTTCGACCGCTTCGTGACGGAGGAGACGCACGGGCTGGCGCCCGACAACTTCCAGGAAGACCCCAAGCCGGTGGTGGCGATGCGCACCTCGCCCACCAACCTGGGGCTGCAGCTGCTTGCGGTCGCCACCGCCTGCGACCTGGGATTCGTGACCGTGGCCACCATGGCCGACCGGCTGGAGACCGCGTTCCGCTCGCTGGAGCGGATGCGCCGCTTCCGGGGCCACTTCTACAACTGGTACGACCTGCACGACCTGTCGGTGCTGGAGCCCGCCTACGTGTCCACCGTGGACAGCGGCAACCTGGCCGGCCACCTGATCGCCCTGCGGCAGGCGTGCCTGGAGATCGCCGGCCGGGCACCGGTGGACGGCCGCACCGGCCGCGCGCTGGCCACCTCGCTGGCGCTGGCGCTGCGGCGCCTCGGCGAGCTGTCCACCTCGCCCGTGGTGATGGGCGACGCGGCGGCCCGCGCGGCCGCGGCCCGGGCGGCCGAGCAGGTGCGCGGGGCCGAGGCGGCGCTGCGGGGCGCGCCGGCCATCCCCTCGGCCGCGGAGCTCGATGCGGCGCGCGGCGCCCTGGCGGCGGCCCTGGAGACGCTGCGCGCCGCCGGCCTGGCGCCCGACGCCACCGCCCCCGCGGCCGAGTGGATCGCCTGGAGCCTGCGCCGCATCGACGACCACGCCACGATGGTGACGGCCTTCGGCACCGACCTCCGCGCGACGGCGGATTCGCGGACGGCATCCCCGGCATCCCCGGCGTCACCGCCATCCGCGACATCGCCAGCGTCCCTGGCATCCGCGACATCCGCGACATCCGCGACATCCGCGACATCGCCGACGTCCCCGATCTCCTCTGCGGACGGTGGGAAGACGGGGATCGATGCGGAGGCATCGGCCGCCCCGCCGGCCACCCTGCGCTCCCTTGCCGCCCGCTCCACCGCGGCGTCGGAGCTGGTGGCGCGGCTGGAGGCGCTGGCGGCGCGGGCCTATGGGTATGCGATGGAGATGGACTTCCGCTTCCTGTACGACGGCGAGCGCAAGCTGTTCTCCATCGGCTACCAGGCCGCGGCCAACACCCTCGACCCGTCCACCTACGACCTGCTGGCGTCGGAGGCGCGGCTGGCCAGCTTCGTGGCCATCGCCCGCGGCGACGTGCCGGCCGGCCACTGGTTCCGCCTGGGGCGCACGCTCACCCACGCCGCCGGCGCCACCGCGCTGGTGTCGTGGAGCGGCAGCATGTTCGAGTACCTGATGCCCGCGCTGGTCATGCGCTCGCTCCCCGCCACCCTCCTCGACCAGAGCGACGCGGGCGCGGTGCGGCGGCAGGTGGCCTACGGCGCCGAGCAGGGGGTGCCGTGGGGGGTCAGCGAGAGCGCCTACAACCTTCGCGACCGGCACCTCACCTACCAGTACCGCGCCTTCGGCGTGCCGGGGCTGGCGCTCAAGCGCGGCCTCGGGCGCGACCTGGTGGTGGCGCCCTACGCCTCGGCGCTGGCGGCGCTGGTGGAGGCGCCGCGGGCACTGGCCAACCTGGCCGTGCTGGAGCGGATGGGCGCGCTGGGGCCCTGCGGCTTCCGCGACGCGCTCGACTTCACCCGCCCCGACCCCGGCGCCCGCTTCGCCATCGTCAACAACTACATGGCGCACCACGTGGGGATGACGCTGGCCGCGCTCGCCAACGTGCTGGGCGACGGCACCTGGCAGCGCCGCTTCCACGCCGACCCGCTGGTGCGCGCCGCCGAGCTGCTGCTGCACGAGCGCATCCCCCGCCGCTTGGCGCTGCAGGAGCCCCAGGGCGTGCGCCCCGGCGAGGCGCTTCCCGACCCCGAGCTCGAGCGGCCGGCCGTGCGCGAGATCCACGTGGCCGACACCCCGCAGCCGCACGTGGCGCTGCTGGGCCGCCTCCCCTACACGCTGATGGTGAGCCACTGCGGCTCGGGATACAGCCGCTACGGCGAGCTGGCCGTCACCCGCTGGCGGGCGGACGGGACGAGCGACGACACCGGACAGTTCATCTACCTGCAGGACGTGGAGAGCGGCCGCGCCTGGTCGGCGGCGCACCAGCCGGTGTGCGCGCCCGCCGACGTGTACCACGCGCTGCTGGCCACCGACCGCGTCACCTTCCACCGCGCAGACGGCGAGCTGGAGACGCGCACCGAGATCACCGTGGTCCCCGACGACCAGGCCGAGGTGCGGCGGGTGACGGTGACCAACACCGGCGCCGCCGTGCGCGAGGTGGAGCTCACCAGCTACGGCGAGATCGTGCTGGGCCCGCCCGACGCCGACCGCGTGCACCCGGCCTTCGCCAACCTGTTCGTGGAAACCGAGTTCCACCCCTGGTGCACCGCCGTGACCGCCACCCGCCGCCCGCGCTCGGCCGGCGAGGCGCCGCTCTGGTGCGTGCACGTGGTGGACACCGGCCCGCACCGCGTGGGCGAGGTGACCTGCGAGACCGACCGCGCCCGCTTCGTGGGCCGCGGCCGCTCCACCCGCGCGCCGCGTGCGCTGGAGGCCGCCGGCGCGCTGTCGTGCACCACCGGCGCGGTGCTCGACCCCGTCTTCGCGCTGCGCACGCGGCTGCGGCTGGAGCCGGGGCAGTCGGCGTCGGCGGCGTTCACCACGCTGGTGGCGGGCACCCGCGAGCGCGCCTTCGAGCTGGCGGGGCGCTACCACGACCCGCACGCCGCGCAGCGCGCGCTCGACCTGGCGTGGACCAGCACCCAGGTGGAGCTGCGCGAGCTGGGGGTGACCCCGGCGCAGGCCGCCGTCTTCCAGGAGCTGGCCGGCCACCTCTTCTACGCCACCCCCGAGCTGCGCGCCGCCCCCGCGGAGCTGCTGGCCAACCGCGGCTCGCAGCCGCTGCTGTGGGCGGGCGGCGTGTCGGGCGACCTCCCCATCGTGCTGGCCTCCATCGCCACGGCCGAGGGGCTGCCCACGCTGCGGCAGCTCTTCGCGGCGCACCACTACTGGCGCCGGCGCGGCATGGCGGTGGACCTGGTGGTGATCGACGCGCAGCCCGCCGCCTACCTGCAGCCCCTCCCCGAGTCGATCGCCGAGGCGCTGGCCGCCTCGGGCGACGCCGGGATGCAGGACCAGCCGGGCGGCGTGTTCGTGCGCAAGCGCGACCTCCTCCCTCCCGACGAGCTGCGGATGCTGCGCGCCACCGCCCGCCTGCACGTGGAGTGCGACGGCCGCTCGCTGGGCCGCATCCTGGCCGCGCGCCTGGCCCCCGGAGACGCGCCGGCCGAGGGCGAGCCCGACCCGGTGATCGTGCGCGCCCCCGAGCGCCGCGTGCTCCCCGCCCCGCCGCTCCTCCGCCCGGCGGCGGACCCGTCCCTGTCCCCGGAATCACCCGTCTCACGCGCGGACGGTCCCCCGCGGTCGCGCCGAGCGTCCGACCATCCGGGCTCCGGCGCAGATGCCGGCGCGGACGCGGACGGCAGCGCGGACGGCGGCGGCGGCGCGGACGGCGACGATTCCGCCGCGCTCCGCTTCGACAACGGCTACGGGGGGTTGACGGCGGAGGGCGACTACGAGGTGCGCGTGCGGGGCGACCGGGTTCCGCCCGCGCCGTGGGCCAACGTGGTGGCCAACGAGCGCGGCGGCTTCATGGTCACCGAGCGCGGCGGCGGCTTCGCCTGGGCGGGGAGCAGCTACTTCTACCGCCTCACCCCCTGGCACAACGACCCCGTGGGCGACCCCGCGGGCGAGGTGCTGTACCTGAGGGACGAGGAGAGCGGCGAGCTGTGGAGCGCCACCCCCGCCCCCGTGCGCCGCGACGCGCCCTACACCGTGCGCCACGGCGCCGGGTGGAGCTCGTTCGCGCACCGCCACGCCGGCATCGCCACGCGCGCCACGATGGCGATGGCGGGCGACGAGCCGGTGAAGCTCACCCGCCTCCAGCTGCGCAACGAGGGAAGCACGCCGCGCCGCATCTCGCTCACCGCCTACGTGGAGTGGACGCTGGGCGTGCTGCGAGAGCACACCCAGCACCAGGTGCGCACCGAGGTGGACGCGGCGCGCGGCGCGGTGTTCGCCCGCAATTTCTTCGACCCGCAGTTCGCCGGGCAGGTGGCCTTCTGCGCGCTGGGCGAGCCGCTGGCCGGGCACACCGGCGACCGGCGCGAGTTCATCGGCCGCAACGGCACCCTGGCCGCGCCCGCCGGGATGCGCGGCGAGCCGCTGGCCGGCCGCCACGGCGCGGGGATCGACCCCTGCGCCGTGCTGCGCTGCGTGCTGGAGCTGGCACCGGGCGAATCGCGCGAGGTGGTCGTCGTCCTCGGCGCGGCCGAGGGCGAGGACGAGGCGCGGCGGATGGTGGACGCGTACCGCGACGCCGGCCGCGCCCGCGCGGCGGCCCGGGTGAGCGTGGACGGGTGGGCGCGGCGGCTGTCCACGGTGACCGTGCGCACCCCCGACGCGGCGTTCGACGCCATGGTCAACCGCTGGACGCTGTACCAGGCGCTCGGCTGCCGCATGTGGGCGCGCTCGGCGCTGTACCAGAGCAGCGGGGCATTCGGCTTCCGCGACCAGCTGCAGGACGTGATGGCCTTCGTGCACGCCGAGCCGGCGCTGGCGCGCGAGCACATCGTGCGCGCGGCCGGGCGCCAGTTCGCCGAGGGCGACGTGCAGCACTGGTGGCACCCGCAGAGCGGGCGCGGCGTGCGCACCCGCTTTTCCGACGACCTGGCCTGGCTCCCCTACGTGGCCGACCACTACGTGCGGGTGACCGGAGACGGGTCGCTGCTGGAGGAAGCGGCGCCCTTCCTCGCCATGCGCCCGCTGGAGCCGCACGAGCACGAGGTGTACGACCTCCCCGCCGTGTCGGACGACGTCGGGAGCGTGTACGAGCACTGCCTGCGCGCGCTGCGGAAGGCGTGCACCCGCGGCGCCCACGGCCTGCCGCTGATCGGCACGGGCGACTGGAACGACGGGATGAACCGCGTGGGCATCGAGGGGCGCGGCGAGAGCGTGTGGCTGGCCTGGTTCCTGGCCGACACCCTGCGCCGCTTCGCCGCCCGCGCTGCCCAGCGGGGGGACGCCGCCGTCGCGGCGGAGCTCGGTTCGCTCGCGGACGGCTACGCGGCGGCGGTGGAGGCGCACGGGTGGGACGGCGCCTGGTACCGCCGCGCCTACTTCGACGACGGCACGCCGCTGGGCTCGACCCAGGGCGACGAGTGCCGCATCGACGCCATCGCCCAGAGCTGGAGCGTGATCTCGGGCGCGGGCAACCCCGCGCGGCGGGCCACGGCCATGCGCTCGCTCGAGGAGCACCTGGTGAGCGAGGACCTGCGCCTGCTGATGCTGCTGGCGCCGCCCTTCGACCACACCCCGCACGACCCCGGCTACATCAAGGGGTACCTTCCCGGCGTGCGCGAGAACGGCGCGCAGTACACCCACGCGGCGCTGTGGAGCGTGCTGGCCACGGCGCTGATGGGCGACGGCGACCGTGCCTTCGAGCTGTACCAGATGATCAACCCGCTCACCCACGCAGGGACGCCGGAGCAGGCTGAACGTTACAAGGTGGAGCCTTACGTGGTGGCCGCCGACGTCTACACCGCCCGCGGGCAGGAGGGGCGCGGCGGTTGGACGTGGTACACCGGCTCGGCCAGCTGGATGTACCGCGTGGGGCTGGAGGCCATCCTGGGCTTCGACCGCCGCGGCGACGTCCTGGCCATCCGACCCTGCGTGCCCGAAGCGTGGGGCGAGTACGCCATCGACTACCGCTTCGGCGCCAGCCTCTACGCCATCACCGTCGTTCGGCCCGCCGACGTGCGCCGCCTGGGCGCCGACGTGAGCGTGGACGGCCGCGTTCTGGAAAGTGACGAGATCCCGCTGGTGGACGACGGCGCGCGGCACGAGGTGACCGTGCGGCCGCGCGGCGTCGATGGAATCCGGAAGAAGGACGACGAAACCTCACGCAGACTCCGCGGAGCCAGCGGAGCCGGTAGAGAAGAACCGTTGTTCTCTGCTGACTCTGCTGACTCTGCGTGAGGCAGGCCGTTTCCGGGGTGTGCCATGAGACGGACTCGGCCGTGAAGCCGGTGACCAGCGTTCATCGGATCGGTGCATCTCGGCACGCGGCAGGCTGCACAGAATCCGTAGCTTATTGTTTTACAGCAGGTTAGATTACCTGCACTCCGCCGCTGGCCCGGCGCGGAGACCCGCGCGGAAAGACCCTCCATGAGCACGCTGAGCCCGGACGCGGTTGCCGCCGACGGCGCGATCTCCGACGCGGTGAACGTCGACGCGGCGAACGTCGACGCTGCGATCCGGGACGAGAGCCCGACCGGGGCCGCCGCCGCCATCTCCGACGGCCGCACCCGCTTCGCCTTCCTGGCCGAGACCAGCCGCTGCCTGGCCGACTCGCTCGACTTCGAGACCACGCTGGAGACCGGCGCCGGCCTGGCGCTGCCGCACTTCGGCACCTGGTGCATGGTGGACATCGTGGAGGCCGACGACAGCATCCGCCGCGTGGCCGTGATCCACCCCGACCCCGAGAAGCAGCGCCTGGCGCGCGCCTTCTACCGCGCCCACCCGCCCGGCCGCGACGACTCGCTGGGCGCGCCGCGGGTGATCCGCACGCGCGAGAGCGAGTTCGTGCTGGCCTACGACGAGGTGCTGGAGGGGATCGCCGAGGAGGAGCACCGCGCGCTGCTGCACGACCTGGGCGCCCGCTCGTTCCTGATGGTGCCCATGTCGGCGCGGGGAAAGACGCTGGGCGCCATCACCTTCGTGTCGGACGACCGGCGCCAGTACGACGACGCCGACCTGCTCCTGGCCGAGGACCTGGGGCGCCGCTGCGCCATGGCGGTGGACAACGCCCGGCTCTACGCCGCCTCGCAGGCGGCGCTGCGGGCCGCCGAGGACGCGCGCGTGGCGGCCACCTTCACCGCCCAGCGCGCCGAGGAGCTGCTGGGCGAGGCCAACCTGGCGCGCCACGAGGCCGAGGAGGCCGACCGCGCCAAGACCTCGTTCCTGGGCACCATCTCGCACGAGTTCCGCACGCCGCTCACCGCCATCCAGGGCTTCGCCGACCTCCTTTCCGAGCAGATGGCCGGGCCGCTCAACGAGAAGCAGCAGCACGGCGTGACCCGCATCCGCGCCGCCAGCGACCACCTGCTCACGTTGATCGAGGAGATCCTCACCTTCGCGCGGCAGCAGGCCGGCCGGGCCGAGATGCGCCTGGCCGAGCTCGACATCGCCCACCTGGTGCGCGACACCGCCTCGCTGATCGAGCCGCTGGCCTCGGCACGCGGGCTGGAGCTGGTGCTGAACATCCCCGCCGAGCCCATCCGCTTCCGCACCGACGCGGGGAAGGTCCGCCAGATCATCCTCAACCTCGCCGCCAACGCGGTGAAGTTCACCGACGTGGGCCAGGTGCGCATCGACCTGGAGGCCGTGGCCGGCGGCCCGGTGCTGCTGCGCGTGAGCGACACGGGGATCGGCATCGCCGCCGAGCACGCCGAGCACGTGTTCTCGCCCTTCTGGCAGGTGGACGACTCGTCGGGGCGGCTGGGGGGAACCGGGCTGGGGCTGGCAGTCACGCGGCAGGTGGCGTGCATGCTGGGCGGCGACGTGGCCATGGCGAGCGAGCTGGGCGCCGGGAGCGTCTTCACCGTGACCCTGCCGGTGCTCCCCGCGGCCCCCGTGTCACCCGACGTGCACGACCCGGCCGACCTGTCCAAGCCCGAGCAGCGGGTGAAGGGCCGCCGGCGCACCTCGCGCCGCGGCGCCAAGCCCGTGGGCCCGGCCGACCCGCCGGACCTCGATTCGTAGCCGCCGTTGCGGGGTGGGAAACGCGAAAGGGCGCGGAGGATTGCCCCCGCGCCCGCGCGTGAATTTCGATCGGGAGCCGTCTTCGCTGGACGCCTACATCCGCACGGCGCGCACGCTCCAGCCCACCGAGGGGGCGCCGTGGTATTTGCGCTGGTTGACGGTGGGCGTCATCTCGTAGCGCCGGATGGACGGGTCGCCGCCCAGGCGCTCGATGCCGCGCACGATGCTGTTCGCTTCCTCGTCGCTCGCCGTGTGGGCGCGGATCTCCTCCAGAAAGCCGGGCTCCGCGATGGCCGAGAACCGGGACGCTGCGATCGAGAACGAGCTGGACATGGGGCTTTCCGGACGAAGGACCTCGGGTGACGCCAACGAAGGGCGCGGCTTGAACTTAGCGGCAATCGGCCCAAGTAGCGAATCGCCGGTCCAGGGTCGCTGGATCCGCCCTTCGCGGAGAGCGGAACCGGTGGCATCCGCGTCGCGTCCTCCCACCCTCCGCGGGAGCCGCTCGTGACCGCACCACCGCCGTTCACCGATGCAATCCGCGGGATCGTGCGCGAGCTGCGCAGCGAGCCCCACACGCACATCCGGGTGAACAACGCCGCGGCGGGGATCGACAACCTGGGCCGGCACCTCCACGGCTTGGGCTTCGTGCGTGACCGCGAGATCGCCGGCTGCTTCACCGCCGCGTTCGGCGAGCTCAGCGCGTCGCACGCGCTTGCCCAGGACGCGCGCGGCGCCTCGGTGAGCGGCGCCATCCGCCACCTCGAGGCCGCGCTGCAGCACGCCGAGGCCGGGCTTCTGCCAGGTCCGTAGGCACCGCGCGGCGAACGGACCCTTTCCCCGCCCCGGTGTATGGGGCCGCACCCTCCGCGTTCAATGCGGCCGCGGCAGGATCTCACGGCAATAGAGGCTCCGTTGACACCCTCCGACGCACCGCCGGGCATGCTCCCTCCCGCCGGCGAAGACGCCTTCCCGCCATCGGCGCCGCACTCGGTGCCCGCCTACGCGCGCATCCGCTGGCTGGCGGCCGTGGTGCGCTGGTGGCGGTCCGCCTCCGCGCGCCGCGCCTGACCCAGTCCAGGGCCCCTTCGACTCACGCCACGGGGAAACCCGGAGAATGTCATCGGGCGTCTCCCCCTGGCCCGCCAATGAACCCGGTCGGTGCCTCAGCCCCGGCGAGATCAACCACGGCGGCGGCCTCGCCACCGGCCCTCGCTTCCAAGACGGCCGCCAACCGCACCAGCATCCGCGCGCGGGCAGTGGAGCCGTAGCGGCGGAATACCTGGGCGTCCGCTCTCCAGCGGGCGGGGGGGGTGATGCTGAGCCACGCGGACACATCGACGTACCTGTGCCACGTGACGCGGGGGGGGAAGCGTTCTACGCCTCTCCCCCTCGCGTGATACCCCAACCATCATCCTCGAAGACGAAACGGGCGGCAGGGGCACTCCAGCACTCTGTCGCCCCGAAACTCTATCCCCTCGGGCATCCCTAGCCCGCCTCCCCGGCGCTTCGTGGCCGTACTCGGCTACCACGGCACCACGGTTGGCATCACGGCATTCTGAACGCATCCAAATCCCGACAGCGCTTGCGGCACCGTTTACTGTGTAACTACGTTCACCCAGTATCCTAAATGCGTGCGCTCCGTATGCGCTGTCTTGCGTTCGAGTCCTTGCAAATGGTCTATCTGGAGAAGCCCGAGCCCGAAGGGAGCGACAGAGGGAGGGAGGAAAGACGGCGGTGGATCGTCGCACCGGCGCCAAGCGAAACTGCGACGGAGGTTGAAGGGCTGCGACTGTTGGATGAGCTACCCCGCGAAATTGCGATCCCACTGTTTCAGTGGCTTCGCGACGCACTGCTTTGGTCTGCGGTCGCACCTGGAGCACGGGCGGGATTGTTTGGCTCGCCGTCAGTGCCGCATGAAATGCCGGGTTGGGTTGAGATGGCGGCAACACCCGAACCGCTGCACGTCGCCCGCGCAGTTTTCCTGATGCTCGCCGTGGAGCCCGCCGGGATCACGCCGCACGCGCTCGGCACCGCGTGTTCAGCCGTTTCCGAATGGGCCAATCGAATGGGCTTTACGAAAGCCGAATTGGTATTTGCGCGAGCTGCCGCGCGAGTCGATGAGGAAGACTCAGATTTAGCTTTCCGCGCCGGTCGGGCGGCTCGTCGCAATTCGCGATATGAAGAAGCCCAAGGGTGGTTCAGGCGAGCGGTCGGGCTGGCTCGACGCGCGGATGACGATGCGGCGTATACCTCTGCCTATCTGGGCTGGGGAGTGCTCGAGCAGGCACGCAGCAATCCCGAACGCGCGCGCAAGCGGTTCGTCCGCGCGTGGCGCCGCGCAAAGGGCGGACGGCTCCCAAAGTTAGCCGCTGCCGCTCGCCACTATATGATCGCGCTTTCGGTAGGGAACTTTAGCGAGGGAATTCGTCACGCGATCGCCGCGTACAAGCTATATGGTCCAGAGGATCACCGACTTGCGGCACTTGCGAGCGACACCGGCGCATTCCTCTCGGACCACCATCACTTCTCGTTGTCGCGGCCGTTATTCGAAGCCGCGCTACCATTGATTGGTGATAGTCCAGATCGGCTGGTACCGCTTGGCAATCTCGCACGTGCCGTGGCAGCGATGGGGGATCGCAAGGCGTTCACAGGTTTGTGGCTGGAGGCGAACCGGCGCGGATCAGCCCATGCCGAGACGCTTCCGGACGCCCTCATCGAGCTTGCAGAGGGGGCGAGGAATCTTCGGCTCTTCCGAAAAGCAGAGGCAACCTTACACGAAGCGATATCAGCCGCCGAAGAGCGGCGGAAACCTTCAGCGTTAAATCGGGCAACAAGCGTGTTGGCAGAGCTCCACAGCAAACCACCGGACCGGGACGTGCCCGCACCTCCGGAAATCCGCCGCTTTGTTCGCCGCTTCGTGCGGCGACTGCGTATGCAAGCCGCTTCTGGTCGCTGACCAGAAGCGGCTTTGGTTTGACGGCCCCCCCTTCAGAACCCCGCTCCCAAGTACGCGCCGCCGCGTTGGGCGGTGCTATCGCTGGCAGCCGTGGTATTCGGCTGCGGCTGAACGTTGAACCCTGCGCCAAGATAGGCGCCTCCGTCACGTAAGGGGCGGGAAGGCGAGTCGGGTGTGGTGATCCCGTGCGTGTTGCACCCGGCGAGCGCCAACGTGGCGAGTCCGGCGGCAAGCATGCGACGCTTATTCATTGTTTGACCAACTCCGTGAAGATGAGAGTGCGAGGCTCGCCCCGACGTGGACGAACAAGCCAAAATTAGTCCAATCCGTGCCGAACACGCCACCACACCCATTTGTTTCTGCACGCCACGGAGCACGCAATTCCGTCGAAAACCAAGGTAGCGCATCATTTTACACCCGTATGGAAGCTAAGCCGTCAGTCGCTCCCATCCCGCCGCCAATCCGCAGTTGGCAATGTTTTGGCGCAATCTTTACGGGCAAGTAACCCCTGTTCATATTCGAGTCAGCAAAGGACAGGGGCTGTCACCGGAGCGGTTCTCCCCCGAACGGGTACGCCGGGTAATTCCAGCAGGTTGGATTACACACACTTGGGTGGCAGCCCCCGCCTTCGAACACTGTTCAGTGTGCCGCCCGGTGCTGGGGGATCGGCTGAGGGAGGTCGGCTACGCCTTGGAGTGGGAGTGCAGGGCCGGGCGTCTCACTGGACGCGTACTGGATTGCCAATCCGCACACGAGGTGAGAGACAGTGGCTACAACCGTCGCGTTGACACGAATCGAAGTCCGATACCTCGACTTGGCCGAGCCCAGCGCTTTTGCCGAGTTGTACTTCAGCCACCGCGAACGTGTACGCGAGCTGCTTGAGGGATGCGGCGTTCCGGCCGGCGACACGGAGCACCTTTTCGGCGACGTGTTCGTTCGAATGATGGATCAACGGGGAGAAATCGACCGCTCGCGCCCGCTCTCTGAAACACTCGCCGGATTGGCGAGAGCCGTTGCGCGCGAGTGTTCGGCGGTGGACTGGTGATGGCGAGAAAGAAAGAGGGGGGTGCGGACGTGGTCCTTCTAGCGGTCGAAGCCGATTCCCGGCCGAGACAGGCGCGAAGACGGGACGCCACGGACGCACCCCCCTCCTCCAATGTGCCGATCCGCACGGATCTGCGTTTTGAGGCGTGGATCTGGTCATGGTATCGGCAGGTGGGCGCAGACGGCTTTTACGGGTCAGGTGGATAGGCTATGCGCCGACCTGAGCCGGAGCGGCTGAGCGCGCTGCACGCGCGCCTGGCGGGCGTGGCTCGCGCCATCGCCAAGCTGCTCGTCACAGCCCGGTACGATGAGGCGCGGCTAGCCGAGCTGGAGGTCGAAGCCCGGTCGCTCCGCCGCCAGATCGAGCAGGCACGCGGGCCGGAGATCGACCACGAACAATTCTGTTCGCGGCTGGTGCCGGGCGGCACGACGAGCCCGTGAGGCGTGAAACCGCCGACGACTACGCGCGGCTCGTCAACCGGCTCTGCGGCATCCCGCCCGGCGAAGAGCGCGACCGATACGCGGCCGAGCTCGTCTTAGTCCTCGTCGGCCTGTACAAAAACACGGGGAAGCGCCCACCGGGCTTGGTGGAGTTTGCGCGCAACCTCAGCAGCGCCTCGAACGCCCACGGCGAGTCCATCTGAACAATGCAGAGCGCAGCCGAATCCGAAAATCGCGCGGGCGCGCAAACGCGCACGGGAGGAAGCAGGGTGAACCGTCCAGTTACACAGCCGACGTCGGAAACGAGTGGCATACAGCCCGAGAGCGTGCCCGTTCCGACGGCCGAGATCCGGCCTGTTCTCTGGCGATATCTGGAGGGGGAGAGCCTTCGCCAAACCGCGCGTGAGGTGGGGATGAGCCCAACGGGGCTCTCCAACTTCCTCAACGGGGCGAAGCCGTACACGCCTACCGTTCGCAAGCTCAGGGCGTGGTACGAGGAAAAGCGGCAGGGTACGTAGCTCTCCACGATCCACCGAGCGACGCGACCCGGGTGTCAGTGCCAGCGCGTTGCAAGCGTTTACCTGTAGGGGCGCACGTTTCCGACAATATCTAACACGAGAGATGCCTATGCTTTGACGGTATGAGAAGTCCCGCTCCCTCAAAGAGCACCCCGGCCGCGAGGCCGGTCCGCACAGCTAGGGGTCTCCCCGAGACAGCCCGGCTACCGAAACCGGTTCACCATGACCGGAGCGAAAAGGAGGACGCATGATATGAAAGCACAATGGAAGATCCAACGAGCGGCGATCGCCCTCCTGTGTGCCGTCGCCGCAAGTGGGTGCGATTCTCGTCAACCACTCAGCCCCACGACACGCGACGTCGCCCGGCGCGCGAGCGTGAATGCGCCACAGGCACTCGGCGGCGGGTTCATCCCCGCGCCCGGCAACACCTCGCCAACCGCCGTATCCAACCCGCCGTACGTGAATCTGCTGACTTTGCCTGAATCAACGTGGGTGGTGCTCAACGTCACCGGTAACGTCCAGCTCACGTGGAACGAGGCGCCCTGCGCGCAACGGTTGCTCGAGGCGCCGAACTGGGCGTGCCAGGATGGCTCGCCGCTGGTCAACTTCGACGCCGGTCCATGGGAGGGTGGCCCCGTGTGGCTTCGGACGGGTGAGGGCAGCGGCGGGCTGGTGAGGCTGCGCGGGGTCGGCGGCCCGAACCCCTCGGCGGCGGTTGGCCTGTATTACGGCGCGCAGCCCGCCACGCTCGCGGGCCACGTCAACCTGATCGCCCAGTGGGCGCCCGACCCGAACTTCGGCAACGGACCGTTCAGCTACCTCGTTGGCGGCGGCTATTCGGTGGCCGCCACCGCCGTGCCCAGCCCGCTGCGCCTCACCGAGGGCGAGCCCGACTCGACGGGGGAGCGGCCATACACGGTGGAGGCGCTGTACGGGCTCCAGTTCATCAACCCGGCCGGGTATCCGGTGCACATCCCGGCGGGCGCCACCTTCTGGCGCTTCTTCCCCGGCGACTCGGTGGGCGACACGCCCGAACGCACCGGCGGCGGATGGGATGTGCGGGAGTGCCAGAACCAGGTGGTCTGCCGCTATCGCCCTCCCATGCCCGGACGGATGCAGGTGCAGGCGTACGTGGAGGGGCAGTTCGCGGACGTTCGAAGCAAGCCGGCGGCAGGACAGTGCCAGAACTCGCCGCTGATTCCGGGTGGCGCGCAATTGGATGGCAGCATTGACGGTGGGAGCAAGTGCGCGCAGGAGCCCAAGCTTTCACTGAAGTGCAATGGGCAACCTGATTCCGTAAGCGTCGAGCGTGGCAGTGACCTAGATTGCCGAGCGGAGCTTACGCCGCCGGGTATCTCTCCGCTACGCATCACGAGCTGGTCCTTCAACGGACAGGGCAGAACGGACGGGGATACAACTTCACGCGTATGGGCGGGCCCGATGATCGAAAGCGGCACCGTTCGGGTTCGCGGCCAATGGGGAGAACAGCAGGGCGAGGCTAGCGTGATAATCGACGTTGTACCGCGCGTGTGGCCGGATCTTCAAATCACGCGGGTCGTACTGAAAAAAGAAGTGGAACCGCGTTCCATGGTCGACTATGCACCGGCTGGCACGGCGTTTGGCCGGCACTTTCGAGGAGAGCTTGCGCTTGACAGCATGGCTCACCGCTATGCCGCCACCGGTCCGAACGCAGGCTATTTCTATGTCGGTGCCCCGCTTCGAATCCTCGCGTCCACCGTGTGGGTGCATCCCGCCCTCTACCTGCACTCTCTCCCTGATAGTGTAGGCCCGTCTTCACCAGGGTATTCGGACTGGAGGCGGTTCTACGACGATCAGAATGGCGCGGGCTCTGGAACGTGCGACAACGATGGGCTCAATCGGTTCCGGGGCAACATCGAGCACCATGAAGGGCTGACGCTCGCCGATGACTCGCATGTTGGCGTCGCGAATGGCTCCTTCCGTGCAGACTCTCTGCAGATGCGGTTCGAGCGCCAGTTCAGCCTGTCGGATTCGTCGGACGTAGAGTTTCGCGTCGCGGTGGTGATGGATAGTCTTACAAACAACACGAGCAACTACCACTGGCTGCAGGCGCACTTCGACAGCATCGATACTCATAACGTCTATAACGTCGGCTGCTCCCTTGACTATAACCGGAGTGATCCCTGATGAACACCAAGCCCCAAGTGCTCAGCCTCGCAGTCATGCTAGCCGCATGCGCGCCGCAAATTCACGCCCAAGAAGGCCGACGTCCACCACCCCCATCGGCCCACGAATGTCGCGTACTCGCGAATCAACTGAACTCTAGTCCACGGTCGGAAGCGTTCCGGCGTGCACTGGGGGCGGAGATCACCGCCTGTGGGGCCGTAGGCGCGACGGCCATCTCAACAGCGCTCCGTGCGGCGACGGGAGTTCAGGATCCGAGGCTCGCCGATCAGTTCAGGTTCATGGTCGCGTACAATCGCAGCCCCGTGGTGCTGGATGCGCTGCTGGATGTTGCCGAGAATCCAGCAGCAGCCACTCCGATGCGGATGGTGGCGATCGAGGGTGCGATGCGGCAGCACCGTCTGGAGATGGCGTACGGCGAGCATCCTGTGCAGAGATCGTGGCCGCGGGGGATCTGCGACCTCTCGGTGATCGACCATGCCGGGGACTATGACTCGAAAGTGCCGCTTCCCTCGGATTCCCGGCAGACGACCGTCGCGCGGCTCCGCCGAATCGCCGCCGATCAATCAGTTCCGCCCGGCATTCGAGAAGCTGCGCGATGCGCGGCGAGTGTGGTGGAGCCTTCGCCTCTGACTCCGTAGGTGGAGAGGCGATCTCCTATGGACGAAGCAGCGGATTTTTCTTCCGGCGGGCCACCATCCATCCCGCGGAAACTGCCAGCGTCAGCCGCGAGTGAAGCAACGGTGCGGCGGCGGCGCCCATAACGGCAGCTCGTTGTCAATATAAGAACAGGCCCTCCAACGCATTGGCGATGGGGGGCCTCGTTGTTTCGCGGCCGACGGCACGCGGGCGCGCGCTGGCTCCGCGGCCGTTCGCCGCGCGGACTGGAACCTGCATGGCGGCGCACCCGCTCGGGGGAAGGCGCACCAGGCGCCGCCGGGCTCGCCCGCACTTCGCAAACGGACTTCGCAGGCAAGGCAGAGCGAAAATGGACCAGCAGCAGCCGCAGCAGCCCACCAAGACGCGTGGCGTGGCCGACATCGTCTTCCTGATCGACGTGTCGGGGAGCATGTCCCCCGCCATCGGCGCGCTCAAGGAGAACATCGGCACCTTCGTGGAGACCCTGAGCAAGGGCGAGGGGAACAACGTTTCGCCGGTGCGCGACTGGCGCGCCAAGGCCGTGGGCTACCGCGACTACGAGGCCGACGCGGAGCCCTTCATCGACAACCCGTTCGTGAGCGACGTGGAAGCGCTCCGCGCGCAGCTTGCCGGCCTCGTGGCCGAGGGCGGCGACGACGAGCCCGAGTCGCTGCTCGACGCGCTGTTCAAGGTTTCCAACATGGGGCAGACCGAGAAGGGCGCGCAGAGCACCGACCCCAGCCGCTGGCGCTACCGCAGCGACGCGGCCCGCGTGGTGGTGGTGTTCACCGACGCCTCGTTCAAGCCGGTCATGAGCATCCCCGAGGCCAAGGGCGGCGGGATCCAGGACGTGACCAACGCCGTCATCAACAACCGCGTGATCCTGAGCCTGTTCGCCCCCGACATGCCGGGCTACGACGAGCTGAGCCAGATCGACAAGAGCGAGTGGGAGGCGATCTCGTATCCCGGGCTCAACCCGCAGGAGGCGCTGGTCAAGTTCACCGCCGACCCGGCCAACTTCAAGAACACCCTCCGCCAGCTCGCCGCCAGCGTGTCGAAGTCGGCCGAGACGGTGGCGTTGTAAAAACGAGGTGCTGAGTGCTGGGTGCTGAGTGCTGAGGGGCAACCAAAGTCCATCCCGGCGCTCGGCACCTGCGACTCAGCACTTCGCACTCAGCACTCAGCACTTACTTCACCGGCGAATGGCGAAGAAGCTCAAGGTAGGCGACGAGATCAACGGATACCGGATCACCCACGTGTTCGGGCCGGGGGCGATGGCGATCTCGTAT
>Ga0247773_1000225_pt1 | contig 26567 bp, 21 predicted proteins | sample UWRJL092311B6_FD_179934 | JGI IMG/M metagenome (GOLD analysis project Ga0247773, IMG submission 179934) | Plant litter microbial communities from Arlington Agricultural Research Station in Wisconsin, United States - UWRJ-L092-311B-6 | ecosystem: Environmental > Terrestrial > Plant litter >... | reverse complement strand
CACCAATTCCAACTGGGCCGCGAGCAGCAGCGGGAAGTTGGACTCTTGGTAGAAGTAGTCGTCCCCGCCGCTGAAATCCGCGACGCTGCCTGCGCTCGCCGCGCGTACTTGGTCGACGTTGGGTAGGTAGGGGGCGCCAGTGCAGCTGGTCTGTCCGCCGCTCGGGTTGCTGTTTTGAATGCCTTGAATGGCCTCCAAATGACGTGCGAGTTTGGTTTTCTCGCGCGTCAAATCACCCAGGGTCGCCTGCAGAGCTTGGACCTCGCTGGCAGTCAGAGTCAGTAGATCTCTGCGCAGCTCGGCGTCGACGTTCGAGCCCGGGACCGCCGCAGCGCCGCCGAATAGCGCGTCCGCTGCGGCCACCGGGCTCTTCTGCGGCTCGACGGCGGTGCCGTCCCAAAACAGCTTCCCGTTCTTGTCGAAGTTGGTCGCGATGTGCGAGCAGGCTCCGAGGATCAACGGCTTGACGCCCAAGCCTCGAGCGATCGCGTGCTCGAGCGTGGTACGAGGCGTCGTGTCTTCGGGCTTGCCCGGAAGTCCGGACAAGCAGTTCACGAGGCCGTCGTGCGTGTCACCACCGGGGTACTTGAAGCCCTGATACACGTTCACGTAAGGCTGGTACTTTTGCAGCGGCCCCAAGATGCTGAGGTTGGTCTCATCCAACGCGAACTGGCTGCGGTCGCCCTCTGAAACCCGAGGGTTGTAGTGTTCGACGGGCACCCCGTGCGGCATGTAGAACAAAAAGAAGCGCTTGGGGGCGGCGACGCTGCCGGCGCTCGCCGTGCGCGCCAGCCGGAGCGCGGCGGGCAGCGTGAGCCCGAGCGCGAGCGCCCTGAGGAACATTCGGCGTTCCAGGCGCTGGGTCGCGCGAACCAGGCGAAGGTGCTGCATCTCGGCGAAAAATAGCATGGCGAGGCCGCGTGGTTGGGTTGCTGCCATTTCGCCGTCTGATTGGAACCGTTTCCAGGTCGGGAGACGGGAGCTTGGCTCGGGACCGGTTGAAAGCTCCAACCAGCGTCGAGGCTGGCGCATCGCGCCGCAGCCACGCGAGCTCCGGCGGCTCGAGCGTCCATGGAGCGATTGTCACACGTTCATCGACATCAGCGCGCCCGAGCCCTCGGAAGCGAAAAACGCTGAAGCACACATAGTTGCTGGAAAGCTCGCGTGTGCTCGCGAGCAGAATCGCGCATGACTTCAACAATCTGCTGTTGACGCTTCTCGCGACTCGATCTCGATCGGCAGGTCGACGCTGCAAGTGAGCGGAGCCGAAGCCTCGATGCGCATGAGCGCGACCTGCAGCGACGTGCCGTGCGCTCGTGCGCGGCAGCCGTCTCGCACGACTCACGCACGGTTCACCGGAATTTTCGACTGTGTGCACAAGCGTTCGACGTCGCAAGTTGAGGCATTGCTGCTGCTGTCGCGATCGCCTCACGCGCCGGAATGTAAGTCTGCGTAGTCCGCGGTCCGAGTTGATTCGATCCGCGTTGCGAAAAAGACTTCACAGCAAGCGCGATGTCCCGTTACGTGGTGGACAGTGATTCGTCCGGCCGCGTTCGCACTCGTCGTATTTCATTGGTCCCTCGCCGCGCAAGCGCAAGCCCCCGACGAGAGCGTCGTGCGATCGACGGATCAAGGCCTGGTTCAGAGCGCGCTGCGCGCGTTCGAGCGCCGCGACTATCCCGCCGCCCTGACGCTGTTCAAGCGCGCCTCGGTCAGTGCACCGAGCTTGACCGTTCGCTTGTACCTGGCTCGTTCGCACGCGGCTCTGGGACAGCTGGTGGACGCGGCGGCTGACTACCACAGCGTGGTCGCGAGCGCTGCGCAGGTGGACGAGCAGACGAGCGCGAGTGAGCGGCGAGCGATCGCCGACGCACGCGACGAGCTCGCGCAGCTCCGGCCTCGCATCCCCTCGGTGGAATTCGCGTTGGGCGAAGCCGAGCAGCGCTCGCGCAATCTGCGCGTGCTGATGGATGAGCGTTTGATTTCCTGCACTGCGCCGATTGCCGTCGATCCGGGTCACCACGAGCTGGTTGCCAGCGACGCCGAGGGCGAGCAGCTGCGACTCGGTTTCGAGATCACCGAGGGCGAAGCCAAGACGCTCGGGGTGACCTGGCTCTCGGTCACCGGTCGCGCCAACAAGAAGCCCGAACAAGTCATGGGCGATTCATCGGCTCGCCGCGCGTGGGGTGTGGTTGCGCTCACCGTTGGCGCTACTGGTCTCGGCATCGGTACAGTGACGGGCATCGCGGCCATGACCCGCTACAACCGCGCTGAAGCGCACTGTCCCGCCAATCGCTGCACCGAGGGCCCGCCATACCCGGAAGACGGTTCCGCATTTCGCACGCTGCGCGCGGTCTCCACGGCTGGTTACATCGTCGGCGGTGCCGGTATCGGTACCTGGCTCGGCCTGCTGCTCACGACCCCCAAAGCCACGACCGAACACCCCAAAGTCAGCCCCTGGACCCCAGTCGTCGGCGTGGGCAGCGCCGGCGCGCGCTACCTATTCTAGAGCTCGAGCCCGAACGCGTGCTTGCGCGCTACTAGGCGATGCGTCGAGTTTGCGCGGCTTCGCTCACCCGCGCGCGGGCACGGGTTACGCCGCTGACTCGGCGCCGGCTTTGGAGCATCGAAGCGCGCTCTTTACGAGAGGCGACGCGCACGACCGCCCCGGGCCGTTCGTCTTCGACCAAACTGAGCTCAGCCGCCGAGAAGCGAGGCACGGCTGGAGGGCGAGGGAGAGTCGGGTTCTTGAGCCAGCTGCGATCGTCATCCATGGTGGGTACCGCCGAGCATGTGCATCATCATTGAACCCAGATTGCGGCTCCGTGTCCGCTACTTTGCGCTCTCAGGTCGCAAATTTTGAGTGTCAGGTTGTCGGCGCTTCTCGGCCGGTCTGCGCGCGTAACCTACCTGCGGGGTCGAGCTGCGCGGTTGTCGCACCCGCGAAAATCAGCCAATAAATCGCTCAATTGAGCAGTTTTCCAGTGTCACGTCTTAGCCCGCTTCAGACGCAGCGCGTTGCTGATGACTGACACCGAGCTCAGGCTCATCGCGGCAGCCGCCAGCATCGGACTCAAGAGCAGGCCAAAGGCGGGGTAGAGCACGCCCGCGGCGAGCGGAATGCCGAGCGCGTTGTAGCCGAACGCAAAGTACAGGTTCTGGTGAATGTTGCGCAGCGTGAGCCGACTGATCTTGCGTGCTCGCGCGATGCACGAGAGGTCACCTTTGACCAGCGTGATGCCAGCGCTCTCGATCGCGATGTCGGTGCCCGTGCCCATGGCGATGCCGACGGTTGCTCGCGCCAGCGCAGGAGCGTCGTTGATGCCGTCGCCCGCCATGGCGACGACTCGCCCTTCACGTTGGAGCCGGTCGATCTCGTGCGCTTTTTGAGCGGGCAATACGCCCGCGATCACCTCGCTGATGCCGAGCTCGTGCGCAACGGCCTGCGCGGTCGCGAGTGCATCGCCGGTAAGCATCACGATGCGCAAGCCGTCTGCGCGCAACGCGCGAAGCGCTTCCGGTGTGCTGGCTTTGATGGGATCCGAGATCGCGAGCAAGCCCACGGTCTTGGCGGCGCGCGTCACGAACACGACGGTTTGCCCCTTGGCCTCGAGCTCGGCAGCCAGCGCTGCGAGTGCAGCGAGCTCGCCCGACTGCGCTTCGAGCCAGGAGCGGTTGCCGAGTGCGACCGTTTCACCCTCGACGACTCCTCGAACCCCGCGCCCGGTCAGGGATTCGAACGCGCTCAGCTTTGCAAGCGGAACACCGCGTGCGGTTGCCGCGTCGAGCAACGCCCGAGCGAGCGGATGTTCGCTGTGGGCTTCCACGCTGGCGGCCCAACGGAGCAAGGATTCTTCGTCGATTCCAGGGCTCGTGGCCATGCGCGTCAGGCGCGGCTTGCCCTCGGTCAGCGTGCCGGTCTTGTCCACGACCAGCGTATCCACTCGGCACAGCAACTCGAGCGCTTCGGCGTTTTTGAACAGCACCCCCGCCGAAGCGCCCAGGCCGGTGCTGACCATGATCGACATCGGAGTCGCCAAGCCGAGCGCGCACGGGCAGGCGACGATCAAAACGGCGACCGCACTGACGATGGCGTGGGCCAGGCGCGGTTCGGGCCCAAGCAGCAGCCAGACCGTGAAGCTCGCGAGCGAGATCGCGATCACCGCGGGTACGAAGTAGCTCGACACTCGGTCGACCAATTTTTGAATCGGCGCGCGACTGCGCTGCGCTTCGGCGACCAAGCCCACGATGCGACTGAGCAGCGTGTCCGTCGAAAGCTTGTCTGCGCGGATCAACAGCGAGCCCGTGCCGTTGAGCGTGCCGCCGATCACGGGCTCACCGGCCCGTTTGGATACGTGGCCGGGCTCACCCGTGATCATCGATTCGTCCACGTGGCTCGCGCCTTCCAGCACCAGCCCGTCGATGGGCAGCTTTTCCCCAGGAAAAACCCGCAAGCGATCGCCCAAGCGTACTTCGGCGACCGAGATCTCTCGTTCACTGCCGTCGTCCGAGACCCGGCGTGCGGTTTGCGGCGCTAGCTCCAGCAACTGACGAATGGCGCTGCCGGTCTGGCTGCGCGCCCGCAGCTCCAGCACCTGACCGAGCAGCGCCAAAGTCACGATCACGGCTGCGGCTTCGAAGTACAAGCCGAGCTCGCCGTGCTCAGTTCGCAGTGAATCGGGGAACGCGCCCGGGGCGAGCAAGGCCAGCACGCTGTAGGAGTAGGCGACGCTGACGCCGAGGGCGATCAAGCTGAACATGTTCAGACTTCGGTTCTTGACCGAGCGCACTCCACGCTCCAGGAAGGGCAGCCCAGCCCACAAGCAGACGGGCGTCGAGAGCCCGAGCTCGAGCAAACCACGCACACGACTGGGCAGCAGGTGCATCGTTTCGTGGCTCGCAAGCATCGGGCCCATCGCGATCAGAAACAGCGGTGCGCAAAACGATGCTGCGATCCAAAACCTGCGCGACATGTCGCGCAGCTCGGGATTGCTTTGGTCCGCGCTGGGCTGTTCCGGCTCGAGCGCCATGCCGCACTTGGGACATGCGCCCGGGTGACTCTGGCGCACCTCCGGATCCATCGGGCACACCCAAATTTCCGCTGAGTTTTCGCGGTGAGCCGTGAGTGGGGGCTCGGGCACGGGCGCTTCGGGGCGGGGCAAATAGTGGAGCGGGTCCCCGGCGAAGCGCTCACGGCACTTGGGATTGCAGAAGAAATATCGATGGCCGGCGTGCTCGAACGAACCGCCACGCGCGTGCTCGGGATCGACGTTCATACCGCAGACCGGATCTTTAACGGTGCTCATGATTGCTCATCCTCGAAGGTCGAGAGTCGCCCAAGCTGGCTCGTGCACCTCATCAGCCGGTGTGCTTCGACCAAACCGCGACCAACTCATCGACTGCGGCCTGTGCTTGCTCGCTCGAGCCCTGCAAGGCCTGCCGCGCGCAATGCGACAAATGATTGCGCACCAGCTCACGCGACACGCTCTTCAACGCCTCTTGAACCGACGCCACCTGCATCAAGATATCCGGACAGTAGCGGTCCTCCTCCACCATCTTGTGCAGGCCCCGCACTTGGCCCTCGATGCGCCGCAACCGCTTCAAGTTCGAGCTCTTGATCTCCGGATCGACGCCGTGCGCCTTCTTCGCCGTGCCCTCGGCCAGTTTGCTTCGCGTTGCGGCCACTTTGGATAGGTATACCCCCTACCGGTATCTGTCAAGGCCCAGGCGCAGAACTGCCAGTCTTCGGCGTCGCGGACGCTCGAGAAAGGAGAGGGACTAACCGCCGAGCCGCGGAGAGCGCAGAGATCTGAAGGAGACTTTGGGGGTTCAACTTCGTGCGTCCGTCACCTCATCGCGCCCGAAATGGCGGCTCGCAACGCGAACAATCCGCATGCTCGCCCTGGCATTTTCTACGACGCGACCAGCCTAACCGCGCAAACCCCAATCCCTCTTCTCTGATCTCTGCGCTCTCTGCGGCTCGGCGGTAAAAAATCAGGGAGCGGGGTCAGGGCGGCGGACCGAAGATCAGGGCGGCGTTCGTGCCGCCGAAGCCGAATGAGTTCGAGAGCACGTAACGGAGTTTCTTGCGTCGCGCCTCGAGCGGTACCAGGTCGAGGTCGCACTCGGGGTCCGGTTCGTGCAAGTTGAGGGTAGGCGGGAGCACGCCATCGCGTAGGGCAAGCAAGCTGAAGATGGCTTCGACCGCGCCGGCCGCGCCGAGCAAATGCCCGGTCGCCGATTTGGTGGAGGAGATGGCAAGCGTGCGCGCATGCCCGCCAAATAGCGCCTTTATCGCAGAAATTTCGACTGGATCGCCGACGGGCGTCGAGGTGGCGTGGGCGTTGATGTAGTCGATTTGATCCGGGTTCAGCTGCGCGCGCTGAAGTGCAGCGCTCATGGCTCGGCGTGCGCCGTCGCCTCGCGGATCGGGCGAGCTCAAATGATGCGCGTCGCCCGACAAGCCATAGCCGACGAGCTCGGCGTAGATGCGCGCACCACGGCGCTTGGCGTGCTCGAGCTCTTCGAGCACCACGGCGCCCGCGCCTTCACCGATCACGAAGCCGTCGCGGCCGCGATCCCAGGGGCGCGAGGCCTCCAAGGGGCGGTCGTTGAAGCCAGTGGAGATGGCGCGCATGATCGCGAAACCCGCCAGCGTGAGCCGACAGGTGGCGGCCTCCGAACCGCCCGCGAGCATCATGTCCGCGTCTCCGAGAGCGATCAGCCGACCCGCGTCGCCGAGCGCATGCGCGCCGGTTGCGCAGGCCGTGACGACCGCGTGGTTTGGTCCTTTCAAGCCATGGCGGATCGACACCACGCCGGAGGCTTCGTTGATCAAACTACCCGGAATGAAATAGGGCGAGATACGACGGGGGCCTTCCTGCTCGAGCTTGACCGCGTTCTCCGCGATGCTCGGCAATCCTCCGATGCCGGAACCGATTAGCACCCCCGCGCGCTCGCGCGCTTCGTCCGAGGTGGGGGTCCAGCCGGAGTCGGCCATGGCTTCGTCGGCTGCCGCGAGCGCGAACAGAATGAACTCGTCGTAGCGACGGAGCTCCTTGGCGTTGGCGAAGCGCAGCGCGTCGTACTGCCAGGGTTCCGAGCCGCGCGGGACTTGGCCTGCGATCTTCGTCGGCAAATCGCTGACGTCGAACCTGTCCAAGCAGCTGATGCCCGAGCGCCCGGCGAGCAGCTGAGAGAAGCTATGCTCCGCACCCAGACCGAGCGGTGACACGACGCCCAGACCGGTGACCACTACTCGCCTCACTGCACACCTCGCTCGCGCGCGCCGCTGCCGAACACCGGGGTAAGGCCCTTCAACGCGCGCCTCAATGCGGGCGACGCGCCCGGGCCGGGCTTTACGCCGACCTGCCCCGGGAGTAATTCCTTGCCGCTGCAAGCGTCGACCAGCGAGGGACGAATCTGAGCGCCCGTCTCCGGGTGCACGAGCTCGAGCGGTGCGCCGCCGGGCGAGAGCCAGCGCGAGCCCCAGGCCGCCAAGGACAAGAGCACCGGCAAAAAATCCAAGCCCTTGGCCGTCAGCTCGTATTCTTCACGTGCTGGATGCGTGGCGTACGCTCGTCGCACGAAGAAGCCGCGCGCCGTGAGCGATTGCAGCCGCCGCGCCAGCGTGGTCGGAGGCACGTCGAGCTGTGCCTCGAAGTCTTGGAAACGCTTGGCGCCCAGCAGCGCATTGCGCAAAATCATCAAGCTCCAACCGTCGCCCACTTCTTCCACGGAGCGGGCGATGTTGCATTCCATGTCGGCGAAGCTCTTTCTTTGCATGCGCTGCTGAATAAGTCAGTCACTATCATAATGCAAGTGGAGGGGTGCTGCGCGAGCGGGTACCAAGCCCGAACCGTCAGCGCCTAGGCGCTGGGCTCGGGGCCTGCTTCGGATCTGATCTGTGCCAAAAATCCGAGCACCGCGGCGCTCTGATATTTTCGCTCGTGCAACACTGAGTAAAACCAGCGATGGAAATCGCGATGTGGCACGCGGCATGGGACCAGGCTGCCGTGCCGAAAGGCCTCCCCGAGAGCCACGCGCGACACGCAGCCGACGCCTAGCCCTGCTTCGACGGCGCTCTTGATGGCCTCGGTGTGCTGCAGCTCGAGCACGATCTTCAGATCGGGCAGCAGCCCATGCATGGCATGCTCGAACGCCTGACGGGTACCCGAGCCTTGCTCGCGAACGATCCACGGGGCTTGCACCAGATCGGCATCGCTCAACGCTTGCTGCTTGGCGAAAGCGTGACCCGGCGCGCAAAAAACCACCAGCTCGTCGGGCCGCCAGCGTGTGACCTGCAATTCAGGCTCTTGCAATTCCCCTTCGACGAGGCCGATGTCGATTTCGAAATTCAGCACCTTGCGCGCGATCTCGGCGGTGTTGGCGACATCCAGCGTGACGCGGGCGCTCGGATGCTCGCGCATGAAGCGGGCGATCTCGGGCACCATCAGGTGATTGCCGATGCTCAGGGTGGCGCCCACGCGCAACTGACCCACGGCATCGTGGCTGGCCAGCTCGTTCTCGAGCTCGCGGGCTTGTTGCTGCAGCGCTTCGGCGCGTGCGCGCAGCGAACGGCCGAGCTCGCTCAGCTGCAGCCGCTTGCCCAAACGCTCGAACAGCTGGACGTCGAATTGACGCTCCAGGTCGGCCAATGCCCCGCTGACCGCGGATTGGGACATCGCCAGCCCTTTGGCGGCTCGACTCACGCTTTCGTGCTGCGCGACCGCCAGGAAAACCTCGAGTTGGCGAAGCGTGTACCTCATATCGTTAAAACCGAATAACATATCCGGAATATTCCGGTTTGCCGAATAGCCAGAGCGCACTAAATAGGGGTCATGAGCACCGCGACGAGCAACCTGACCCCGGAGACCGTCCTCGAGGTCCACCATTGGAATGACAGCCTGTTTAGCTTCAAGACCACCCGCAACGGTGGGCTACGCTTCAAGAACGGCCATTTTTTGATGATCGGGCTCGAAGTCGAGGGCAAGCCGCTGCTGCGTGCCTACAGTGTCGCCAGTCCGAACCACGAAGAGCACCTGGAATTTTACAGCATCAAGGTTGAAAACGGCCCGCTCACCTCGCGGCTCCAACACCTGAAGCCCGGCGACCAGGTGCTCGTCGGCAAGAAGCCGACCGGCACGCTGGTCACGAGCCATCTACTTCCCGGCAAGCGTTTGTACATGCTCAGCACGGGCACCGGCCTGGCGCCGTTCATGAGCATGATCCGCGATCCGGAGGTTTACGATCAGTTCGAGCACGTGATCCTGGCGCACGGTGTGCGGGTCACGAGCGAGCTCGGCTACTCCGACTACATCAAGAACGATCTCCCGCAGCACGAGTACCTCGGCGAGCAGATCAAGAGCCAGCTCATCTATTACCCGACCGTGACCCGCGAACCGTACGCCAACCGCGGCCGGCTCACGGATCTGCTGGAGGGCGGCAAGCTGACGAGTGACATCGGCATGCCAGCGCTCGACCCAGAATTCGACCGCGTGATGATTTGCGGCAACCAAGGCATGCTGGACGAGCTCGTGGCCATCCTGAAAGCGCGAGGCTTCCAGGAAGGCAAGAGCCACGAGCAAGGGCACTACACCATCGAGCGGGCCTTCGTCGAAAAGGACTGATTCGCCCGCTCGTGAGCGTGGACGCGCCGCTGCTCGCTCTGCCGCGAGCAGCCCCACACGGGACGCTCTTTGTCGGGTCGCCCGTGCTACTCATCAGCGGCGATGCGAGTATCCGATGCCGACAGCCACGCCACGCAGCTGGCGATGGCGGCCAGCTCGTTGGCCTTGGGGCTCCATGTCGCGGCCCGTTCGCTGCGCGAGGGGCTATTCCTGGCGACGTTCCCGGTCGCCGAGCTGCCCAAGGCGATGCTCGGCGCGGCGCTGCTCGCCGTTCCCCTGGCACTCGCGGTCGCGCACGGGATGGCGCGTTTCGGCCCCGGTCGGCTGACCCCGCTCCTGTTCTTGATCAGCGCCTGCGGGTCGTTCGGCGAATGGTGGCTCTTGCCCGGCCTGCCGCGCGCGATCGCCATCGCAGTCTACTTCCATGTCTCGATTGGCGGCGCGCTGTTGATCAGCGCGTTCTGGTCGATCGTCAACGAGCGCTTCGACCCGCACTCACTGAAGGCCGTCGTCGGGCGCATCGGCGGAGCCAGCACGCTCGGCGGTCTCACCGGTGGTCTGATGATGGAGCGCATCGCCCACTCGTGGTCGGCGCGCACGAGCTTGCTCGCGCTCGCGCTATTGGCTTTGGGGACGGCAGTGGTCATGCAGCGTCTCGGCGCGACGTTGCCGGCGGCAAAGCCCACCCCCGAAAGCCCGAAGGCGCGCGAGCGCCTGACCGGCTACCTGCGAACGCTGGCCTTGCTCGTGGCTTGCACCGCGGCCGTGTCTGCGTTCGCTGATTTTGCCCTGAAACAGGCCGCAGCGGCGCGTTTTGCGAATCTGGAATCGCTGGTGCGCTTCTTCGCCGTGTTCTACACGGCGGGCGCGCTGGCCACGTTCCTGATCCAGGTCTTGGTTTCGCGTCGACTGCTGGATGCGATTGGTGTGGGGCGTACGCTTTGCGTTCCGCCGCTGTTCAGCATCGCACTCGGCGCCGTGGCCCTGGCCGTGCCTTCGCTGGTCACGATTGGTGCATTGCGCGGGGGCGACTTGGCGCTTGGACCGTCGCTGTATCGCACCGCGTTCGAGCCCCTGTTTACGCCCGTCGCGGCCGCCAGCAAAAGACGCAGCAAAGCCTTGATCGACGTCGTGTTCGACAAGGGCGGCGAGAGCTTGGCAAGCTTGCTGATCTTGGCTCTGCTGAGCACGGCACCGGCGCTGCTGCAGCGCGCGCCCGTCGCGCTTTTGATCCTGGTATCGCTCTTGGCGGTCGCGCTCTCGCTGCGCGCGCAGCGAGGTTACGTGTCCGAGCTCGAGGCCAGCCTGCGCGCAGGCACGTCCAATGGCGTCTTGCCCGATCTCGACGACGCGCGGCGTTTGCTGCTCTCGGGCACGACGTTGGGTGTCGATCGCGAGCGGTTGATGGAGCAGATCGCCCATTTGCGAAAAGCCCAGACGGTGGCGCCTGAATCGCTGCCGAGCGGACGAGCCGTGCCGCAGGAATCGGTCGAGCAAATCGTGTCCGCGTTGCGGGTGCTACTCGGCAATGATGCCGAGGCGATTGGCAAGCTACTCAGCGGAGCGCCTCTCGATCCGCGCTTGGCTGGCTTCGTCATCCCGCACTTGGGGCAGGATGCGCTGGCCAAACCCGCCGTCGAAGCGTTGCGCGCGATGGGCCCTGCGGTGCTCGGAGTGCTGAGCGAGGCCATGCACAGCACGTCTTTGCCGGCCGTGGTCAGGCGCAGGATCCCGCACGTGCTGCGGGTCGCCCGCGGGGAGCGCGTGGTTCGCGCGCTATTCGGAGCGCTCTCCTGCGATGCCATCGAGGTGCGCTACCGCGCGGCGTTGGCACTCGCGGAGGTCACGCGAGACGACCGCGAGCGACTGCCCGAACGGGCCGAGGTATACGCGCTGGTCGTGAACGAGGTCGCCCAAGGTCCGCTCAATCGCGCCTCGATCGACCACGTGTTCGCGCTACTCGCCCTGGCGCTCAGTCGTGGCACGCTCGAGCTGGCTCGGCAGGGCGTGCTCAGCGCGGATCGCAAGCTGCGCGGGACAGCGCTCGAGTATTTGGAGAGCTTGCTGCCAGAGAGCGTGCGCACGCCGCTCGTCGCGGCGCTCGTCGAGCACGCCGGTCCGCGTGACGCGGCTGAAAAGCAGCCGAACGCCGACCTTTTGGAGGAGCTGCGGCGCTCGTTCCGAGCAGATTTGACCGCGCCCAGTCTGGCTAGCGAACCGGACTGAGCGCTCAGCCGATCGACCTGCCCGTATCAACGTTGTTTCGGGGGTGCAAAGCCCAACCGGTGGCCCGGCCTTTACGTCTGCCGGAGATTGATTGAATCGTGTGGCGCCGCTCGCCCCGTGCTAGCCCCGTCTCTCGTCATGAGTGCCTGGGCCAAGGGCTTGCTGCTTTCGCTCATGCTGTGCGCGCGCGTGCCGAATGCTGCGGCCGAATCTCAGGCCAAGCGCGTCCTGCCCGACTATGACGGACGCGCAGGCCGGGGACAGCCGACGACCCCGGGTCAGGCGATGCTTTGGGTTCCGCGAGTGCTCCTGTTTCCGGTCTACCTGCTGACCGAATACGTCGTGCGGCGGCCTTTGGGCTTCGCCATTACCGCCGCCGAGCGCGCCGAGGTGCCCGCCGCCTTGTACGACATTTTCGCGTTCGGCCCTGATCACAAGGCGGGCGTGATCCCGATCGCATTCGTCGATTTCGGCTTCTACCCCAGCATCGGGCTGTACGCTTTCTGGGACGACGCCGGTTTCAAGGGGCACCAGCTGCGTCTGCGCGGCTCGACCTCGGGGTCGCGCTGGCTCGCCGGCGCCGTCGCGGAGCGCTTCCAACTCACGCAGAAGACGACCTTGGCGTTGAACGGTTCGCTCGTCCATCGCCCCGACTACACCTATTACGGGACTGGGCCGGATACTCGTGAAGCCGCTCGCAGCCGGTATGGCGCGGACAGCGCGGACTTGCACGCCACCTTGCGTGCGGCGTTCTGGCGCTCGAGCTCGATCGAAACCAGCCTCGGCTATCGGGGCGCAAGCTTCTACCCCGGCAGTTTTGGCGATGATCCGTCGCTCACGCAGCAGGTCGAAAACGGCGTCTTCCCTTTGCCGGACGGCTACCAAGACGGCTACCGCGTGGGCTTTCAACGCTCCCAGCTCACGCTAGACACGCGTCGCGACGAAGACGCTCGCGAGACTGGCGGGCGCTTCTTGCTGCGCGGTGAGCACGGCCTCGATCCGACGCAGACTCGGGCCGCCGGCTGGCTACGCTACGGGGCGAGCTTGGGGGGCTTTCTGGATCTGGGCGCCAACGGCGGCCGGATCTTGAGCTTGTCGGTCGCCGCGGAAATGGCCGATCCGTTGGGTGGACAACCGGTCCCGTTCACCGAGCTGGTCACGGTCGGTGGCAACGATAGATTGCCCGGTTTTCGCGACGGCCGCTTGCATGGCCGAAGCGGTGCGGCCGCCACGTTTCGCTACTCCTGGCCGATCTGGGTTTGGCTCGACGGCTCCCTGCAGGCCGCAGTCGGCAATGTGTTCGGCGAGCATCTGCAGGGCATCAGTTGGGGGCAGTCGCGCTTCTCGGGCGCGATCGGCATGGAAAGCCGCGGCTCGCGCGACAGTGTGTTTCAGCTGCTCATGGGCTTCGGAACAGAGACCTTCAACAGCGGCGCCGACGTCAATTCGATTCGCGTCGTAGTAGGAGCTCGCAGTGGCTTTTGAGACCTCGCGCCTGTTGTGCGCGCTGATGCTGTGCGGCTGTGCCAGCCCAGCGCGCTTCCCGCTGCGTGAACCGCTGCTGCGCGATCCTGACCAAGTGCCGGTCGTGCAGGTGCCGGAGGAGTCGTATTCGCCGTTTGCTTGGGATGGGGCCAATCAGATCATTTTTCGGCCGATTTCACGCTTTTTCGCGGTCGATCCGGCAGGCCCCGCGGTCAACGTGAATGCGCTCGACGAGGTGCCCGATTCGAGTTGGTTCGAGAATCGCTTGGGCAAGAGCCCGCTCTCGCCGGCCGACGTGGCGCGCGGCTCGTGTGCGGAGCACGAGCTCGATCCGGGCGCTGCGGATGGTTCGTGGCTGATCGACAAGGGCAAGGACAACGGCGCAAATCCGGGCTTTCGCATCACCGTGGCGGGTTTGGGTAAGTTCATGCTCAAGAGCGACCCGAGCGAAGAGCCGGATCGCGCGACAGGCGCCACGTCGATCGCGACCCGCGTGTATCACGCGGTCGGCTACTACGCGCCCTGTGATTCGGTGGTCTATTTCCGTCCCAGCTTGCTGAAGCTCAAGCCGGGGCTGAGCGTGACCAATAACCAAGGAGTCAAAAAAGCCTTCGATCAAGCGCGGCTGGACGATCTGCTGGCGCATGCCTCGCACCGGGATGGTCTGGTACGAATGGTGGCTTCCGCGTGGTTGCCCGGTAAGCCGATCGGCCCCTACCGCTACAGCGGTCAGCGCGATGACGATCCGAACGACGTCATCGCCCACGAAGATCGCCGAGAGCTGCGGGGCGCCCGCCTGGTTGCGGCTTGGCTGGCTCACTTCGACTCACGGGAGCAGAACACGATGGATGTGTTCTTGCCGACAGATCCCAGTCAGAAGAAGGGTCCCGGCTATGTGCGCCACTACATCATCGATTTAGGCGATTGCTTCGGCAGCGTCTGGACCGACGATCGCATCTCGCGCCGGCTCAATCACGCCTACATCCTGGACGTCCCGTACTTGATGGAGGATTTCGTGACCTTGGGCGCAATCGAACGACCCTGGGAACGGGCTCGGCGAGGCCCGCTCTTCGGCTACTTCAGCGCTCGTGATTTCGATCCCGAGCTGTGGCGTGGTGAATATCCGAACCCGGCCTTCGGGCGCATGACCGAGGGCGACGCGGCCTGGATGGCGCGCATCCTGGCGCGCTTCGACGAGGGCCTCGTGCGTGCGGCCGTGGCGGTCGGCAAGTACGACAGCGCCAACGAGCGCTACCTCGCCGAAACGTTGATCCTGCGCCGCAAAGCGATTCTTCGCCGCTACCTGTCGCGCTTGTCGCCGATTGGCGAAGTGGTCGCGACTGCGCACGGGCTGTGCGGGGTCGATCTCGCGCGGCTGACCGGAGTCGTGCCGAACGAAGCGACCTCGTTTCGCGCGCGAGCCTATCGCGGTGCGGAACACGAGCCCACGCGTGCCTTGCGCTTGCTGAGCGACACTAGCCCGCGCGTGTGCGTGGAGCTGCCGCACGTGGCTCTGAGTCCGAGCATCGCCCCGGACGACGCGCGGCGTTACCTGATCGTCGACCTCGAAAACGGCTACGCACCGGGGCCATTGCGTGCGCACCTGTATGACCTGGGCCCCGCCGCCGGGTATCGCTTGGTCGGCATCGAGCGCCCCGAGGACGCGGCTCGTCCGTAATTTCTGTCCGGTTCGTCCGGGCCGAGCGGACACGTGTCCGCCTGGCGCACACTCGAAATCCGACGCAATTGGGATACGGGTGTCCGCTTCCTGGCACTCCAAGGGGGCTCGCAACCGCCCAATCACTCGGCATGGTTTCTGCTTAGGGGCAATCATGATTTCGGCGAACACTGCTACGTCCAACTATCTTTCGACGGTTCAGAGCTACGCAGCCGTTTCTCGTGAAGAAGAGCTGGCGTTGATCCGGCGCTGGCGCTTGGACCAGGATGAGCGGGCGCGCGACGCGCTGGTTCGCTCCTCGCTCAGGCACGTGGTGTCGATTGCGCGGCGCTATCAGCGCTACGGGGTCCCACTCGCCGAGCTGATCTCGGAAGGCAATTTCGGTGTGGTACGCGCCTTGAACAAGTTCGACGGCACACGCGGTACGCTTTTCATCACTTATGCCAGCTACTGGGTGCGCGCATGCATCTTGCAGCATGTGCTCAGGTCGTGGAGCATCGTGGGCTCGGGGCTGCCACGCTCCCGCTTGTTCTTCAAGCTGCGCCGAGAGCGGGCCAAGCTGACCAGTTTGATCGGCGACGGCGCCGAGGCCAATGCCATCCTGTCGGCGCGTCTGGGCATTTCGCAGGAGCGCCTGGGTGCACTCCTGCAGCGAGTCGATCAAAGGGATTGCTCGCTCGATGCCGAGGTCTTCCAGGAGGGCTCGTTGTCAATGGTGAACACGCTCCCGAGCTCGGAGCCGGACCAGGAACAGCAGGCGCTGGCCAGCGAATTCGGCGAAAACGCGCTGGAAGCGGTGCGTGATGCGCTGACCATTCTGGATGCGCGCGAGCGTTACATCGTCGAGCATCGCCTGCTCGCCGATCGCGAGGCCGAGCTGTCGCTGGCCGACATTGGGCGCACTTTGGGCATCTCGCGGGAACGCGCGCGGCAGCTGGAAGAGCGCGCCAAACGCAAACTCCGCGCTCGGATCTCGTCGCGTTTCGGTGCTGCGGATTGGCTTGGCGCGCAGCGCGCGGCGTGAGCCACGCTGGCGCCCGAGCTTACGGCTCTAGTCGAGTCAGCGCCGAGATGCGCAGCAGCTCCGAGACTGACCAGGCTTGGAACGGGCAACCGCGTGGCGTGTGCGGCGTCTCGGCGTCGGCGATCTCCGAGACATGACCAATGCCCGCGCGGTACAGATGCGCCTGCAAGGGGGCGATGAAGCGTTCAGCGGCTTCGCGCTTGGCGGCGTTGGTATTGCCGCGGCACTTGAGCCAAGACTCCACGAATGGACCCATCAGCCAGGGCCAGACCGTGCCCTGGTGATAGGCCGTATCGCGCTGCCACACGCCGCCTTGGTAGGTCGGCACGTAGGCCGGGTCGCTCGGGGCTAGTGAGCGCAGCCCGATGGGGGTCAGGAGCTGCTGCTCGACGCTGTCGACCACGCGCCGAGCGCGTTCGGCTGACAGCAAGCTCAGCGGCAGGCCCCCGGCCGCGAACAGCTGATTCGGACGCAGCGAGGCGTCCACTCGGCCAGGCTGGTGGTCGACGTCCACTACGTCGTATAGGCAGCCGCTGGCTTCGTTCCAAAAGCGAGCATCGAAGGAGGCGCGCGCGTGCGCGAGCCAGCCCGCAAATTCTGGGGAAAGCTCCGTGGCGATGGCCAAGGCGTTGAGCCAAAGCGCCTGAATTTCCACGGGCTTTCCGCAGCGCGGGGTGACCACGTAGCCGTCTATCTTGGCGTCCATCCAAGTGAGTTGCACGCCAGCTTCGCCACAGGCCAGCAGCCCGTCTACGTCGCGTCGAATACCGAAGCGGGTGCCCCGCCCGTAGCCCGATACGATCGCGAGGATGGCGGCCTTCAAGGCTTGCCGATCGGGCAGCGAAAGCACGCTCGAGCCTCGCGCATCCTTCAACAGCTCACTCGCGGCGACCACGTACCAAAGCGAGGCATCGACCGAGTTGTATTCGGGCTTGCCGCTGTCGTCCGGAAATAGATTCGGCAACATGCCTTCGGACACCACGTGCGACCATTCCACCAGGATGTCGCGTGCCTCGCTGAAGCGCCCGGTCGAAAGGCACAAGCCACGCAGCGCAATGAATGTGTCGCGACCCCAGTCACAGAACCAGGGATACCCGGCGATGATCGTGCGGCCCTGTCCGCGCGCAACCAGATAGCTGTCTGCGGCCTTTGCCACGGGGTCCGAAAACGCGCTGCGCCGAGCGCGCTCACGACGGCTCGAGCTCGAGAAGAAGCTGTCCGCGCTGACTCCTTCTGGGAGGGCTTCGCCCGGGGTGGTCGCGCTCGAAATCCAGATCGCGGGGCCGGCCGACAAATCGAAGCGCAAGATGCCCGGTGCGGCCAGATCTTCGTCGCAGTCGAGCCCGCGTTGCTCTTCTTCAGTGTAGCGGAAGTTGCGGTACCACTCGGGCGCGTGTGTGTACGCGCCGTTGCTCAGCATGTCGACCATGGGCACGCCCGGGTACGGGGAGAAGCGTAACCGTGAACCGTGTTGCTCAGGTTCGAAGCGAAACGCCGAGTTCTCGCGCTGCAGCGCATGGAAGTCGCGACCCGAGAGCAGGGGCCGCAGGCACAACTTCACGCCGCCCGGATTGCCCTCCAAACGGAAGCTCAGCAGCACCGTGGGGCTACCATGCAGCACGAACATCTCTTGAATCACGACCAAACCCGTGCTCGCGACGTAGCGCAGCGAGGGCCAAGGTTCGGATGTGAAGCTTTCGATTCGCGCGTCGGCCTCGCTCACGACGTCGGGCGCGAAATGATGGCGGGTGAGCTGTACGCTCCCTTGTGGGGTCTCGAGCCAGGCGCGAAACCCGTTCACCAGGACGAAGCGACTGGAGGGCGGACTTTGCGCCGATAGCAGCAGCGCGTGGTAGCGCCGCGTGGCAATGCCCGAGGTCGTGCTGGAAGCAAAGCCGCCCAGACCATCGGCCTCCAGCCATTCCGAGTGCGTATCGACTGGGACGGCCATCCGTGTCTCAAGCATGGGCTCGCTGCCCGGCGGCTAGGCGCTGGTGGAGGCCGCGAGCGCGCGCTCGATGGCCTCGCGCAGCAGCGGCTCTTCGATGCGATTCTCGTAGCGCACGCCGTTGATGAACAAGGTGGGCGTGCCGACGATCCCGCTGTGCAGTGCAGCGATGCTGAGCTCGCGCACGCGCTCGGCAAAGCTGCGCGCGAGCAGCGCCTGGCGGCACGCCGCCGCATCCAAGCCGACGGCCGCAGCGGCAGCGACGAGCTGCTCGAGATCGTGACGACCGTCCAGCGCGAACAGCTGCGCATGCATGGGCCAAAATTTGCCCTGTGCTGCGGCGAATTCGGACGCTTCGGCGGCCTGCTTGTCGAACGCTTGCCCCGATTTGGGCACATGGCGGAAGACGAAGCGTAGCTTGTTGCCGTACGCTTTTCGCACCTGCTCCAGCACGGGAAATGCTTTCACGCAGTAGGGGCACTCGTAGTCGCCGTATTCGATCAAGGTGACGGGCGCATCCGTCAGGCCATCAACGTGGTCGTGTTCGACAATCGGGCTGGGCTTCACGGGCCAGAAGGTACACCCGAGACCCGGGCCAAGGGATCAGAATTCGACCGCCGCCGTCGCTCAGCCGGACGTGAACCCGATCCGTGCGTGCGTCCCGTCACAGAAGGGCTTGTTGGCGCTGCCGCCGCAGCGGCACAGGCGCGCCTGCTGAACGCGCGCCACGACGCGTCCCGTCCCGCTGGTGATTTCCAGGTTGCCGCGCACTTGCAACGGCCCGTCGGTTTGTGGCTCGACCGAGAGCGGACCGTTGCGCACCTCCAGCATGTCGGCAAGGCTCGTGGGCGGTTCGCCCGAAGCGCTGAAATTCACCTCGTGATGCGAGCCGTCACAGTAGGGCTTGTGCTTCGAGGCGCCGCAACGACACAGCGTGGCTCGAAACGCTCCGCTCTGGCCGGCGATCGATAGCTCGCCGCGTAGCGCGTACGGTCCTGCCTCACGGATCGAAAGCAAGTTGACCGGCGGCGCGACTTCGTCCGGTTTTCCGTCTTTGCGCCGATAGCGAATCGCTCCCGATGGGCAAACGTGTGCGATTTCCACCAGCGCATCGACGGGCATCGCGTCCGGGTGGATCCAAGGACCGACCACGTTGGCCAGAAACACATTGGGTGCGCCGGTGACGCAGAAGCGCGAGTGAATGCACTTCTTGCCCTCGTAGATCAGCGTCAGATCGCGACCCTCGATGTGCTCGACGCCGTCGACCAGCGTCGGGATGGGTGGTGCAAGCGGCAGCGAGACTGGGCTCGGCTTCGAGACGGACGGCGCGGGCGGCGGGATGGAGGCGGCGGCGGCAAAGTCGCGCTGCGCGCGCTCCGCCAGATCGTGGATGATGCGCGCGGCGTTGATCACGCGTGAATCGCCAGATTCAGCCAACGCATCCGCCGCAGCGGCCATCTCGGCCAAACGCTCCGCGAAGAAGCGACGCGTGCTCGCGCCGGGCGGTAGGGATGCTGCGTCGCGCAGCGCAGTGAAAGACATGCCCGCGTTGCAACCAGGACTCCCGGGGCCGGCAGGCAAACGCGTCGCGCGTTCCGCCAGCAAGGTGACGGCACGCATCAGGCCCATCGAGAGATCCACGGCCACCGCCTTTTCGGGCAATGGGCGCGAGACCAGGTAGGAGTGGGCCAAGAGTCGCAACATCAGCGCGTAGCCGGTGTTGGCGAGATCGACGGTCGCCGCGGCTTCCTCGTGCTCGATCCAGACGCGCCCAGTGCGCCCCATGGGCGGGCGCAGCACCGGATTGTGCGCGGCCGGGAAGGCCGGCTGAAAGTCGGGATTGTCGGCCTTCAGGCGAGCGTATTCGCTGCGGATGGCCAGAAACTTCTGATAGTGCGAATCAGCCGAATGCTCCGGCGCGCCCTCGCCTTGCTCGACAATCGTCGCGAACGCGCCCAGTGCGGTCTTCATGCACACGACGGGTCTCGCGCCAGCCAGCGAAAGCTCGGCGGCGGAGAGTTGCAGCAGCGGGTCACCGCTGAACGCCGCACTTTCACCCAGATGGGCCACGAAAGCCTTCAGGTTCGCGCCCAGCGTCTCGTAAAACGCGCCCACCGTTTCGTAGTCGAGCGGCATCGGCGTCAGCCGCGCGCTTTCCACGCCGCGCGTGAACTGCGTCTCCAACGCGAAGCCCTCACCGTCGGGCTCGTGTGAAGTTGCGGGCCGTTCGAGGTGCACGAAATGCTGAATCACCGCCTCGCTGAAGGGGGCCAGCTTGACCACGATGCCTGCTGGAAGATTGCCCGGATCGAGCGGAAAGTTTCCGCGACCGAAGCGCGGCGCGCCGCCCAAAGCGGCAGTGATGTTCCACACCGCGGCCAGATGACTCATCTCTTCGACGGCCACGTTCAAGATCGCGCGCCGCCAGCCAGCGACCGCGACGGCTTCACTCGCGCTCAAGCCCTCGGCCTCGCCACTGCGTAGGCTGAACGCGGCGTATAGGTACGTGCACATCAACGTGTGCTCGAGCTCGGCTGCCTCGTACAGCAAATGCACGAGTTGCTCGCGACTCGGGGGAGTAACCTCTAGGTTCGTTGCCACGGGATGGTTCTAGCAGTCTCGTTCTGTGTGGGCGAGGCGAGTGCGCATCGCGTCGAGGACCTCCGCGCTTCGGCCGGAAGCGGACACACAGCCGAAGCCGAGTTGACTCACGGAGCGCGCAGCCGCATCACCGGCCCTGGAGGATTTTGCGATGAAACCCACCCCTGCTGGTTGGCCACGCCTCAGTTCTTCCGTTTTTTACGACGATCCGCGGGCTGCGATCGACTGGCTGTGCCAAGCGTTTGGTTTCGAGCTACGGCTCAGGGTCGAGGGCGAGGACGGCGCCATTCACCACTCCGAGCTGTGCTTCGGCGAGGCCTTGATCATGGTCAGCGGTACCGGTGGCAAAGAGCCGTGGCAGGCGCTCTACCGTAGCCCGCAGGCCACGGGTTCTATCACCCAAGCCAGCGCGCTATTCGTCGACGACGTCGACGCGCATCACCAGCGCGCCTTGGCGGCCGGTGCCAGGGTCGTGCGCGAACCCGTCACCAACGACTACGGGGAGGATTACTGGGTCGATCGAAGTTACGGGGCGCTCGATCCGGAAGGCCACTTGTGGTGGTTCATGCAACGCATTCGGAGCTCCACGGATAGCGCCCACTGAGGCTGGAGTGCGGCTAGGTTGGGGACGCCAGGCGGCAACTGCGGTCGAGCACCTGGGCCACGGCATGGTGCGCGTCGCTGCTCGGAGGCCCGCCACCGCTGGCGCACAGCCAGAGCGAATCGTGGGCGCGTCCGGCGCTCGTCTCGATGTGTAATTCGACCGGCACCAAGCCGAGCAGCGCTAGGCGCGTGAGCAGCGAACCGAGCAGTCCGAGCGAGTCGGGAGCCTCGAGCGTGAGCATCAGCGATCCCCCGTAGTCGCGTGATTCCAGCAAGCGATAGCGGTCGATGACGAACGCTGGCTTGGTATTGATGTCGGTCTGTTCGGCGAGCGCTACGTAGTCGATGTCGAGCGGGCTTTGCTTTTGGCCCAGACCGAGCACATGCAGCTCGGCGATCCACATCTCGTCGACGGTGAGTCGCGCGTGGACGTGGTCGATCGAGATTTGCCACTCTGCCAAACGGCAACTCAGGTTGGCGAGCCAGGCGCCGCGGAACGGGCCGCCTAGCCGAACACGAAAATTCGCTGCTGAAAGCTCGGTTGCTTCCGACCAAGCCTCTCCCCGCCTGGTGAAAGCGCTCCCATCCGTGCGCGAGATGCGATCCATCGCTAGGTTCAATAATCGCAGTTCGGTTTCGAGACTGCAACGCCGGGCGATCGTCCAGCGAGCGCTGGCACTTTCCCGAGCTTCCCCGGCATCCCTTCAGCCGTAGCGGTCATCACGCCAGGGGTGCGCGGTCATCGAGTAGCCACGTTGTTCCCAAAAGCCGGGTGCGTTTTCGGTCAGCAGCTCGAGCCGGTTGATCCATTTGGCGCCCTTCCAGGCGTAGAGCTGGGGCGTGATCATGCGTACCGGCCCGCCGTGCTCACGGGGCAGGGGCGCGCCGTCCACCTGGTAGACCAAGAGCACGTCCGGCTTCAGCGCCTCCTCCAGCGACACGTTGGTGGTGTACTGGTCGCTGGCGTGCGCCATCAGCGCCTGCGCGCTAGCCAGCGGGCGCGCCAAAGCGAGCAGCTCCGAGACGCGCACGCCCTTCCAGGCCAGGTCGAACTTGGACCAAGTGGTGACGCAGTGAAAGTCACTCACGTCTTCCACCTGCGGTAGCTCGAGCAGCTCGCGGAAGCCGAGGACGAGCGGCGCTTCCACCGCACCGTCGACGGTCAGCCGGAACGACTCGCGCGTGACCTCGGGCAAGATCCCCAGATCGAGCACCGGCCACTTCTTGCTGGGACTTTGCCCGACGGGCAGCTTGGGCATGCCGTGACGATTGCTGGCTCCGCTGCCGAGCGGGTTCGGATCGGCCATGCCCGGTGTTGCTTGGCTGCGCGCTTCCCAGCGTTTTCGCAGCTCCATCCGAGCTTCAATGATGCGCTCGAGCTTCGAGGTTGCCACGTTCATTAGCCTACCATCTCTCACATCGTAGCGCGACCGTGGCGCGACCGTAGCGCGAACGGTAGCGCGAACGTAAGTGGATGTCTTACGGCGAATCCCAGTCTGAGTCAGCGTCTCAGTTTGCATCAACAGGTGTTTGCAAAATGCCTAGGTACATAGCGGGTTCAACTCCCGTACTATCGAAGACATGATTGGACCAGCAGCTCTGCTCGCGGCTTGCTCACTCAACGCTTTCGGCGCCTACGATGTGCTGTCGGCGAACATCACGCATCCACACCCCTCACTCGAACGCGTGGTGTATCAGATCGAAGTCGATCACCAGCCGCTCAATCGCTTCGCCATCACCCACGTGAGTGAAGCGCACGGCGGACATGCTGGGCCAGTGATGCTCTTGAGTCCGTTCTTGCTGTCCGGCAAATTTTACGAAATCAGCGAGACCGGTGAGTACATGAAGTCGGCCGCGGGCGAGCTGGCCAAGGCGGGCTTCGACGTCTGGTTGGTCGATCAGCGCCGTACCGGTTTGCCCGTCGGCGCCTGCGAATCAGGCGCGGATTGCAGCGCGATGGCAAGTTGGGATTTCGACGCGTACTCGCAAGACGCGCTGTTCGCGTTGTCTCTGCTCAAGTCGTTCAATCCGCGTCGAAAGCCGGTCGTGGGAGGTTTCTCCGCCGGTTCCAACGCCGCGCTCGCGACCGTCAATCGCGCGCCGCGTGAGTTCGCCGGCGTGTTTTTGTACGAGGGCACCTTCTACACGGAAGATCCCGTGATCGCTGCGCACAACGACGCCATCTGCAGCTCGGTCGAGGGCGCGATTGCCGGCGGAGCACTGTACGATCCGAGCGTCGCTGCGCTCGGCACGGTGCTGCAACTGGCTCAGGTAGACCCTTCGGGGCTCTCGCCGATACCCGCCTTCCCGCCGGGCACCACCAACCGTCAGTCGATGTTTTACGTGTTCGGCACGCCGCCGCCACCCGGCGCGTTTGCGCCGACGCCCGGCTTCATCCGCAACAAGGTGGACTTCGCCGCTCAGCGCTTCGTGTACACGAACGAGCAACGTTTGCTGCTCGTAGGGCCGCTGTTCGACAACTACGGCTCACTTGCGGCGGAGCGGGATTTGGCCTGTGGCCTTGCGGGGCGAGACGACAGCCACTACCGGAACGTGGGTGAGTTTCGCGGGGACGTGCTCGTGTACGTGGAAGGCACGGGCTTCGGCCCAGCCATGTTCGACACCGTTTCGCTGTTCGACCACGCGGCTCACGTCACTATCGACCACCATCCGGAGCTCGCTGAGGCCGATCCGTACTTCGGCGTCCGCTGGAAGCAGACCTTCCTGAAACCCCTGCAAGACTGGCTCAAGCGAACCCTTTGAGGGTTGGCTGGCCCGCGCGGCGAGGCGCCAAAATGGCCGCAGAAGCAGATTGTTTCGCGCGCGGCGAAACAGGCGAGCAGGGCCTCGACCAAACGATCTTGCTCTCTCGGGCTGCCCGAGCAAAGACTGCGAAGGTCTCGAACCGCACCTTCTCCCAGCTCTTTGCCCGATCCGAAAATGACCGAGTTTCTCGAAACGATGCCCGTTGGCTACAGCCAGTTCTTTACGACCAGTGAGGTCGCGGATCATGCGCGGGTCGTGGCACGCCGAGGCTCGCACTTGGTTCACGCCGAAATTTGCGCCGGTCCATCCGGCGAGCAGGTCTGCGTCGTGGCCGAGGACCGGCCGGGGCTTCTCGCGCTCGTCACTGACGCGCTGCTCGTTCATGGCCTGAGCATTCGCAATGCCAAGGTGTACTGCAGGAAGCGCGCAGACGGTCTGTCCGAAGCCGTTGATTTCTTCCAGTTGCAGCACTCGAAGGGTGAGGTTGGCATCGGGGGCGCGGAGCTCGCGGCATTCTTGCAAACGCTGTCCGAGCTCGTGGCAGAAGAGGTGCTTGCCGCGTCTCGACCGAGCGTGGCCCCGACCTCCAGCTCCCCGACCACGCGCGTCTACTTCGACCTGGAGGCGCTGCGCCGCGGCGAAGTGACCTTGCTGGTCCAAGCGCCGGACACGGAGGGCTTGCTGAACGCGATCACGAACGCGCTGCACGCGCAAAACGTACACATCCGCGCCTCCGAAATCCGCACCGAGAACGGCGTGGCCCACGATCGCTTCGATCTGGTCAGCAATGACGCGCAAGTGCTGTCTGCCGTCCGCTTGTGCGATATTCAGCAGGCCGTGCACGCCGGGCTGCCCAAGGTCGCCCGCCGCTGACGTGAGCCATGCTGCGACTGATCAGCGGCTTCGAGCGTCGGGTGAGCGCGGACACGCGCGATTTGATCTTTCGCTGTTTGTTTTCGTCGATCTTTCTCGGCCTGGGCAGCGAGCACCTGCTGGATGACCGTCTGATTCAGCATTTCATGCCGATTTGGGTCGGCTATCCCTTGCTCGCCTCGCGCCTCAGCGGGATCGTGCTGCTGATCGGCGGTCTATCGATTCTTACGGGCTACCGCATCCAACTCGGGGCCCGGCTGCTGGGCGCTTTCGTGTTCATCGTCACCTTGACGGTGCACGTGCCGGGCGTGTTTCAGGTCCCGGCCGATATTCCGCCCGATGCGGCTTGGCTCTGGGCCGTGTTCCAACGCTCGAACCTGGTCAAAAACCTGTGCTTGTTCGGCGTCTGCGTGCACCTCACCACGCACGCCCCAGGTCGCTTCAGCATCGACGCGTGGCGCGCGCGCCGCGTGTCCAGCCAGCGCACACCGGGCTGAGTGGTTCGGGCGCACTCGAGCGCCGAGTTAGCGCCCTTCCGAGACCTCTTCGATCGTATCCGGGATCAGGCCGTGGGCTTCTCGGTGCACGAGCAGCGCTGCCTCGGCGCTGGGGGCTTCGGATAGGCACATCACGGTTCCGCTCGCGGGATCGAGCCAATAGTTCAAGTATTTCACGTCGTGTTTGGCGCCTTCGGCCAGGTCCTTCTTGTGCGCTTCCGCCACGTCCGAGGCGGTGACCTTGCCTGCGCCCAGGTGATGCACGTCCATGAACAGCTTCTTGCCGGGCGTGGGCTGCCAATCCGGGCTATCCGCTACGACCTCGCTGATCGTTCGGGCGAGCAGACCGTGGGCCTCTCGATGCACGGCGTTGGCGGCCTCGGCCGAAGGCGCCTCGGCTAAACAGAAGATCTTGCCCTGCTTTTCGTCGAGCCAATACGCCTTGTAGTCGACACCGTATTTGCCTTCGGTGGCAACGTCCTTTCGATGCGCCCCGGCGACGTCCTGGGCGGTCACTTTGCCCGGGCCGAGCTCGTGCACGTCCATGAACAGCTTTTTGCGGGTGATCGTGACTGGCGCGTCCGCCGTAGCCGTTTTCGGCTGAGTTTCCGGATTGGTTCCAGGCTTCGAGTCTGCCTGGGTCTTGGCGTCGGCTCCGGGTTGCTTCTCGCATCCCGCAGCAATCAACCCCATGAATCCGAGTATCATGATTGCGTTTCGCATGCACAGCGATACGGAGTACGGCCGGCGGCGTTTCGCCCGCGTTCGAGAATCGCGCGGAGCCTGGCGGAAGCCGGGCCAACTCAGCGCGAGTCGCTGACGCCGCCGTTGCCCGTGCTGCTGACCACAATTGCGATGTCTTCCGAGGGATCTCCGATCCCTTCGCGTGCTAGCTTGCTGTAGGCTGCGGTAGCGATGGCACAGTCGAACCGGGTCGGAGCGGAGGCAAAAGTCGAAGCGGGGGCAAAGCCGCCTTCGCGTGGGCTCGCGTTCGTGTTCTCGTTGTTCGTCCCGGGCATGGGACACGTTTACTTGGGCCACTGGCGTCGCGCGCTGCTTTGGGTCTGTGCGCCCAGCTTGCTGCTCTGGCTGTTCTGCGCCTGCACGATCCTGGTCCCGCTACGTTGGGCGTTCGCGTGGCTCGTGCCCGCTCTGGTGCTCGTGGCGGGGCTCGCCTGGTGCGGCGCGGCGATCGATGTGTGGCTGCTGCCACGCGCGCATTTTCGCAGGACCGCGT
>Ga0247773_1000224_pt1 | contig 26680 bp, 19 predicted proteins | sample UWRJL092311B6_FD_179934 | JGI IMG/M metagenome (GOLD analysis project Ga0247773, IMG submission 179934) | Plant litter microbial communities from Arlington Agricultural Research Station in Wisconsin, United States - UWRJ-L092-311B-6 | ecosystem: Environmental > Terrestrial > Plant litter >... | reverse complement strand
TGCAACCCGCTGAACCAGATCGGCGAGGTGCTCGACGTTTCCTTCCCCGTGCGCCTGGGAAGCCTGGAGCTGCGCAACGACGGGCTGCTGGGCTACTGGCTCCCGTCCGTGGGCTACGGGACCTTCTACACGGTGCACGTCCCCGGCAGTGTGGACCTGTCGGACACGTACCTGAAGCCGATCGTGGCCGGCAGCGGCACCGGCGCGCAGTACCAGGGCGACGTGTCGCTGAAGTGGAACGGCGCGCCGGTGACGGCCACGCTGCTGGTGGACCCGCGCGGCAGCGTGCACGCCTGCACCGGGATCCTCCCCGTGGCCAGCGCCTCTCTCCCCGCCGGCACGGTGGAGGCGCTGATGAGCTCGCTCTCCGTCACCTTCCAGACCGGCCCGGTGATCGCCGACCCGGGCACGCTGCGCCTGCCGCTGCCCGCCGAGAAGGGCGGTAGCTGGAGCTGGGTGCAGGCCGTCCCCGCCCCCACCGCGTGGGAGGTGGACCCCGTGGTGGACGCCGACGACCGCGCCCGCCTTCCCGACGGGCTGCTGCGGCTGCGCGACGGCTGGCTGCAGCTCACCGCCCCCGGCACGGGCGACGGGTGAGACTGATCCCCGATCCGAGGAGCGGTTGTATTCCGCACCGACCTCGCGGATGTCGTCCCCGGGAATGGGACGGCGCACCATCGCATGGTCCACGTCGGCGCTTGGGGCTGGCTCCGCAAACTGCGTCATCGGGGGGATTTCGCCCAAGCCGCGATCCCGGCCCCCCGCGCGGGATTCCGTGCACGCGGACACGGTGACCGGCCGTGCGCGTGCGGGACTCGATGACGCGCGGGCCAGTGGTGTCCAATTTTAAAAATTTCGATCACTCCACCGAGCGCAGCGTTGCAGGTGGCCTCCGGCGGCACCTCCTCGAGCTCGGCTGCGGGCGAGGGGGGACAAGGGCCGCCGGCACGGGGCGGATACGCCCCGATGCGTGAAGGATGCGCGCGCTCCGGGCCGGGACGCCCGGCCCGGAGCGCAGCGGGGGGACACGCCCACACCCCACGCCGTTCCCATCTTTCCGACGGCACCTCGCCGGATCGCGTGGCATGACGCCCGCCGGGCCTCTGGCCCCGGCACCGCCCTCCCCTTACCCCTGCTCCGATGCCCTCCACTCTGCTGCAGTTCGCCGCGGCCACCCAGCCCAACCCCCTGATCGCCAGCCCCCCCGCCGGCCCGGCCAACCAGGCCACGGTGTTCGTGCTGGGCACCAACCAGTCCGCCCACGACGCGGCGATCGAGGGCGTGTCGGTGGCCATTCCCCTGGGCGGCGAGGGCGCGGACCTCACCCGGAACGGGTCGGCGATCTCGCCGGTGCCGCCCGACGGGTGGAAGGTGACGGGCAAGGACCTGGGGGCGGACCTGGCCACCTTCACCTTCGCCCCCGCAACCACCGGCGGCGGCGTGGTGCCCGCGCGCGGGAGCGTGGTGTTCTCCTTCGGCGGGGTGGAGGTGAACCAGACGGCGGGGAGCTGCCCCCTGGCCGTGACCGAGGGGAGCGGCGGCTGCACCCCGGGCGTCGACTGCCCCACCGCCACGCCCGGCGTGGTGAAGGTGCCCACCGGCTGGTCGGAGGTGGAGCTCTCCGCCGAGCCCGCCTACCTCGACCAGGGGCAGAACACGCTGGTGAGCTGGAGCGGCCCCTCGGGCGCCACCTACACCCTCCGCTACCCCACTCCCGCGGGCACCGTGACCGTCCCCGCGCCGGGCGCCCCCCCGCTGGCGCCCATCGGCGCCTACACCCCGCCCCAGCCGCTGAAGGGAAGCACGCTCTTCACGCTCGACGTGGAGGACGTCCCCTTCCGCGACCAGCGCCAGGTGATGGTGACGGTGTTCACGCCCCCCGCGATCCAGGCGTACGACGGCGCGCTGGTGGCCGGCGAGCGCGGCCCCGCGCTCTCGCTGCGCTGGCTCGCCGACGGCGCCGGCGAGTGCACGATGACGCTGTGCGGCGCCGTTTCCAACGCGTCGCTCGACGGGAGCTTCGTGGTGCCGGGAAGCCGGGGCCCGGTGATGGGGGCGGCGATGACGCTCACCGCCACGGGGCCCGGCGCCGGCGGTCCGCTCACCTCGCGGGCCACCGTGTGGGTGGGCTTCGCGCCGCGGGCCACCGTGACGCTCGCCGAATACGCGAACGGCCTCGCCTTCCTCCCCGACGGAACGCTGCTGGTGCTGGGGATGTCCACGCTGGCCACCTACACACGGACGAACGACGCGAAGAACCCGTTCACCCTGGCCGGCCCGCCGGCGGCGATCCCCTACCCCACGCCGGGGCCGGGCCCGGCCCGGCTGACCACGGCGTTCGCACCGGCCCGGGGCGGCGCGCGGGTCTACGTGGCCGCCGGCGACGTGGGGTTCTGCGGGATGCTCACGTACGGCGCCACCACGACCCCTGCGGCGCCGTACGCGCTGCTGGGAAACCCGTTGCGTGCCGGCGAGTGGCCGATCCGGGCCGGCACCAGCCCCGACGGCTCGCTGGCGTACATGCTGGACGCCGCGCCCGCGGCGGTGTGGGCCTTCCAGGCGCAAAACGACCCCGGCGCGCCGCTGGTGCCGCTCGGCTCGCCGTGCGCGGTGGGCGGCACCCCGTGGACGCTCACCGTGGCGCCCAACGGAACGCTGCTGGTGACCGACGTTCACGACAACGCCGTCATCGTGCTGGCCCCCACCGGCCTCGCCGGGACCCCGCTGGCCGCCGTGGGTCCGCCGCTGCCGGTGGGCGGCGTGCCCACCGGCGCGGCGGTGTCACCCGACGGCGCGTGGGTGTACGTGCCCACCCAGGGTGGCACCGTCGCCCTGCTGCGGGCCACGGGCGATCCCTCCACCCCGTACGCCGTGGTGGGGATCTCGCCCGTCGTGGGCCAGAGCCTCGGCGCCGTGGCCGTCACCCCCGACGGCGCCTGCGTCTTCGTGGCCGACAGGCTGGGGAACACCGTGGCGATGCTCACGCAGACCGGCGACCCCGCCGCGCCGCTCGCGCAGGTGGGCGACGCGATCCCCTTCGACGGCACCCCCATCGACATCGCGGTCTCGCCCGACGGGACGATGGTGGTGGTCGCCAGCGGCATGCAGCTGACCGTGCTCGCGCCCGCCTCCATCTCGGGCGGCTCGTCTGCCGCGTCTGCCGGGCTCGACGCCCCGGCCGTCCTGGCGAGCTGAACGCGCGCGCCTCTCCCCGTTGCGCGACACGGACCGCGGACCGGAGGGGCCGCATCACCTTCAACAGCGGCGGGGGGATGGATGGCGATGGACGTGTCCGCATGGCTCCGCGCGATCCTCTCGCTGGCCGGGCCTGGAACGGACGCTCCGCCACCCCTCTGGTACAGCGTGGACGACGTGGTGGGGAACAACACCGGGCTGAACTTCCCCTTCAGCTGGATCTGCTACGGCCCGCTCTCGCGATGACCCGCGTCGCTCCGACGCACCGGATGACCTTCACACAAGGCGGGGAACGATGGTGCCAGACCTGTTCGCGTGACGTTCGCACGCGCCTCCGCCGCCGGCCGGACATCGGCTTGCGGCGCCCTTCATATCCCCACCGCAGGTGATACCATGACCGATCCGATGCTGACGTATTCGCTGAACCCCGCGCCGTTCCCGCTGCAGGCCAGCGCGGCCACCGGCGGGCTGTCGCCGGCCACGCTCACGGTCGTGGGCACCAACGCCACCGCCGCGGCGGTCTCGCTGCAGGGCGTTTCGATCACCCTCAACGTCAGCGAAGACGCCACCGGGCTCACCCCCGACCCCGCCGGGATCGGCCCCGTGCCGCCCCCGGGGTGGCCGGCGGCCACGATGAGCGTCGCGGCGGGCACCGCCACCTGGACCTTTCTTCCGGCGCCGGGCAGCGGGGGCGCGATCACCGTTCCCGCCGGCGGGTCGCTGGCCTTCACGTTCAACCAGGTGCAGGTGAACCGCGTCCCCGGCTTCACGCCGGTCACGGTGATGGAGGGGAGCGGGGGATGCTCGCCCCCCCAATGCCCCACCACGAAGACGCTGGGGGTGACCAAGTTCCCCAACGGCTGGGGAACGGTTTCGTTCTGGGCGTCGCCGCCGGAGGTGCCGCAGGGCGTCGGGCCCACCCTGGGGTGGTCGGGGCCCTCGGGGGCCACGTACCACATCGACTACTACACGCCCCAGACCGGGGTGATGATCGTGCCCGCCGAGGGTGAGGCGCCGTTCGCCAGCCACGGGGAGTATCCGACCGCGGCGAACCCGCTCTCGCTGCAGCAGACCACCACCTTCACGCTCCTGGTCACCGAGACGGTGGCCGGCCAGACGTACAACGCGCAGTGCCAGGCGACCGTAGCCGTGGAGCTCCCCGACGCGGTGATCACCCGCTTCACGGGGACGGTGGGCGGGTCGCGCGCCGAGCCCACGCTCACGCTGCACTGGGCCACCCGGAACGCCATGCAGTGCCAGGTCGGCGGCGTCGGCGACCTGCTCGGCCCCAGCGGCTCGTGGCCCTCGCAGACCCCGCTGCAGATGCCGCTGCAGCAGATCTACACCCTCACCGCCTGGAACGCCGCGAACGTCACCACCACCGCCACCTGGCACATGCCGCCGGTGATCGCGAGCTTCGGCGGCGCGCCCCGGGTGACGGTCTCCGGGAACTCGGTGGCCGTGGCGCTCGAGCTGACCTGGGCCGCGCTGCTGGCCGACAGCTGCACCCTCTCGGGCGTGGCCGGCAAGGTTGCCGCCAGCGGCTCCCACACCTTCGATCCCACCGTGGCGGCTCCGCTCGCCACCGCGTACACCCTCACCGCCGTCAACGGGCCGCAGACCACCACGGCCACCGTGAACGTGGCCTGGGGCGTGAGCGCCGTTCAGGTGCAGGCGATCCCGGAGAGCACGTGCCTGGGGCTGGCGGCCACGCCCGACGGCGCGTCGCTGCTGCTGGGCACCTCGGACGACGGGACCACCGGGCAGGTGACGCGGCTGGACGCCGCCACGCTGGCGGTCACGCAAACCTCGCCGGCCCTGCCCTGGCAGGTCGGGGCGCTGGCGGTGTCACACGACGGGAGCCGCGTGTTCGCCCGGGCGTTCATCAACGGCGGGCTGCTGGCGCTGGATGGCGTGACGCTGAAGCCGGTGGGCTCTTCGTCGCTGGAGCCGGCCGCCTACGGAGGGCTTGCGGTGACCCCCGACGGCAAGCGGCTCCTGGTGTTGGTGCCCGGCGCCGTCACCGCGCTGGACGCGGCCACGCTGCATCCCCTGGGCGTGAGCACGCCGCTCTCAGAGCCGCAGCGTGTGGCGGTGTCGCCCGACGGCACGCGTGTGTACGTGGCCTGCCGCACCGACCCGGAGGGCGGCGACGGCTGCGTGGCGGTGCTCGACGCCGTCACGCTGCAGCCGGTGCCGGGCTCGCCGGTACCGCTCCCCGACGTGTTCGACGTTTCCGTCTCTCCCGACGGGGCCCTGGTGTTCGTGACGTGGGGTGGTTGGCCATGCCTGTCGGTGATCGATGCCGCCACGCTGCAGCGGATCGAGCCGGTTGTGCCGCTCGGCGATGGGTTTGCGGAGGCCGCCAGCGCGGTGGACGGGAGCCGCGTCTTCGTAAGCGGCATGTCTGGCATGCTTATGGTGATGGTCCCATCCCGCGTCACCCGCGCCGGCTGAGGCCCGCGGCCGGTCGTGCGGAGCCGCGTCGCCGCGCCGACCGACGAACCTTCGAACGCAAAGTGGGGAACGATGGTGATCCACCTGTTCGCATGGCCGGCCCGCTGCAGCCGGACGCCGTCGGCTCCATCGGGAATGCTGCGGCTGGTGCGCCACGACGCGCGGAGCATCCGCACAGGCCTTATGGGCAGCGCCCTGATCTCCGGTGAAGCCGTTTCCGCTGATTCAATCAGTTGTGCGACGTAATGCGCCATCCAAGATGCCAACAGGTCGTCCTTGGTATCGAGTTGAGCAGCGGACTCAGCCCGCCGGACGCTCGGGGGCCGGGGATGGCGGCGACGTGCCGGGGGCGGCAGGCGCGTTGAGCTGCGCGTAGAAGCTCTCGGTGGCGGCGAGGCGCTCCACTTGCGTGCGCAGCTCCTCCACCTCGGCCTGCAGGTGCGGCACTCGCGGGTCTTCGAGCAGCGCGGGCTGCTGGGTGTCGCCGCGCGGGAGATGGCGGTAGCGCGCGCCGCGAACGCCCGCGATGGCGCGCGCCGCGATCGAGATGCCGATCCCGGCGAAGATGAAATCGATCCCGTGGAGGAAGAACACGGCGGATCTCCTGTGAGGCCGTGGGGCGGAGCGGAGGGGTGCGTGGCTATGATCAGCCACGCATCAAGATACTGCCGCCCCCGCCTCGCTGGGGAGTGTGGCGCGCGGGGGGTCGCCGCCGGGCTGCAGCTGGGCGTAGAACGACTGCGCTGCGGTGAGCCGTTCCACCTGCGTGCGCAGCTCGTCTAGCTCGGCCTGCATCTGCGGCACGCGCGGGTCGGCCGCGGGCGCGAGCTGCGCCGGCTGCCGCGACGCGCGGATCCGCGCCACGCCCTTGGTTGTGCTGCGGATCAAGATCGCCGCGCTGGCGGCCAGCACGGGAAACAGGGCCAGAAAGAACCAGGGCGGCGGCGGACCTTGCACGGCAGTGCTCCTGTGCGGGCGTGATGGCAGATCTCTGGCGGGTGCTTCTACGCGCCGAGCCGCGGAAAGGATTCGCGCCGGCACCGTGGATGCTTCCGGCCCGGCAAGGACACGTCGATCCGCCGATCCGCCATCCATCCCACGACCAGCACCCAGCACCCAGCACCCAGTCGCAGATGACGATCGAATCCCAGCCCGCGTCCGCCATCGCCCGCTCGATCCCCGAGTGGCTGCGGTCCGGCGTGATCTACCAAATCTACCCTCGCTCGTTCCAGGACACCAATGGCGACGGCGTGGGTGACCTGCCGGGGATCGCCGCGCGCCTCGATCACCTGCGCGGGCTGGGGGTGGATGCCGTGTGGATCTCGCCGTTCTACCCGTCGCCCATGCGCGACTTCGGCTACGACGTGACCGACCACTGCGCGGTGGACCCGCTGTTCGGCACGCTGGGCGACGTGGATGCGCTGATCGCCGGGGCGCACGCGCGCGGGATCCGCGTGATCCTCGACTATATCCCCAACCACACGTCCGACCTGCACCCCTGGTTCGTGGAGGCGCGCTCGGGGAAGGACAGCCCGCGGCGCGACTGGTACGTGTGGCGCGACCCGGCGCCCGGCGGCGGGCCGCCCAACAACTGGGTGAGCGCGTTCGGCGGCAGCGTGTGGGAGTGGGACGCGGCGAGCGGGCAGTACTACCTGCACACCTTCCTGCGCGAGCAGCCCGACCTCAACTGGCGCAACCCGGCGGTGAAGGAGGCGATGCTCGGCGTGATGCGCTTCTGGCTGGACCGCGGCGTGGACGGGCTGCGCGTGGACGCGGTACAGAACGTCATCAAGGACGAGCACTTCCGCGACAACCCGCCCAACCCGAACTACCGGCCGGGCGACGACCCGTTCAACGTGCTGGAGCGCGTGTACAGCGGCGACCGCCCCGAGGTGCACGACCTGATCGCCGACATGCGCCGCCTGGTGGACGGCTACGGCGGCGGCCGCGTGCTGATCGGCGAGATCTACAACGCCGTGGAGCGGCTGATGCCGTACTACGGCCGTGACGGCGGCGGCACCCACTTCCCCTACAACTTCCAGCTGATCCTCCTGCGCTGGAACGCGCGGGAGATCGACGCGGCGGTGCGGCGCTACGAGGCGCTGCTGCCGGCGGGCGCCTGGCCCAACTGGGTGCTGGGCAACCACGATCGCCACCGCATCGCCAGCCGCGTGGGCCCGGCGCAGGCGCGCGTGGCGGCGGTGCTGCTGCTCACGCTGCGGGGCACGCCCACGATCTACTACGGCGACGAGATCGGGATGACCGACGTGCCCATCCCGCCCGAGCGCGAGCGTGACCCGTGGGGAATCAACCTTCCCGGCCTGGGGCTGGGGCGCGACCCCGAGCGCACTCCCATGCAGTGGAGCGGCGCGCCCAACGCGGGCTTCAGCACCGCCGATCCATGGCTCCCCATCGCGGCTGACTACCGCGAGACCAACGTGGAGACGCAGGCGTGCGACCCGGCCTCCATGCTGTCGCTGCACCGCCGCCTGATCGCCCTGCGCCGCGCCGAGCCCGCGCTGGCCGTCGGCTCCTATGCGCCGGTGGACGCGGAGGGCGACTTGCTGGCGTACCTGCGCGAGCACCACGGGCGACGCTTCCTGGTCGCGCTCAACCTGGGCTCCACGCCCGTGTCGCTCCCGTTCGACGGCGCGGGGGAGATGGTGCTGTCCACCGATGCGGAGCGGCGCGCGGAGCCGGTCCGCGGGCGCGTGGAGCTGCGCGGCGACGAGGGCGTGATCGTCCGGGTCGACTGAGTCAGGGGACGCGGCGGGGTCGGCGAACTGCCTTGGTCACACGGAGGAACGGAGGAAACGGAGGAACAGCAGTTCTCCGTTCCCTCCGCTCCTCCGTGTGACCCGTTGTTCTCTGTCGGTTCGATCGATCATACCAGATCCGGGTGATCAGTTGGTCGTTTGTCGCGACACTCCAACCGCTGTCATCCTGAGGCCGGCCACGCTGTAACTGATCTTCACGCAACAGGTTGCAGGCCGAAGGATCTATAACCGCGTCTGAACGTGAGCTGGTGGATCACATCAACTCTTCAGGCGGATCTGGTATCAGTCCCCGCGGACCGCGCTCGGGGACGCAAGGTCCTGCTGCACGGCGGCGTACGCAGCCGGGTCCACGGCCTGCAGCCCGCTGTCGGCGAGGTAGCGCTCCACGGCGCGCCCGGGGTCGGCCAGGGAAAGCGTGCCGCCGCCGCCGCACTGCGCCATGATGGTGCCGCGGTAGGCGCGCAACTCGGCACAGCCGGGGAGCACCGGCTCGGCATACCTCGACACGATCCCGCGATAGCCCAGCCCCGGCGGCGAGGGCGGCTCCGTTGCCCCCCCCCAGCGAGCGGAGCCTCTGACGGAGCGTGGTGGTCTGGGAGCGGCTCAGCATCCACACCGGGTTCGCGCGGCCGCTGTACACGTCGGCCTCGGCCACCAGGCGCTCGCCGGGCCGGGGCGGTACCTTGCACGCGGGCTGCATCGCGATGCTGGCGGCGGCGAGGAACGCAACGGCGATGGCAGTGCGCGGGCGGCTCCATCTCATGTAAGCCGTGCGCCGGGAGTGGGTTGGCAGATTACCAGTCATCGTTTTGAATCCTGAGAAGTGTACAGGTTCTGAAAATCTAACGCTGGGCTAATGGCGCGCGAGATGCTAAGAAATTAACATAGGCCGCACGGGTCCGATTTCGAAACCCGGTGATCGGAACGCGGCGACCCAACCTTGTGAACGCGCCGCGTATCTAACACCCGCACAACCGCTCCCCCGGCACCCGCGGCGCGCCGTCGACTCGGCGCCCGCGGCCCCGCACCCTCTCAGCGGCGGAAACCTTCCATGCGCTCCAGCATCGCCCTTCCCACCTTGATCGCCGCCGCGGGTCTCGCGGCGTGGCAAGCTCCGGCTCATTCGCAGACACCGGTGGCCGCCGCGCAGGCGTCCGCTGCCGCCACCGCCCGGCGGCAGGCGATGGCCGTGCGCCTGTCGGGCGCCGCGCCCAGGCTGGACGGCGTGCTGGACGACGCCGCGTGGGCGCAGGCGCAGCCGATGAGCGACTTCGTTCAGCGCGCGCCCAACCCCGGCGCCGCCGGCACGCTGCGCACCGAGGCGCGTCTGCTGTACGACGACGCGGCGGTGTACGTGGCCGTCCGCGCCTTCGACCCGCACCCCGACTCGATCGTGGCGCCCGTGGGGCGGCGCGACCTGGCCGGCGTGAGCAGCGACTGGGTGCACGTGATGCTGGACAGCTACAACGACAAGCGCACCGCCTTCCGCTTCTCGGTGAACGCCGCGGGGGTGCAGAAGGACGCCTTCCACAGCAACGACACCAACGAAGACCTGGGGTGGGACGCGGTGTGGGAGTCGGCGGTGAAGGTGGACTCGGCCGGGTGGGCGGCCGAGTACCGCATCCCCCTGTCGCAGCTGCGCTTCTCCAGCGGCGCCGAGGGCGCGCGCACGTGGGGGCTGCAGGTCTCGCGCGAGATCGCCCGGCGCAGCGAGGTGGACGACTGGGCGGTGGAGCGGCGCGACGTGAACGGCTTCGTGAGCCAGTTCGGCGAAGTGGGCGGGATCAGCGGGCTGCGCTCGGGGCGCAGGCTCGAGGTGCTGCCCTACACCTCGGCGCGGCTCACCCGCGCGCCCGACCGGCCGGGCGACCCGTTCTACTCCACCAACCAGGCCGTGGGCGGTATGGGCGCCGACCTCAAGTACGGGCTCACCAGCAACCTGACGCTCACCGCCACCATCAACCCCGACTTCGGCCAGGTGGAGGCCGACCCCAGCGAGGTGAACCTGAGCGCGTTCGAGTCGTTCTTCAGCGAGCGCCGGCCGTTCTTCACCGAGGGGAGCGACATCTTCCGCTTCAGCGCCAACTTTCCCTACGGCGTGCGCGGCGGGGGCTTTCGCAACGACCAGCCGTTCTACTCGCGGCGCCTGGGCCGGCAGCCGCAGGCCAGCGACCCCGACGCCGAGTTCGCCGAGCGCCCCGAGGCCACCACCATCCTGGGCGCGGGCAAGCTCAGCGGGAAGACGGCGGGCGGGCTGTCGGTGGGCGTGCTCGACGCTCTGACAGCGCGCGAGCAGACCACGTACATCGACCCCGCCAGCCAGCGGCGCACCGCCACCGTGGAGCCGCTCACCAACTACCTGGTGGCGCGCGCCATCCAGGACTTCCGCGGCGGCCAGAGCGCGGTGGGCGGCATCGTCACCGCCACCTATCGCGACCTGGACGCGGGCGACCCACGGCTGGCGGTGCTCACGCGTAACGCCGTGGTGGCGGGGGTGGACGCGCGGCACCGCTTCGGCGGCGGCAACTACGAGCTGACGGGGGCGCTGCTGGGCAGCACGGTGCACGGCGCCGCGGCGGCCATCTCGCGCATCCAGCTGGGCCCCGGCCACTACTTCCAGCGGCCCGGCGCCAGCGACGTGGAGTACGACCCCACGCGCACCTCGCTGAGCGGGTGGCTGGCCGACGCCAAGCTGGAGAAGAAGGGCGGCGGCCACATGCGCGGCGGCCTGTACGCGCACGCGCGCTCGCCGGGGTTGGAGATGAACGACGTGGGCTACCAGCGCAGCACCAACTGGATCCTGCAGGGAGGGTGGATCGGCTACAACCACTTCGAGCCCGCGGGCCGGTTCCGCAGCTGGGACGCCAACTTCAACGCCTGGAACGGGATGAACTTCGCCGGCGAGCACCTGAGCACCGGCGTCAACGTGAACGGGAGCTGGAACCTCAAGAACAACTGGGGCGGCTGGTGGGGGAGCGACACCGAGCTCCCCGCGCTGCGCACCGACGTGCTGCGCGGCGGCCCGGCGTTCACCGGGCCCACGTACACCGCCTACAACGCGGGCGTCTTCTCCGACACCCGCAAGCGCGTGTACGGCGAGCTGTACTTCGACGGCTACAACGAGGTGAGCACGGTGGGGAAGAGCTGGTCGGTGGGGAGCACCATCAACCTGCGCGCCGGCGCGCGGATGCGCTTGGCGCTGGGGCCCAGCGTGAACTGGGGGCGCGACCCGTGGATCTTCGTGGCCAGCCCGCAGAGCGAGGACGGGCAGTCGCACTACGTGTTCGCCGACATCCGCCAGCGCACGGTGAGCCTCACCACGCGCATGACCTACGCCTTCACGCCCCGGCTCACGCTCGACTTCTACGCGCAGCCGTTCGTGGCGGCGGGCGAGTACGGCGGGCTGAAGGAGGTGACCGACCCGCGCGCCGAGGAGTTCGACGACCGCTTCAGCCACTTCGGAACCGCGCTGTCGCTGGCCGACGGGGTGTATTCGGTGGACCGCAACGACGACGGTGCGGCCGACTTCACCTTCGACCAGCCCGACTTCAACTACAAGGCGCTGCGCAGCAACCTGGTGCTGCGCTGGGAGTACCGTCCGGGGAGCGCGCTGTTCGTGGTGTGGAGCCAGGGTCGCGAGAACTTCGAGGTCGACGGCCGCTTCCGCCCGAGACGCGACTTCGGCCGGCTGTTCGACGGCGGCCACTCGCCCAGCACCAACGTCCTGCTGGTGAAGTTCAACTACTGGTTGAACTTGTAGACCCCCACGACGATGGATCGAGACACGAAAGCCCCGGCCGCAAGGCTGGGGCTTTCGTGCATCTCATACTCATTCCAGATCCATCGTTGCGGCAGCAGGACCTGCTGAGGTGTCACACAGAGGCACAGAGACACAGAGAAAAAACCTCGGTTCTCTCTGTCTCCGTGGTGACAAAGCAGCTCAGCCGGATCTGGTATCAACGCTCGCCATCTCATCGAACCCACCCCTGTCAGCATGAATCTCCGCGTTCAGCCTCGCGCAGTTTGCGAGGCTTCCCGTTGTTGTAGATGCGGCTTCAGCCGCCCGTGGAGAGATCTGCGGATGGATGCCCAAAAAGAAACGCCGCCCCGGATCCCGGGACGGCGGCTCTCTTTCGCAGGATCCCATCACCGTCACCGGCTAGGGATCACCAGGCGCTGGCCGATCTGGAGGCGCGAGGAGCGGAGGTCGTTGGCGTCCTTGATCTTGGCCACGGTCGTGCCCGTCCGCCGGGCGATGGCGAGGAGCGTGTCGCCCTGGCGCACGCGGTACGTGGAACGCGACGACCCGCTGCGGGCCGATGCACGGCGCGGGGACGGCCTGTCGCTGCCGCCGTCGCGGTTGGCCAGGTAGCGCCGGTACTGCGCGGGGAAGACCGCGATGTGGAAGTGCGGCGGATGGTGCTCTTCGATCGCCTCGATCACGCCCTCGCCCTCCACGTCGAGCAGCGTTTGCCGCAGCCAGCGCAGGCAGCTGCCGCGCGTGGGCCGGCGCACGTCCACCGCCATCCCGCTGGGGTGCACCGACTCGGCCACGCTGTTGCGCAGCTTGAGCGAGCGCGGGCGGGTTGCGCTGGTCACCACCAGCCGCTCGCCGCAGGCGTCGTGGTACTGCGCGGCCAAGCGCTGCACGAAGGTGCGCGTGGTGGGCAGGGCGTAGGGATAGCTCGCGTCGGCCACGCGGTAGTGCTCGTTGCCGCGCAGCCGCACCAGCTCGCCCTCGGCGGCGGCGCTGCGCACGCCGCGGCCCGAGCGGTAGAACGTCAGGTCCTGCCCGCGCGCCTGGTTGTACATCCGCTCCACGCTGCCGCGCGAGCCGCGCAGCGTTTGCGCCTGCGCGCCGCCCGCGAGCAGCATCATGGCCGCGAGCGCGGCCGAGGCGATCCGGAATTTCGGCATGCTGATATCCGTCGAGATCCGGCGAGATGATCGATGACACGGCGTGAGCCGCACGGTCCGCGCGGCGCCCGCAGCAGGGCGCGTGCGCACCGATATCCCATCTACCCCATCTGGGCTGCGGGGTTTCGGACGGTTCCTTCCGCGTCCGCGGGGATGACGATGGATCGCGCGGGTGGAAGCTCCCGCTCTCCGAGCGCCGCGCCTTCAATACAATCGGCCGCGCGGCGACGTTGGGTCCGCTGCGGACCGAATCCGGGTATAGAGTCGCGCTTCGGATGCGGATCCCGAGCGCCGGCTGTAGATCCTTCGGCCTGCCAAGTTCTTCCCAAGCCGCAAGTTGCACGCGGTCGGCCTCAGGATGACATCGCCCGGTTGCTCGATTGAAACGGCAAGCCTTCTGGCGGATCCGGTATCAGTCGCCCGGCGATTCTCGAGTCAAACCCAGCTGCCGCAGCTTCTTCTGCAGGCTTTGGCGGTGCAGGCCCAGCGCGCGCGCCGCGGCGCTCACGTTGCCGTGCCGCTCGAGCGCGGCCTGCAGATAGGTGCGCTCGAAGGCATCCACCGCGCGCTCGCGGGCCTCGGCGAAGGGGATGTCGGCAAGCGCGGCGCTCACCGGGCCCAGCGGCGCGGCGCTGGCCAGCAGCTGCGGCGGCAGGTCGCCCGCCTCGATCTCCTCCCCCTCGGCCAGCACCACCGCGCGCTCGATGGCGTTGCGCAGCTCGCGCACGTTGCCAGGCCAGTCGTAGGCCAGGAGCGCCCGCCGCGCGGCGTCGGACAGCCCGCGCACGGGGCGGCCGTGGCGCGCCGTCATCTCGCCCAGGAAGTGGAGGACGATGGCGGGCACGTCTTCCCGGCGCTCGCGCAGCGGCGGCAGGTGCAGCGCGATCACCCTCAGCCGGTAGAGCAGGTCTTCGCGGAAGCCGCCCTCGCCGGCCAGCCGGTCGAGCGGACGGTTGGTGGCGGCCACCACGCGCACGTCCACCGACACGGGCTTGGTGGAGCCGACCGGCGTCACCTGCCGCTCCTCCAGCGCGCGCAGGAGCTTGGCCTGCGCGGGGGCGGCCAGGTCGCCCACCTCGTCCAGGAACAGCGTGCCGCCGTCGGCCGCCTCGAACAGCCCCTGCCGGTCGCGGTCGGCGCCGGTGAAGGCGCCGCGCAGGTGGCCGAACAGCTCGCTTTCCACCAGGTCGCCCGGCAGCGCCGAGCAGTTGAGCGCGATGAACGGCTTCGCGCGCCTGCGGCTCTCCGCGTGCAGCGCGCGGGCCACCACCTCCTTCCCCGTGCCGCTCTCGCCGGTGACCAGGACGGTGGCGTCGGTGGGCCCCGCGCGGCGGACGACCTTCACCACCTCGCGGATGGCGGGGCTGTCGCCGATCAGGCCGCGGAAAGGGCCGGCCAGCTCCTCGCGCAGGCGGGCGTTCTCGGCGCGCAGCGACAGCACCTCGCGCGCGCGGCGCACCACGGCGCGCACCTCTTCGTTGTCGAACGGCTTGGGGATGTAGTCGTAGGCGCCGTTCTTGAGCGAGCGCACCGCGGTGCGCTCGTCGCCGTGCGCGGTCACCAGCACGAACAGCGTTTGCGCGTGGCGCGAGCGCACCTCGTCCAGCAGCTGCAACCCGTCCATCGCGGGCATGGTCAGGTCGCTCAGCACCAGGTCGGCCGGCGCCTCCTCCAGCATCGCCAGCGCGGCCGGGGCGTGCGGCGCCTCACGCACGTCGTGCCCCTCTTCCCCCAGCAGCTCGGCCAGCGAGAAGCGGATCGACGGCTCGTCGTCCACCACCAGGATCTTCACCGCCGCGGCGCTCCCGCCGTGGGCCGCGGCGTGACGCCGATCATCCCCACGTAGCTGCCGTCGCGGTCCACCTTCGCGCTGGGCACGCGCAGGCCGCTGATGGTGCCGTCGAGGTAGAGCGCGTCCTGGCACTCCAGCTCGCTGCGGATGAAGCCCGCCAACTCGCGGATCGACGCGCCCTCGGGCGCCAGCACCAGCGCGATGCGCCGCGGCGTGCACACGGCCACGGCGTTGCGGGCCACCCTGGGGTTGCCGATCAGCCGGTGGTAGCGGCCGCGCTCCAGCAGCAGCGGCCCGCTCTGGGTGGCCTCGCGCATGTGCGGCAGCGCCATGGCGGCGCCTTGCGTGGCGCGGATGTGCGCCGTTCCGTCGTCGGCGATGTAGAACACGCCGTTGGGCTGCGCGAAGAAGTTGCCCTCCGCCTCGCCCGGCGGCGGCGACGAGGCGCGGTTGAGCGGGCGCAGCACCGCGCCTCGCTCCACGTGCAGCCCGGCCGGCTCGTTGCTGCGGTAGAAGATCCCCGCGTTGGTTGCGGCCAGCAGCGTTTCGCCACGGCCCGCGAGCCAGCGGTCGAGCGCCGCCAGGCTCCCCAGCGGGCGGCCCCGGTCGTCCTTCCAGTAGAGCTTCACCTCCGCGCGGTCGAGGTCCACGCGCACCACCTGGTAGAGGCGCGTGTTCCAGCGGATCTGCTGGAAGGTGATGCCCTCGGGGTGCTGGGTGGGCTGCGCGGCGGCGCGCGTGACGGTGGAGGCGAGCGCCGCGGCCACGGCGGCGAGCGCGCGCCGCAGCTTCCACACGCGGCGCGCCAGCCCGCGCCGCGTCACCGCGCACCCCCGATCGCGGCCACCACCTGCGCGGTGGAGCGGACGCGGGCGATGCGCGGGAAGACGTACTTCAGCGCCAGCACGTGGGCCTCTTCGGCAAAGGTGGAGGTGGCGTCCTCGGCCAGCACCAGCGCGTAGTTGCGCTCCCACGCGTCGCGCGCGGTGGACTCCACGCCGTAGTTGGTGGCGATGCCGCCGATGACGATCGTGCGGATGCCGCGGCGGCGGAGCTGCAGGTCGAGCTCGGTGCCGTAGAAGGCGCCCCACTGGTGCTTGGTGACCACGATGTCGCCCGCCTTCGGCCCCAGCTCGGGGACGATCTCGGACCAGTCGGGGCCCGGGGTGGAGGGCGGCGGCACCTCGTCGCGCGGCGGGCTCAGCACGTCGCGCAGGTCGGGCGCGAACGCCACGCGCACCAGCACCACCAGCGCCCCCGCCGCGCGAAAGGCGTCCGCCAGCCGCACCCCGTTCGCCACGACGGTGGCGGAGGCGTGCGGCGCCGTGTCGCGCCACACGATCCCCTTCTGCAGGTCGACCAGCACCAGTGCGGTGGTGGCGGGGTCCAGCGAAAGCGATTCGTCAGCCATGGGGCTCGTCGGGATGTGGTGCGGTGACGTCACTGCGCGGCACGCATCGATTGAATATGCGATTGAACTCGCAGCTACGACGGCACGCAGTCCGCCTTCGCGGACTTCACGTCGCGCGCTACACGGGCTCGGCGTGGCCGTACAGGAAGAAGCTGGCCGTGGCGGCGGCATCCGTTCGCCAGCCGATCGTCGCGAGGCGCGCCTCTAGCTCGGCGGGGGTGTAGAAGACCTTGTAGATGTGGAAGCTGCGGCCATCGTTCAGCTTGCGCTCCATCACCACGTCGTCCTCGGCCGACAGCGTGTGGTCCATCGCGGTCGATTCCACCGTGCGCAGCGAATCGACGAAGAACACGCGGCCGCCCGGCGCCAGCGCGCGGCGCACCGTGCTCCAGAACGCCTGGAATCGCGTCGGCGGCACGTGCGACAGCCAGAAGGAGAAGAAGACCACGTCGTAGGTCTGGTCCGGCTTCCATGCGAACAGGTCGGCCTGCACGCGGCGGACCTGCGCGTCGCCCACGCGGACCCGATTCAGCTCCAGCACCTCGGCCGAGGCATCCACCGCCGTCAGCTCATCCGCCCACTTCACCAGCTGCTCCGTCCACCAGCCGGTGCCGCACGCCAGCTCCAGCACGCGCCCGGCGGGATTGAAGCGCTCCAGTGCGGCGCGCACCTCCTCTACCTCGGCGAACCACTGCGCGGTGTGCTCGGGCCCGCGGTCGTATCGCCCCTGCCGCAGGAACCATTCGTCATACTCGCCGGCGCGGGCGCGGTAGTAGGCCTTCTGCTGCTCCAGCAGTTCGTCGGATTGCGTGGACATGGCGGTTCGTCTGGTTTCGACAACAAGCATCCGCACGGGCAGAAGCATTCATCACGCGAGGCAGCCTTCTACACGAGCGGCTGAAGCCGCGGCAACGACTACGGGAAGCCTCGCAAACTGCGCGAGGCTGTAGCCGCGGCATCCGCGTGCATCTCAATCATGTTGCGAGCGACGATGCTGGCGAGCAGTCCGCGAAGGCGGACTTCGTGCCGTTGTTGCCGCGAATTCATTCGCCCGGCACAGCGGTGCCCGCCTTTCGCACAGACGGTGGCGCCACGCCAAATCTTCACGACGAGGCCCGCGCCGGCACCCGCAGCCGGAACTCCGCCCCGCCGCCGGCCGCGTTCGCCGCCTCTACCGCCCACTCGTGCTCGCGGGCCAGGCGTCGGACCACGGCAAGGCCCAGCCCGGTGCCGCTGCCGCCGGTGTAGAACGGCTCCCAGATACGCTCCAGCTCGCCTGCCGCGATCCCCGGTCCGTGGTCGCGCACGGTGATCTCGGCGCCGACGTCCGAATTCCGCGCACGTAGCTCCACGGCGGTGCCCTCGGGCGCGTGGGCCAGGGCGTTCAGCAGGAGGTTGAGCATCGCCTGCGCCAGCGGCTCGCGCGCGGCGTGGGCGACCGTGCCGTTCGCGTCCACCACCAGCCGCACGCGCCCCTTCTCCGCGCGGCTTCCCACCAGCAGCGCCAGGTCCTCGAACAGCGGCGCCAGCGTCGTCTCCGCATCGGCCGATTCCGCGCGCGGGGCGCGGCGGGCGATGCCGAGCAGGTTCGCCACCAGGCGCTCCACGCGGCCCACCTCTTCCAGGATCACGCCGGCATAGCGGCGGCGCTTGGCCTCGTCCACGTCGTCCTCCGCCAGCCGCTGGGCGAGCGAGCGCACGCCGGTGAGCGGGTTGCGGATCTCGTGCGCCAGCGAGGCGGAGAGCTCGCCCACCACGGCCAGGCGCTCCTGCTCGGCGGCGCTGGCGGCGATCTCGCCGGTGCGGGCGGCGCGCACCTCGATGTCGTAGAAGCGCAGCCGCGCCACACCCACGAACACCAGCGCCTGGATCCACACCATCAGCAGCGGCATCACGAACACGTGCGTGGCGCCGTTGGTCAGCATCCCCCCGATGATGCCAATGGGGAAGACGATCACCATCAGCCCCAGCACCACGCGGCCGGTGCGGCGCTGGGTGGCGGTGGCGCCCACCCTCCGCATCCGGCCCCCCATCCCCCGCACCAGCAGGAAGGTGGAGAGCGACCACGCGCCGATGTTCCACGCGGCCAGCAGCCCCTCGGCATGGCGCCGCCCCACCGAGGCCTGGTCCAGCGGCAGCAGCGCCAGCCCCAGCGCGATGGCCAGCACGGCGCCCCACGGCCACTCGCGCACCTCGGCCATGGCGAAGGCCAGGAAGAGCGCGGGCGCCATGTGCACCGCGCCGCTCACGATGGGGCCCATCCGCCCCCAGTCGCCCGTGGCGTAGGCCCAGCCCTGCGCGCCCAGCCACACCGCGATGGTGAGCTGGAAGGCGGCAAACCAGCGGGCGCCCGTGCTGCGCGGGTTGAACAGCAGCAGCAGCGACGAGCCGAAGAGGATGACGCCCAGCGCGAAGAAGGCGACGGCCGCGGCTGCCGGGTTGGTCAAAAGGTGAGCCCCATGCCCAGAATCAGCGTGCGGTTGGAGAAGAAGGCGGGCACGGCGCGGCGCTCGGCGTAGCCCGGGCCGTAGGTATAGGCCTGCACGTTGTTCCTGTCCAGCAGGTTCAGCATCTCCAGGTACAGCACGCCCACGCTGCCGTTCATGGGCAGGTAGCGCATCATCCGGCCGTCCAGCCGCGTATACGTCGGCATCCGCTCGCCATTGGGCGCGCCGTACACCGCTCTGCCTTCCGCGTCCGCGCCGGTGATGGGGGTGAACGGACGCCCCGTCCCCAGCCGCGCCGTGGTCCCCACCTCGAACGAGTGCGGCAGCGTGAGGCGGGCCACGCCGGTCAGCGTGTGCGTCACGTCCACCGCGCTGGGCACGTCACGCCCATCCGCCAGCGACAGCGTGCCGTCCAGGTACGAGTAGGTGATCCAGCCGTTGAGCACCTTCTGGTGGCTCCAGCGGAGGATGGCGTCCATCCCCATCGCCCGGCCGGCGGCGATGCGCGGGCCGTCACCGTTCTCCACGTACCCGCCGTAGTCCTTCACGAACGCCTCCACCTTGAGCGACGGCTCGCCGCCGTGCTCGGCGCCCACCGTGGCGTGGCGGGCGACGGTGGGGACGCCGCTGGGCGAGCCCGCGTCGGGGAGCTGGTACTTCGTGCGCCAGCGGCCCTGGTGGAACACACCGCCGCCGGCCCGCAGCGTCCACCCGCCCGCCGCGCGGAAGGCCACGGCCAGCCGCGGATCCGCCGTCCACGCGTCCTCCCCCGGCAGCCGGTCGGCGCGCACCCCGCCGATCACCGCCACGCGCGAGCCCAGCTGGCGCTCGGCCTCCACGTAGCCGCCCACGTGCGTGGCGTCGGCCAGCATCTCGCTCTGCTCCGACGGCGAGCCGGGGGCCAGCTGCTGGGTGGTGGGCACGGAGCCCTGCTCGTTCGCGTCCATCCACGCGCCTTCGAGCCCCACGCGGATGCGTCCGTCGCCGCCCCAGGCCAGGTCGCCGTCCAGACGGCCGCGGGCGGCGCGGTCGATGCGGTCGCGGTCGAGCACGCCGTAGGTGTAGCCCGTGGCGCGCCGCGTGAACGACAGCGAGCCGCGCAGCCCGCGCGCGCCGTCCATCGACACCGTGCGCCCTGAGAGCGCGGCCAGGCGGTTCATCCCCCGGCTCTGGAAGGGCCCGGTCCACCCGTAGTAGTCCACGTCCCGGGCCGACTGGTCGCCGTCGGCGATGGCCACCAGCTTCAGCTGCGTGCCGGCGCGCGGCTCCCACACGGCCCCGGCGATCCCCTCCAGCGAGGTGGGCGCGCGGCTGAACTCGTTGGCGCGGCCATGCATCGCCAGCATCACCGCGGCGTCGGTGCCGCGCACGCTGGCCCAGCCGCCCGCACGGCGGCCGGCGGGGAGGTCGCCGTTCAGCCCCAGCTGCACCGTGTTGGCCATCACGTTCACGCGCCGGGCGATGGGCCGCCCGTTGGTCTCCAGGTCCAGCACGCCCGACAGCGCGTCGCCGTAGCGCACCGAGAAGCCGCCGCTGGAGAAGTAGGCGTTCTTGAGCACCTGGCTGTCCAGGATGCCGAACACGGCGCCGTTCAGGTTCTCGTGGCGGCCGGGGTACACCAGGCGCGCGCCGTCGACGAAGACGGGGGCCTCGGCCGGGTCGCCGCCGCGCACGTACAGGTCGCTGCCGTCGCCGGCGCGGGTGGCTCCGGGCATGGTCTGGAAGCTCTGCATCACGTCGGCGCTGCCGCCGGGGGTGGTGAGCACGTCGATGCGGCGCAGCGCCGTCTGGCTGCGCGTGTCATCCAGCCGGTTGCCGCCGTCGGCCACGATCGGCGCCAGCGTGAGCGCCGCCCCGCGCGCCGCCGCCGCGGCGCTGACGGCGCCGCCCGGGCGCCCCGCCGTCGTACCACCGGATGTCGTCGGACCTGCCGTCGTCCCACGCGCCGGCGCCGCGGCTCCCGTCGTCGATGCGGACGGTGCCGCGCCGGTCAGCTTCTGCTGGAAACGCGCGTCGGCGGGGAAAAGGCGGGCGCCGCGCTCCCACAGCGCGCGGGCTTCCGTCTCGCGGTGGACGCGCTTGTACAGGTCGCCCAGGTACAGGTACGGCAACGCGTAGAACGGGCGGTCGGCGCGGTCGTGCTGCTGGGCCAGCAGGATCTCGAGGTGGCGGATGGCGTCGCCCGTCTTCCCCATGAACTCGGGGCTGTGGAAGTGGTTCATGGCCAGGCTGAAGCGCGCGTCCCAACTGGTGCTGTCCATCTGCAGCGCCTGCTCCAGCAACCCGTTGGCCTGCCCCACCAGCACGCCCTTCTGCATCATCTCCGCGAACGGGATGCGGCAGCGCGAAGCGACGGACGCCAGGCCGATGCGCGGCGCCGGGTCGCGCGGGGCGTCCTTCGCCCACTGCTGGTACAGCGCCTCGGCGCGGTCGGCGGCGGTGAGGGCGGGAAGCTCGGTGCCGGCCTGGGCGGCGGCCATGCACTGCTGCAGCGCGGCGGCCGCGTCCGCATGCGGGTCGGCCTGTGCGGCGGCGGCGCGCGCGGTGGCGAGCAACGCGGCGGCCAGCACGGCAAGGGTCCGGTAGATGGACATGGGATCGATCTCCAGTTCTCATGGGTTCAGGGCCACCGGTCGGGTGACACCGCCCCATCAAAGCAACCGGGAGACCGTGCGCGCCAAAATCGTAAGTCGTTTAGATAGCAGTAGATAGAGAGATAGTTGACGCCCGCGTGGTGCAGCCGCGGGGCGACAGTGCAGCCGCGCGGCTGCACCCGGGTGGATGCGTGCGGCTGCACCCCCGGGGCTTGCCACGATCGGCCGGTGCCAGCATCGTTCTGGCATGAACGAGTGCATGGAGACGACCGCGCAGGGGCTGCTGCCGCTGCTGCTGCGCGCGGGCAACGCCGTCGCGGAGCACCTGGAGCACCGGCTGGAGCCGTGGTGCCTGTCGCTGGCCAAGCTGCGCGCGCTGGAGCAGCTGGCCGCCGCGCCCGAGGGCCTGCCCCTGGGCCAGCTGGCCGACCGGCTGTGCTGCGTGAAGAGCAACGTGACCCAGCTGGTGGACCGGCTCGAGGCCGACGGCTTCGTGCGGCGCGTGCCCATGGCCAGTGACCGGCGCTGCGTGGTGGCGGTGATCACCGAGCCGGGGCTGCACCGCTTCGCCAGCGCCGCCGCCGCGCGCGAAGAGGCCGAGCGCGAGGTGCTGGAGCGCCTGAACGACGGCGACCGCGAGCGCCTGGTGCGCCTGCTGGGCCGCCTCACGGGCGAGGAGCCGGGCTGATGGGATACGGCCTGAGCCCCGACGCATTCATGGACGACAACGACGCCGAGCTGGACGCCGACTTCCCCTTGGGCGACGGCACGGCAGACTGCGACGCCACCGTGAATTGCCCCTACTGCGGCGAGCCGGTGGAGATCACGTTGGACCCCGGCAGCGGCACCCGCCAGGAATACGTGGAAGACTGCGAGGTCTGCTGTCGCCCCTGGCAGGTTTCCGTCGCCTACGCCGCGGACGGCACCGCCGCGGTGAGCGTGGTCGCGGCCGACGACCAGGACTGAACCACAGCAGAAACTCCGGGGAGACCGGGGGTTGGACCGGGGGATCCGGGGCGGGGAGCGGCGGGTATGCTGCTCCCCGCCCTTGCGTTTGCGTGTAACAAAAACCCGTGCACCGGCGCGCCGCTGGTGCCCGCGGACGGGCTTTTGCTTAGGTTGGCGTGGAGGACGGGTTCCGCCGCGCCCTCGGCCGGTGGAAATCTGCCGATACGCACGGGAGTCGCCGAGCAGTCCGCGAAGGCGGACTTCCCGGTTTTCGCAGCAGCCGGTTTCAACCGGCGGACGTCGGCAGCCAAGATTGCTGGCCGACATCGGCCGAGATGCCGGCCCGACGGAACCCGGCGGACGCCCACTCGCCCGCCGGTGGCAAAGATCTGTGCGCGGGAGTCCGCGAAGCGGACTTCGGGCCGTCGTTGCCGCGGATTCATCCGCCCACCGGCCCCGGGATGCCGGCCCACCGGCCTCGACCCAGCACTCAGCACCCAGCACGCAGCACCCCTTTTGCTTCACCCGACAGCCCCGAACGAGACGGACGGAGGAGACCGATGCGACTGCTGGTGATCCGCCATGGCCTTGCGGGCGACCGCGACGAGTTCGCCTTCACCGGGCGCCCCGACGCCGAGCGGCCCCTCACCAAGGAAGGCCGCGTGAAGATGAAGCGCGGCGCCGCCGGGCTGCGCGAGATCGTGCCCGACCTGGACCTGATCGCCACGTCGCCCCTCGTGCGCACCGTTCAGACCGCCGAGATCGTGGCCGACGCGTTCGGCGGGATGGAGCTGACCATCGTGGACCAGCTCTCGCCCGAGCACGCGCCCGACGACCTCCTCCCCTGGCTGCGCGGCCACGACCCCGACACCAGCATCGCGGTGGTGGGCCACGAGCCGCACCTGGGCTTCCTGGTGGGCTGGCTGCTCACCGGCCGCCACGAGAGCTTCGTGGAGCTGAAGAAGGGCGGCGCGGTGCAGCTCGAGTTCGACGACCCGCCCAGCCCCGGCACGGCCAACCTGCTGTGGGCGCTTTCGCCCGGGCACCTCCGCAAGCTGCGCAACGCGCGGTGAAAGCCGCGCCGGGCGTGCTCGACCTGCCCGCCGACCGCGGGGCCCGCCGGTTGTCGCTCACCTACCTGGACGACGCGGCCGCCGCGCACGCCCGGCTGGAGGAGGGCGGCGACGACCGCGCGCTGCACGACTTTCGCGTGGCGCTGCGCCGCCTGCGCAGCACCGTGCGCGCCTATGCCCAGCACCTGGGCGACAGCGTGGGCAAGAAGGACCGCCGCCGCCTGGGCGACCTGGCCAGCGCCACCGGCAACGCGCGCGACCTGGAGGTGCACGCCGCCTGGATGGAAAAGCGCATCGGCGACATGCGGCACCACGAGCGGGCCGGCGCCGAGCGCTCGCTGCACGGCATCCGCGCCGACCAGGCAAAGGCCCACGACGGGCTGCGCAAGCACGTGGCGAAGGAGTTCGGCCCGGCGCGCTGGCGGCTGGCCAAGCGGCTGCGCTTCTACCAGGTGCAGGTGGACATCGACGAGCCCGCCGGCGGGCCGCGCATGTCGGCCGTGCTGGGCCGCTTGGCACTGGAGCTGGCCGAAAGGCTGGAGCGCCGACTTGGCGACGTGGCCACCATCGACGACCAGGACGAGCTGCACCTGGCGCGAATCGCGGCCAAGCGCCTGCGCTACCTGGTCGAGCCGTTCGCCGCCGAGCTCCCGGGCGCGCCCGAGGTGGTGAAGCGCCTCAAGGCCCTGCAAGACGCGCTGGGCGAGATGCACGACGCCCACGTCCTCCTCGCCCGCGTCCCCGCTCCCGACGACGACGGGGACAAGCGCCACGGGAAGAAGCACAAGGGCGACGAGGATCGGGATGCGGACGCCGGCCGCGACGAGGTTGGCGACGGCGGTGGGGAGGAGGAGGCTGGCGACGAGAACGCGGGCATCCGCGCGCTGCGGGCGGCGCTGGAGGAGGAGCGGGCGGCGCGCTTCGCCCAGGTGGAGGCCGAGTGGCTGCACGGCCGCGCCGCCGGCTTCTTCGCCGCGGTGCGCGCGGTGGCCGAGGCGGCGCGCACGCGCGGCGAGCCCGACCGCGAGATCGAGCGCAAGTACCTGCTCAAGCGCATGCCCGCCATCCGCCAGCTCCCGTACCGCGTCCAGGAGCTGGACCAGGGCTACCTGCCGGGCGAGCGGCTGGCCGAGCGCATCCGCCGCGTGCGCGAGGGCGGCGAGGTGCGCTACTATCGCACGGTCAAGCTGGGCCGCGGCATCAGCCGCACCGAGGTGGAGGAAGAGACCACCGAGCGCATCTTCCGGAAGATGTGGCCGCTCACGCGGGGCAAGCGCGTGCGCAAACGGCGCTACAAGGTGGACGACGGCGGCTTCACCTGGGAGATCGACCGCTTCCGCGATCGTAGACTCGTCCTCGCCGAGGTCGAGCTCGCGTCCGAAGACGTCGATCCCCCCATCCCCCCTTGGCTCCGCCGCGAGATGGTGCGCGAGGTGACCGACGAATCCGATTTCGTCAACATCAACCTCGCGAAGTAGGCTGACGATTGGGGAGGATCACGCAGACGAACCCATCCGCCGCGCCCGCGGTATCACTCAACCGAACGGACACTCGCTTCCCGAGGCGACGCCGACGTCCCAGTCCGCGAAGGCGGACTTCGTGCCGTTGTAGCCGCGACTTCAGTCGCATCGGTGGAGGAGCGGGACGTCAACTACGCGCGTCATAGTTGGCCAAGCCAATCATCACCAAAGCAGGACATCAGTGCATATCCATCGATCCAGGCTCCCCGCGATCCTCGTCACCGCGTTCCTCGCATCCGCGATCGGCACGCCGGCTGCCGCGCAGACACCGGCGGCCGCACGCGCGCGACCCACCGCCGCCGCCGACACGCTGCCGCGCGACACCAGCGTGGTCATCGGCCGGCTGGCGAACGGGCTGACGTACTACGTGCGCCGCAACGCCGAGCCGCAGCGCCGGGCCGAGCTGCGCCTGGTGGTGAACGCCGGGTCGCTGCTGGAAGACCCCGACCAGCGCGGGCTGGCGCACGTGGTGGAGCACATGGCGTTCAACGGCACCCGCCGCTTCGCCGGGCAGCAGATCGTGCAGTTCCTGGAGGGCGTGGGGATGCGCTTCGGCCCCGACGTGAACGCGTACACGGGGTTCGACGAGACCGTGTACATGCTCACGCTCCCCACCGACACGGCGGGCGTGGTGGCCAAGGGGCTCGACATCCTGGAAGACTGGGCCGGCGCCATCGCCTTCGACACCGCCGAGGTGCGCCGCGAGCGCGGGGTGGTGATCGAGGAGTGGCGGCTGGGCCGCGGCGCCGGCGCGCGCATCCAGGCGAAGCAGTTTCCGGTGCTCTTCGCCGGCAGCCGCTACGCCGAGCGCCTCCCCATCGGCGACCCCGACATCATCCGCGGCGCCACGGTGGAGACCATCCGCCGCTTCTACCGCGAGTGGTACCGCCCCGACCTGATGGCCGTGGTGGCGGTGGGCGACTTCGACCCGCGGCAGGTGGAGGCGATGATCCGCGAGCGCTTCGGCCGCATCCCGGCACGGACGGATGCCCGGCCGCGCACGGCCTTCGAAGTGCCCGCGCACGCCGACACGCGCTACTCCATCGCTACCGACCGCGAGGCCACCGGCACCTCCGTGGACGTGGTGCGCACGGTGCCCTCGCGCATCCGCCGCACCCGCGCCGCGTACCGCGAGAGCCTGGTGGAGGGGCTGTACGCGTCGATGCTCGACCGGCGCATGAGCGACATCATCCAGCGCCCCGACGCCCCGTTCCTGGACGTGAGCACCTTCCGCGGCTCGCTCGTCCGCCCCGTGGACGCGTACTACCTGAGCGCCCGCGTGCCCGACGGCGGCGCCGCGCGCGGGCTGGCCGCGCTGCTGGGCGAGGGCGAGCGCGCCGCGCGCTTCGGCTTCACGCAGCCCGAGCTGGACCGGGCGCGCGCCCAGCTCCTGCGGCAGTGGGAGCAGATCTACGCCGAGCGCGGCAAGGAGACCTCGGCCGACTACGCCGGGCGCTACGCGGGCCACTTCCTGTACCGCGGCTCGCTCCTTTCCACCGAGACCGAGTACGCGCTGAACCGCGACCTCCTCCCCGCCGTCCGCCTCCCC
>Ga0247773_1000223_pt1 | contig 26781 bp, 19 predicted proteins | sample UWRJL092311B6_FD_179934 | JGI IMG/M metagenome (GOLD analysis project Ga0247773, IMG submission 179934) | Plant litter microbial communities from Arlington Agricultural Research Station in Wisconsin, United States - UWRJ-L092-311B-6 | ecosystem: Environmental > Terrestrial > Plant litter >... | reverse complement strand
TCATCCTGCGCGGATCTGGCTCGCCCTGCGCGGATGGGGACACGCCTTTCATCCACTCGTTCCACGAGCACGCGGATCGCCACGGCGATTGGGCGGTGGATGCGCGCGGCTCGCATCCGCAGTATCATCGCGGGTCTCCCACCCGTGGTTCGAGCAGCTACTCGCGACGAAAGGCAGGACGCCGCTGGCGATCACTCCGTGGACTTGCCCCGGCTGCGGGGCGTCGGTGGCCACGCGCTTCTGCGCCGACTGCGGCGAACGGCCGCCCAGCCCGCGCGACCTCACGCTGCGCGGCTTCCTGCGCCAGATCGTGGAGGGCGTCACCAGCATCGACGGGCGGCTGGTGCGCAGCCTCCGGTGGCTGCTGCTGCGGCCGGGCGCGCTCACCACCGCCTTCGTGGAGGGCCGCAGACAGCCGTTCCTGCCGCCGTTCCAGCTTTTCCTGATCGCCAACGTCCTGTTCTTCGCCCTGCAGTCGCTCACCCACGGCAACGTGCTCTCCTCGCCGCTCGCCTCGCACCTCCACCAGCAGGACTGGCAGGTGCTGGCGCGGACGCTGGTGGCGCACCGCCTGGAGGCGAAGGGGACCACCTTGGCAGCCTACACGCCGGCGTTCGACCGGGCGGTGGTGTTGAACGCCAAGGCGCTGATCGCACTGATGGTGGTGCCGTTCGCGCTCCTGCTCCCGGTGATGTTCTATGGCACCAGGCGGCCGTTCGTGGCCCACCTGGTGTTCTCGCTGCACTTCTACTCGTTCCTGCTGCTCTTCCTGTGCGCCACGCTGGTCGTGTTGTTCGCCGGCGCCCTGGTGCTGCGAGCGGGGCTGAACCCGCGCGCCGACGCGGTGACCTCCGCGCTGATCCTGGCGTGCTGCGCGGCATACCTGTACCGCGCCACCGGCACGGTCTACGGAGCGCGCGGCGCCACGGGGGTGGCCCGAGTCCTTTTCCTGGCGCTGGCGATGGGGCTCATCGTGCTGGGATATCGCTTCGCGATCTTCGTCTTCACCCTCTACACGACCTGATGCGGACGGGGGCCGGCACGTCGGCACCGTCGGTCTCCTTACGAAACCGCCGCCGCACGCCCATGCTCTTCATGGTGATCGAGACCTTTCGCGATGGCGGCGCGCGCCCGGTGTACCGCCGCTTCGCCGAGCAGGGTCGCCTGGCGCCGCCGGGGCTGGCCTACGTGGCGAGCTGGGTGACGGACGACCTGCGGCGGTGCTACCAGGTGATGGAGTGCAGCGACCGCGCGCTACTGGAGGAGTGGATGGCCCGCTGGCGCGACCTGGTCGACTTCGAGGTGGTGCCGGTGGTGACGTCTGCCGAGGCCGCGAAGGCGGTGAACGGCAGGTAAGCCTGGTCTCTGGCGATCGTCTGGCCGTGAAGAAGCCGCCGCCGGCCTTATGGCCGTCGGCGGCTTTCGTGTAGCCAAACGCGACCGGGTACCCGGAACGTCATACCCTTTTCGGCGATCGATTGTGCATTCAACAACGAGAAATGTCATCCTGAAGGAGCCGTTGCACTGCAACTGCGTCCGCACCTGATCCTGGCGGCGACTGAAGGATCTAAACTCGACGGTCGAGCGGAAGGCCGCCCTTTGCGCCGGCCCAGGCTATAGATCCTTCGTCGCCGCCAGAAGTCGGTGCAGAGGCGGCGCAGGCGCGGCGGCTCCTCAGGATGACATTTTCCTGGCGGTGCCGAATGCACGATGAATCTCGCGATCGGGTATCAGATGCTGCAGAGACAGCTTGCGCATGCTCACCCGGACGTGGTGGTGAAACGCCGCAGGGACGGACGCGGAACTCGCCGCGGAAACGTCCGTGAGTGAGAGGCGAGCTAGCGAAGGTGAACAGATCTGTCAGGGCAACCGTTAACGAGCGCCCCGTCGGCCCAGCCGCTCACGTAGGGGTTGGCCCACAGGGTCATGAGCGCGGGGATCATGCGCTCCGCGCGCAGGCGGCCGTGGATGCGGACGGTCGACCGCAGCAGCTCGATGGACCAACGCCACGAATGTCCCGAGTGGGGCTGTATTGTCCCAGGATGTCGCGGGCACGGCACGGATCCACTTCCACAAGTCGTTGGCACCAAACCGCCTGCGCGGAATCTCCGCGACGGTATGGTCGATGCGCGGGTGGAGCCCGCGTCGACAACGTGTGCGTGCTCCCATTTCGAAAGCGCCTGGAAAGCGTTTTCCCTCGCTCCTCCGCAGCTCTCCCGCCTCGCTGTTTCGCATCAAATCCTCGAGGTCACCATGCAAGCACATCAAACACAATCCCGCCGTACCTTCGCGGTCGTCCTCGCGGCAGCGCTGCTGTCGGCATGCACCCCGCCGGGCCGGGTGGCGCCCGACGGCACCACCACGATCACCGGGCGGGTGGTCGGTCTGGACGGCCGCCCGATCCCCGGGGCGACCGCGCGGGTAGCGGGTGATGCCCGAGCGGTGTCGAACGCGGAGGGAGTCTTTTCCTTCGACGTGAGCTCGGGGGCGCCGGTGCCGGTCGAGGTCGCGAGCGCCGGCCACGTCACCGGCAACGTGCTCTTCCCGGTGGCGGCCGGGCACGTCTCGCTGCGCACCATCGAGCTGATCGCCCGGGCGCAGGCGCAGCGTCTCGACGCCGCGGCGGGTGGAAGCGTTCCGCTGGCCGGCGGCGCCGGTTCGGTCGCGATCGCGCCGGGGTCGCTGGTGGATGCAGCCGGGCGCCCGGCCACGGGCGACGTTTTCGTCCGCGCCACGTACATCGACCCGCGCGATCCGCGGCAGGTGCGCGCCGCCCCGGGGAACTACGTCGCCCGCGATTCGCTGGGCGAGCTCACCCAGCTGGCCACCCGCGGCATGGTGGAGGTGGTGGTGGCCGACGCCGGCGGTGCGGCGCTGCGGCTGGCCCCCGGCCGCACGGCCGCGATCGCCTGGCCTCGCACCCGTCCCGTGGACGGCGCCCTCTACGCGATCTCGCCAAACGGATACTGGCAGAGCGTGGGGCCGATGGGGGAGATCACCCCGATTCAGCAGATCGGAACTTTCAATTGGGACGAGACGTTCGAGTTCGTCTGCATCCGGGTGGCGGTGGATCCGCGGATGGAGGGCGTGACCGTGACCGCCATGGGAGTGGCACCCGAGGACTACGAGAGCGCGGCGAACACCGACCGCAACGGGGTCGCGGTGCTGGGGGTGAAGCCCTCGTCGAGCGTGATGATCTCCATCAGCTCGTCGGGGAACCCGCCGATCCAGGTGCAGACGCCGGCGGGGCCCGTGTTCCCCGTGAACACGGGCAAGGTCTGTCCCCGGTTCGCGGTGGTGCACGGAACGCTGGCGATCGCGCCGCAGTTCCGCGACCGGCGCGCGCTCGACGGCCTGTGGCCGCGCGACTGGGCCGCGTCGACCGGCACGGCGGCGCAGTGATACCGATTTCTTCGATCGGCCGTGCATCCTCACCAGAATTCCTCCAATCGTCCGATTTCGTCAACAGCGTGGCCGGACCTGGCCTCGGGTGGACCGCATCACTGGGCGCTCTCGATTGCGTCTCCGGGATCACGATGGATGCACAATCCATCGGCCGATTCGGTATGAGTCTTCCACCGGATGACATCGACCGTACTCGTTGAAATGCACAGCCGACTGCGGAAATTGGTATGACATGACTCGCCCGGCGGCGCCGGGCAGCCGGGAGGAAAGCAATACGGAGCGGCCAGGTCTGCCGCTCCGTCTTGCGCCTTCATCCTGCGCCGGGGGCTACCGCCCAGAGGCAGGGACCGACGCCGGAGCCGGGCCCGGCTCGTCCTTGAACCTGTCCCCGTACTTGAGCGGCTGGCCCTGCGCCCAGGGCTTGTAGCCGTTGATGAAGTCGATGCGCTCGCCGATCGGCGGGTGGTTGTCGTGCCACAGCTTGTAGAGCGTGCTGTGGTAGGGCACCGCCAGGTTCTCGGTCTGCAGCTTGACGAAGGCGGTGGCGGCGTGGTGGTTGTCGCGGGTGAGCTCCAGGCCGAAGCGGTCGGCCTCGTGCTCGGCATAGCGGCTGTAGGCCAGCGGGATCGGGGTGATCACCAGCGACACCAGGCTGATGATCAGCCCCAGCAGCGGGTAGCTGGCGATGTCGTCCAGCCGGTCGAAGCCGAAGCGGTGCCTCCAGCGCGAGATGAACCAGCCGGACAGCCGGTGCACCGCGTACAGCGCCACCAGGATCAGCAGCGTGATCAGGATCAGGTTGTAGAGCACGTGGTGCAGCACGTAGTGCCCCATCTCGTGCCCCATCACGAACAGCAGCTCGCGATCGTCCAGCTTCTGCAGGATGGTGTCCCACAGCACGATGCGCTTGGAGCCGCCGAAGCCGGTCACGTAGGCGTTCACCGCCTTGGTGTCCACGCTCTTGTCCACCTGGTACACGCGCCCGCCCTCGATCCCCGCGCGGCGCGCCGTGGCCAGGATCTGCGACTCGAGCTGCTTGTTCTGCATCGGCCCGAAGTTGTTGAACAGCGGGTCGATCCAAATGGGGGTGACGAAGATGGTGAGGACGATCACCGGCACCATCACCACCGCCGTCCACAGCCACCACCGCCGCGGGCTCTTGCGCAGCAGCAGGTAGGGGATCCACAGCACCAGCGGCACCGTGAGCAGCCCCACCAGCAGCGCCTTGAGCGAGTCGCCGAACCACTTGGCGAACGTCTGGTTGGACAGCCCGTAGGCGTGCTGGCGCACGAACTCGGTGTAGTAGGCCAGCGGCAGCCCCACCACCCACGCGAGAAGGCTGATGATGACGCCGTAGATCACCAGCGTGAAGTACCACTTCCGCCCGATCCGCCGCGCCACGTCGCGGATGCGCGCCGACAGCCCGGTGAACAGCGCCACCACGGGCAGCAGCAGCCCCCACAGGATCCCGAACGCCCACAGCCAGTTGTCGCCGCGCATGTACCGCAGCGCCTTCTCGGTGGCCCGCGGCACCGCCACCGCGCCCGTGTCGGCTGCGGAGGCCGGGGTTGGCGCGACGGTGGAGGGCTGCGCGGCCGCGGCGCTGCCGGCGGGAGCCTGGGCCGGCGTGCCGGTGGCCACGGCGGCGGCCGCGCTGTCCACCGTGGGTGCCGCCTGGGCGAACGAGGCCGCGGGCGCCAGCGAGAGCGCCAGGGCGAGGGTGAGAGTCCGGAGCATGGGGAAGGGAAGCGTGTGGCGTGGGCGGGCGTGAAGCTTTGAGTGCCTACATGGTCGCGCCCCCCGCCGCCGCGGGCAAGGATCGGGGGATGGATGATGAGAGGTGTGGTGTGGAACGGCCGCGCGCGAGCATCGGGATGGCGAGCGATCCCCGAGAGGTGTCGCGAATCAGCCGAACGAGGTGATCACCATTGCGGTAATTCTGGCTCCCCGATCGCATCTGCACCCGATGTGAGGCGCGGGCGAAGTCCGCGAAGGCGGACCATGTGCCGTTGTAGCGGCGAGTTTACTCGCAAATTCTCGCAGCAAGACTCGCTGCACCGTGTGTGATCCATCGCCCGATCCTGTCGATCCACCACTTCGCCGATTCGTGTCGCCGGCCCCATCGACCTCGCTTTATCGGCCGCATTCACCCCCGGCCGTCCTCGCCCACCTCGTCCGCGGGGATCCAGAGGGTGAAGGTGGATCCCTGGCCGGCCTCGCTGTCCACGGTGATGCTGCCGCCCAGCGCGGTGGCGATGCGCTGGCTGATGGCCAGCCCCAGCCCGTGGCCGCGCGCCGAGCTGGGCGACAGCCGGCCGAACTCGCGGAACAGCTCGCGGTGCCGGTCGCGCGCGATCCCCGGGCCGGTGTCCTCCACGCCCACGCCCACCCAGCGCCCCGGCCGCGGCGGGCCGGTGCCGTCGCCATTGCCGTCGCCGTCGTGGTGCCGCAGCGCCACGCGCACGGTGACGCGGCCCTCGGGCGTGTACTTCACCGCGTTGGAGATCAGGTTGCCCAGCACCTGCCGGGTGCGCACGGGGTCGGTGAGCACCACCGGCAGCTCGGGCGCGAGCTCCACGCCCAGCTCCAGCCCTCGCGCCGCGGCCTGCGGCTGGTAGTCGGCCGCCATGTCGCGCGCCACGTCGCGCACGTCCACCGGCGCGCGGTGCACCTCGATCTGCCCGGCCTCGGCGCGGGCCAGCTCCAGCAGGTCGCCGATCAGCTCCAGCGCCGCGCCGATGGACGCGCGGATGCGGCCCACGCTGGCCAGCTGCCTGGGCTCCATCTCGCCCAGCACGCCCAGCTCCAGCAGCGCCGCGTGCCCATCGGCGGCGCCCAGCGGGTTCTTCACGTCGTGGCTGAAGCCGCGCAGCAGCCGCACCCGGCTCTCGGTGGCGCGCTCCAGGTCGGCGCGGCGCTGCTGGGCCTCTTCCATCAGGTGCACCCGGCGGAAGGCCACGGTGGCCAGGTCGGCGAAGGCCTGCGCCCGCGCCGCCTCGTCGGCGGTGAAGCCGCGGCCGGGGCCGGCGCGCACCAGCACCAGCGCGCCCACGCTCTCGCCGCCATCGGCCAGCGGCACCACCAGGGCGGGGCAGCCCGCGCACACGCGCGCCAGCTCGCCCGGCACCGGCTGGTCGCTCTGCGACAGGTCGCCGATCGCCTGCGGGCGGCCGCGCTCGATCACCTGCTGCGCCAGCGAGCCCGCGTACGCCGTGCGCAGCCCCACCGGCGGCGTGAACGCGCCCGAGGCGGCCACCACCGCCACCTGCCCCGCGGCCGCGTCGATGCGCTCCACGAAGGCGGCGTCGGCGGCGGTGGCCAGCACCGCGTTCTCGGCGATGGCCAGGATCACCTGCTCGGTGGTGGTGCCTGCGCTCACGGCGCCGGTGGCCCGGCGCAGCGCGGCCTCCTCCTGCGCCAGGCGGCGCGCCTCCACGGCCAGCTCGCGCTGCCGCTGCCCCAGCCGCACCACCGCCACCGCCGATGCGAGCCCCACCACCGCCAGCACCACCCCCAGCGCCTGCGCCACCGCCTCCTCGCGGTCCATCGCCGTCAGGCGCCGCTCCTCCACGCGGTCGATCTCGTCCTCCACGGTCTGCCCGGCGGCCAGCACCCGCTCGTACACCGACTGCTGTTCCATGAAGGCCCGGCGCCACTGGGGCGACCCCATGGGCCCAGGGAGCGCCTGGTAGCGCGGGCTGCGCCACGCGTCGCGCAGCCGCCGCATCTCGCCCAGCCGCTGGCCGATGGAAGGCGCGAGCGGGGCGGCCATGCGCGCCGCGCTGTCGTACTGCGCCTCTTCCAGCGCCAGCGTGCGCCGCAGGCCCCGCGCGAAGGAGCTGTCGCTCACGATCTGGAACCCCCGGTACGCGCCCACCTGCTGCGACTCGCTCAGGGCGATGCGGCGCACCAGGCCGCGCAGCGGCTCGAGCTCGGTCTGGATGCGCTCCTGCTGCCGGCGCGTGCGCCACTCGAACGCGAACGGCGCCAGCGCCAGCGCCAGCAGCGAAAACACGAGCACGGCCCTCCACGCCGGCGCGATGCCCGGGCCGGGGAGGGGGTGGTGGGTTCCCGCGCGCACTTCCGACAGGGCGGGACGGGCCAGGGGATCACCTCCATGCAAGGGTTCGGTTGGGGCAGACGAATGCATGCGCCGGGCCGTTCGACACCCTGCGCAGGGGGGAGTTCCGGATCGGTGATCCGCGCCGGTGGGTTCGGGAGGCCAACGCTCGATGTCGCATGAATCGGCGAAAACGACGGCCCATCGTCCGCATCGTGGACGGCCGCGCGGGTATGCTTCGAGGAGCGGAGATCGGCGCGCGGAGTGATTTCGATGCGTGCGTCGTCCAACTCCGCGCTTTCTACGATGGGTGGAGACGGGAAGAGTGGCGGGGGTGGCGGATGGCGCGAATTCGTGCACCCGGAGCTTCGCGGCGGCACACGTTTGGTTCATCCCGGCGCATCCCGGGTCCCGGTGCGATCGGCGTCGTCCCGGGTGCGCGTGAGCGGAAAAGGCTGGCGCGCGCTGGTGTTTTTCTGCATCTTCCGCCTGCCGTGCCGCGTGCTGGAGACATGGCGCGCGGAATGCGAAACCAATGGACCGACGGACCGGTACAACGGCGGGTGTGATTGCGCCGTTCGACCGAGGCTACGCGAGCGTAGGGAAGTCTCCCTACAACCCACCTCGCGTTGCCCGATGGAGCCGCAGTGCCGCGGGCGGCATCTTCCCCCGCGTGAAACCGATCCTCGCGCACCCGACCGTGCAGCGCACCCTCGCGCACCGCCTGACCGCCCTGCTGGCCCTGGCCTTCTTCCTGTTCACGTGGACGGGGGAAGCGCTGGGCGCGCACGGCTGTGCGCACCACGACGCGGTGGCCGGCATGGCCGCGGCGGCGCAGCCGGCGGCGCACGGCCACCACGGCGCGGCGCACGAGCAGCACCGGCAGGGCGCGCCCGGCACGGGCCACGGCGACCGGCACGCCTGCACCTGCCAGGGCACCTGCCCGTCCGTCTCGGGCGGCGCGCTGCCCCCCGCGGCGGACGCGGTGCTGCGCGTGGCGCCGCCGTCCACCGGTCGCGCCGCCGCGCCGCGCGTGGACCGCATCGTCCCCCGCCTGGTTCCGTTCTTCCTCCCGTACGGCCAGGGTCCTCCCCTGCTCGGCTGAACACCCCAAGCACAACGACAGCGCGGTTTTTTCGCGCGGGCGACCCTCGCCCGCCGCGGCCGCCTGCCATGCACGCCTGGACCCAGCCGAGGTGAAGTGTGTCCATCCCACGAACGTACTGCTGCTTCCGCAGCGCGGCGCTGACCGCCGCCGCGCTGCTATTCACGCTCGCCGCCGCCGGCCCCGCGCTCGCGCAGGGCACCGGCGAGGTCGAGGGCACCATCACCGCGCGCGGCAGCGGCGCGCCGCTGGCCGGCGTGAGCGTGCGCGTGGACGGCGCCGCGCCCGTGAGCACCGACGCGCAGGGGCGCTTCCGCATCGCCCGGGTGGGCGCCGGCGTGCACACGCTCACGGCCACGCGCCTGGGCCTGGCGCTCGCGTCGGTGCCGGTGACGGTGGTGGCCGGCTCCACCGCACGGGCCGACCTGGCGGTGGCGGAGGAGAGCACCGTCCTCCCCTCGCTGGTGGTCAGCTCCACGCGCGAGGTGCGGCGGCTGGGCGAGACGCCGGCGTCCGTCGGCGTGGTCTCGGCCGCCGCGCTGCAGGAGGCGAAGCCCACGCACCCCGGCGAGGTGATGAGCCAGGTGCCCGGCGTGTGGGTGAGCGTCACCGGCGGCGAGGGCCACACCACCGCCATCCGCCAGCCCAAGACCACCAACCCCGTCTACCTCTTCCTGGAAGACGGGGTGCCCACGCGCTCGACCGGCTTCTTCAACCACAACGCGCTGTACGAGGTGGACGTTCCCCAGGCCGAGCGCATCGAGGTGCTGAAGGGGCCGGCCAGCGCGCTCTACGGCAGCGACGCCATCGGCGGCGTGATCAACGTGGAGACGAGGGCGCCCACCGCGCGCCCGGGTTACGAGGCGTACCTAGAGGGCGGCGCCTACGGCTGGGGCCGGGTGCTCCTGGCCGCCTCCACCACGCGTGGGCCGGACGGCGTGCGGGCCGACCTCAACCTCACCCGCACCGGCGGCTGGCGGCAGGGGACCGACTACACCCGCCAGAGCGGCAACGTGCGGTGGGACCATCACTTCGGCGGCGGCGCCAGCCTGAAGACGGTGCTGGCGGTGAGCCACATCGACCAGCAGACGGCGGGGGCCAGCACGCTGCTGGCGGCCGACTACCGCGCCCACCCCACGCTCAACTACACCCCCATCTCCTTCCGCCGCGTGGCCGCCCTGCGGCTGTCGACCGACTACGAGAAGGCGGGCGCCGGGTCGCTGCTCAGCATCATCCCGTTCGTGCGCTGGAACAGCATGGACCTGCTCCCCAACTGGTCGCTCACCTACGATCCCACCGTCTACACCACCGGCCACCACTCCTTCGGCGTGCTGGCCAAGTACCGGGTGGACGTGGACGCGCTGCGCACGCGGGTGATCGGCGGGGTGGACGTGGACTACAGCCCGGGCTACCGCAACGAGGACCTGATCAAGCCGGCGCGCACGGGCGAGGTGTTCAACAGCTACCAGACGGTCGAGCGCATCTACGACTACGACGTGACCTTCCGCGGCGTGTCGCCCTACCTGCAGGCCGAGCTGGCGCCCGTGGAGCGGCTGCACCTGACCGGCGGCGTGCGCTGGGACAACATCGGCTTCCGCTACGACAACCACCTGTCCGCCCTCGCCACCGGCAAGTACCGGCGTCCCGACGACACCTCCGTCGACTACCACCACCTCTCGCCCAAGCTGGGGGTGACGTACGAGGCCGGGCGCGCGCTGGCGGTGTTCGGCAGCTACACCACCGGCTTCCGCTCGCCCAGCGAAGGGCAGCTCTTCCGGCAGGGGCAGGCCGACAACACCGTGGCGCTGAAGCCGGTGGACGCCACCTCGGTCGAGGCCGGCGCGCGCGGGGAGGTGGGGCCGCTGGGCTACCAGGCGAGCGTCTACCGGATGCGCATCCTCGACGACGTGCTGACCTACGTGAACCCCGACGGCACCCGCGAGACGGTGAATGCCGGCGGCACGCTGCACCGTGGCGTGGAAGTGGGCGTCGGCGCCCGGCTCCCCGCCGGCTTCCGTGCCGACGTGAGCTACAGCCGGGCGAAGCACAGCTACGTGGAGTGGTCGCCCAAGACCGGTGTCGACTTCGCGGGGAACGAGATGGAGAGCGCGCCGCGCACGCTGCTGAACGCGCGGCTGGGCTGGTCGTTCGCGGGTGATGGACGGCTCTCGGCCGAGTGGCAGCGGGTGGGGAGCTACTGGGAGGATCCCGAGAACACGCACCGCTACGGCGGACACGCGCTGGTGAACCTGCACGCCACCGTGCCCGTGCGCGGTGGAGTGGAGCTGGTGGGGCGGATGAACAACCTGCTCGATCGGCGCTATGCCGAGGCGGCGCAGTTCACCGTGGCGCGCGGCGAGGAGCTGGCGCCGGGGATGCCGCGCTCGCTGTACCTGGGCGTGCAGCTGCGCGCCGGCCGTTGACCATGAAAGCCGATCGCATGAACACTCGCGTGATGTTGGGCGGCGCGGCGGTGCTGGTGGCCGCCGGCCTCACCGCCGCCGCCGTGGCCCGCCGCGGCCCCGCGCTGGCCGAACCGTCGGTGCTGGCTGCCGCTGGCGCCTCGAACCCCACCGCGGCGGCCGGCCCGCGCGGCGAGCGCTTCGTCGCCTGGATCGCCACCGAGGGGGGCGCGTCGAACGTTTACCTCGCCCGCGCGGAGGGCGCCGCGTTCGGCCGGGGCGTGCGCGTGAACGACCGGCCGGGCGACGCGGCGCCGCACGAGCAGGCGCCCGCGCAGGTGGCGGTGGGGCCAGACGGTGCCATCTACGTCGTATGGCAGAACAACCGCGAGATCCCGGGCCGCCGCTTCCCGGCCAGCGACCTGCGCCTGGCCCGCTCCACCGACGGCGGACGCACCTGGGCGCCGGCGGTGACGGTGAACGACGATGCGGACGGGGCGCCGTCGTCGCACACCTTCCACAACCTGCTGGTGGCAAGGGACGGAACCGTGTGGGTGAGCTGGCTCGACTCGCGCGTTCGCGACGCCGAGCGCGCGCGCCGGCATCCGCGCGCCGCGCCGGCTGCGCACGACATGAACGAGCAGGCGATGCACGCGATGCCGGAAGCGGCGGGCGCATCGATGCCGGCCATGCCCGCGCAGCCGGCGGGTGACTCGGTGAAGGCGATGCACGGCCATGGCGGGATGGCGGAAGACCCCACGCTCCCCGGCAGCGAGGTGCGCGTGGCGAAGTCGACGGATGGCGGGAAGACGTTCGGCCCGAGCGTGGTGGTGGATGGCGGCGTGTGCCCCTGCTGCCGCACCTCGCTGGCGGCGGGGGCCGATGGCTCCGTCTTCGTGGCGTGGCGCAAGGTGTTCGCGGGCGACGTGCGCGACGTGGTCGTCGCCAAGTTGGCGCCTGGCGCCGCGGCCTTCGGCGCGCCGGTGCGGGTGCACGCAGACGGCTGGGTGTTCCCCGGCTGCCCGCACGCCGGGCCGTCGCTGGCGGTGGACGGCCAGGGCCGCCTGCACGTGGCCTGGTACACCGGGAAGGAGGGTCGCCAGGGGCTGTGGCACGCCGTGTCTGCGGATGGTGGGCGGACGTTCGGTGAGGCGGCGGCGCTGCTCACGGGCGGGTGGGTGCCGCCCAGCCAGGTGGCGCTCGCGGCGGACGGTGACCGCGTGTGGGCGACGTGGGACGACCGCCGCGTGGTCGAGGGGCCCGTCACCTTCGCCCGCATCGACGGCGACCGGGTGAGCGTGGTGGCTCGCGAGCGCGCCGGCCGCTCGCCCGCGCTGGCGTCGGGCTCGGATGGGGTGCTGGTGGCGTGGCACCAGGGGCAGACGGTGCGGGTGAGCGCGCTGCGCTGAAGCCGGCGGACGCTGGCGGAAGATTCGTCCCGCTGGAGAACCTGATCCCCCCCCGCGCGACCCGCCGATCGTCTGGACGATGATTAATCGACCGTGCCCCTGCGCCGTCCGGTGCAGGGGCACGGCTGCGTCAGGGGATCGGGTAGATAAGCCCATGCGGAGTCAGATGGTTGCCGTCAGGCGCGTTACACTGGCGATTGGACGATCCGCGGTGCACCGGCTGGCCACCGGTGGCCGTGACCGCCGCCCTTCCACGCAGTTCCGAACCGCTGCGTGGGCCACACGCACGGTGCATCCTCATGAGATCCGCTAGACTGATCGCCGCCGCCGCCCTGGGCTGCGCGATTTCCACGCTGGCTGCCGGGTGCGCGTCCGGCGGCCCCACGGTGCAGCGCCCCCCAACGCTGCAGCCGTTCCGCGACGATGCCGACTACGTGCGCTTCGTGCGCCAGCTGGCCCGGTCGGCGCGCGCCGCGGAGCCCGAGGCGTCGTCCACGGTAGACTTCGCGGCGGTGGGGAAGGAGGGTGGGTCGGCGGTCGCGCTGCAGAGGGGCGAAGAGTCGATCACCAACGTGCAGCACGCCGGGGTGGACGAGGGCGGGATCGTGAAGGTGCACGGCGATTACCTGGTGATCCTGCGGCGCGGGCGGCTGTTCACTGTGCGCATCGGCGGAAGCGAGCTTTCGCCCGTGAGCGCAACGGATGCGTTCGGCCCCGGTATCGACCCCAGCGGCACCTGGATCGACGAGATGCTGGTGTCGGGCGGCGACGTGGTGGTGATCGGCTACAGCTATCAGCGCGGCGGTACCGAAGTGGGGCTGTTCCGCATCGACGAGGGCGGGCGGCTCACGCACCGCGCCACCTACCAGCTCCGCTCGTTCGACTACTACTCGTCGCGCAACTACGCCAGCCGGCTGGTGGGCGGAAAGCTCGTCTTCTACGCCCCGATCCCGGTCGAGACGGGGAGCGACGACCCGTTCGCCAGCTTCCCCGCCGTCCGCCGCTGGGGCGCGGGCGACACGACGTTCCACCGCACGGCGCCCAGCACGCGCGTCTACCGCCCGGCGGGGGAGCTGTCGCCCGGCGACGCGCTGGTGCTGCACACGGTGACGGTGTGCGACCTGGGCGGCAACGAGATGGACTGCCGCGCCACGGCGCTGTTCGGGCCCGCCGGCCGGGTCTTCTACGTGTCTCCCCAGTCGGTGTACGTGTGGGCCACCCGCTCGACGTGGCGCGACGGCGACCCTCCGCTCCCGCACTCCGTGCTCTACCGGATGCCGCTGGACGGGTCGGCGCCCACGGGGCTGCGGGTGAGCGGAAGCCCGGTGGACCAGCTCTCGTTCCTGGAGAGCGGCGACGGCTTCCTGAACGTGCTGGTGCAAGGTGACGGCGGCGGCGAAGGGATGTGGCGCGCCGAGCACTCCGGCGGCTCCCTGGCGCTGCTGCGCGTGCCGGTGGCCAGCTTCGGCGACGGCAGCGGCGCGGCGCCGCGGTCCAACTACCGTCCGTTGCCCGCGGCGGCCGGCGGGCCGCTGCAGAACCGCTTCGTGGGCGACTGGCTGCTGTACGGCGCGGGCGCGGGTTGGGGGCCGCCCAGCACGCAGGGCGCCAGCGTGTACGGCGTGCGCTGGGCGGGTGGGGGAGAGGTGGCCGCGCTGCCGCTGCCGCACGCGGTGGACCGCATCGAGGCGATGGGCTCGGGCGCGGTGGTGGTGGGCAGCGACGGGCGCGACTTGCACTTCAGCGGCGTGCGACTGGGCCGCGGCGCCGCGCTGGCCGACCGCTACAGCCGGCCCAACGCGTCGCAGGGTGAAACGCGCACCCACGGCTTCTTCTACCGCGCTGACGGCGACGACGCGGGGGTGCTGGGGCTGCCGGTGAGCGGGGGCGGGCGGCCCGGCTACGACCAGCTGGACCACGGGAGCGCGTCGGTGCTCTTCCTGCGCAACCAGGCGTTCCGGCTGCGCGAGCTGGGCGCGCTGGCCGCCGGCGGCCCCTCGGCGGCCGACGACGCCTGCCGCGTGAGCTGCGTGGACTGGTACGGCAACGCGCGCCCCATCTTCCTGCGCGGCCGCATCTTCGCGCTGCTGGGCTACGAGCTGGTGGAGGGCAGGGAAGACGACGGCCGCATCCGCGAGCTGCGCCGCGTGAGCTTCGCGCCGAGGGCGGCGCAGGCGGGGCGATAGGACAGCGGGATGGCGGGATCTGCGGCAGTGGGATGCGGATGAATCAGCGTGCCCCGCCGGAAAGCACGCCGGGGCACGGTTGCGTCTACCGGGGCCGCGGAGGATGCGTGTGCTTCGGCAGCTTCTCGAACAGCGCCACGATCTCGGGGTCGGCGATCCCCACGGGCTGCACCAGATCGAACGAGATCGGGCCCACCGTGGCCAGCTCGGCAAGACTGTCGATCACGTCGGTGCGGTACTCGGGCCGCATGCGCGCGAGCAGCGCCTGGACCGCGTCCGCATCCAGCGCCTCCGGCAGCCGCGCACGGTCGCGCTCCGACAGGCGGTAACCCGGGTCCGAGGCTGGAAGGAACACCGCTTCGGGTGACGGATGACTCACCACCACGGGAGCGGTCGACGCCGTCTCGCACGCGGCGAGCATCGCGACCATCGCAATCATCACGGTTCTGCGCAGCATCGGCCTCTCCTTCGTCGCCTTCCTCGCAGACACGCACGACTCTGCATGTTCAGCGTTGCGGCCGCGCGATGCAAGATTCGCGGTTCGCCGCGGTTCAACGTTGAGATCGTGCTTCGCAAACCATCGGGTAGGCTCCAGCACGACGAATGCCCCGGCCGGGTGGCCGGGGCATTCGCAGCGCTAGTTCGTCACGCGCTTACTTCTTCGAGTCGCCGATGCAGTGGGCGCAGTTGTCGTAGCCGGCGTCGTTCGCCGCCTTCTGCGAGTTGTACGGCTTGTCGTTCTTCGCCTTGATGATCTCGTCGATCTGGCACTGGTTCGCGCCCGTCTTCTCGTTGTCGAGATCGTGCACTTCCATCTTGCTGGTGTTGGCGAGGAACTGCTCGCCCTTCATGTTGCCCGTCTTCCGTCTGGCCATCGTCGTCTCTCTCATCCACAGGTTCCGTGACACCAAGGATCAGCGGTGAGACGGACCTGGATTCGAGATTTCTCCGATTCGCCCGATCCGGAGCATGCGGAGAGCAGGGCGTGGTGGGGCGCTACTGCCGCCAGAACGGGTCGGCCGCGGCGTAGCGCCAGTGCGCCACGCCCTCGTGGCGTGCGCAGGTACCGCTCCGGCTGTGGCTGAGCGAGAACGAGCCGTCGTTGCAGAGCGCCGTCTTTCCCAGCGGCCAAGCGTTGGGCGGGTCCACGGAAGACCCGGGGTCTGTCATGCTGATCACCAACGTGGCAACGGCGGTCACCAGAACTCCTCCCGCCCACGTGCCTAGCCGCCAGTGAAACGTGCGGCGCTCCCGCTGTATCCGCTCGTGCGGCTTCAAGTCGCGTCCGGCGATGTTGATGACGATCCCGTCTCCCGCCGCGTGCACGTGCTGGTGGACAATTCCGCTGCACTGATCGGTCGCGAACATGATGTGTTCGGTCGTGTGGGGACGCGTGATGCCGCGCGGATCGGTGTCGACCCGTTCGCGCCAGCGGAGGTACGGGGCCGGATCGTCGTTCGTTTCAGCTTCGTGACGCCTCACGCCCACCTCCCTGCCGATCGATCCAGCATCCCTCGATTCGATCCTCCAGGCAGACGTTCACCGACGCCCGCCGCATCACGCCCGCAGCGCATCCAGCGCCCGTAGCGCGAACGCCGCGTGCAGCGCGGCTCCAATCGGCAGCGCATCCTCGTCGGCGATGAACTGCGGGTGGTGGAGGCTCTTGTCGGCGCCGATGGCTTCGTTCCGCACGCCCAGCAGGACGAAGCACCCGGGCACGCGCTCGAGGATGAAGGAAAAGTCCTCGCCGCCCATGATCGGCGGGCTCTCCAGCACCGCGCCGGCGCCCAGGAGCTCGCCGGCCACCTCGCGCGCGAGCGCCCATGATGCCGCATCGTTCACCGTGGCCGGGTACTCCACGGCCTCGAACGACACCTGAGCCATGCAGCGGTGCGCGGCCGCGATCCCTTCGGCGATCGCGCGGACACGCTCCTGGATGAACTTGAGCCCGGGTGTGGTCAGTGAGCGGATGGTTCCCTTCAGCCGCACCTCGGCCGGGATCACGTTGAACGCGTCACCGCCGTGGATGGTGGTGATGCTCACCACGCCGGAGTTGAGCGGATCGAGCTCGCGCGACACGATCGTCTGCAGCTCGCAGACGATCTGCGCGGCGGTGGCGACGGGGTCGGCGGCCAGGTGCGGCATCGCCGCGTGCCCGCCCGTGCCCGAGACGGTGATGTCCACGCTGCCGGCGGCGGCCAGCAGCGTGCCCGCGCGCGAACCGATCTGCCCGGTGGGCATCGTGGGCCACACGTGCAGCCCGAACGCCCGCTGCACCGCCGGGCTCTCCAGCGCGCCCTCGTCGCACATGCGCAGCCCGCCGGCGCCACCCTCTTCGGCGGGCTGGAAAAGGAGCTTCACCGTGCCGCGAATCTGCTCCTCGCGCGCCTTGAGCAGCTGCGCGGCGCCCAGCAGCATGGCCGTGTGGCAGTCGTGCCCGCAGGCGTGCATCCGCCCCGGCTCCTCGCTGCTGAAGTCCACGCCCGACTCTTCCTCGATCGGCAGCGCGTCCATGTCGGCGCGTAGCGCCACGCACGGCCCGCCGCCATCGCCGATGGTCGCGACGATCCCGGTCTGCGCCACCGGGTAGCGGTACGGGATGCCGAGCGCGTCGAGCTCGCGCCGCACGGCCTCGCTGGTCCGCTCCAGGTCGTACATCAATTCCGGATGGCGGTGCAGATCCCGCCGGATGGCGACCATCCACTCCTGCTGCGCCCGCGCATCATCCAGCAGCGTCGTTTCCATGTCACATTCTCAACCGTGTGTGTTGGAAGGGGCGGAACCGGGGTTCCCCGGGAACGTAGAGCGCGCGGCCGCGTGGCGCGACGTTGCTCTCGCCTGATCAGATGGCGGTCAGGCCTGGATTTCTCCGGAGGCGCGACAAAGGCATCGCGAGACGGAACGGAGTGCTAGTGTATTGACATAATGCTAATCTATTAGCACTATCTCTTCGCGGCGACCTTCACCTGCCTGCAGGCAACGAGGATCTGCCGCGGTGATCGCCATCCCTTCTCGCAGCCCTCCAGGCCGATGAAGCTCGCCCAGGCACCTGCCACTTCTCCGCGGACGCCAGCCAAGCCGTAAGTGGCCGATTGATTGCGGGTTGCGTCGCGGTGCTATGCCACTAGCGCTTCAACCAGGATGGTGCAAATGCCGAAGCAAGGGATCGACAAGCAGGTCCCCCCCCCGATCAGCGGGGACGCGGCATGAACCGGGAACACAGCGAAGGGCAGGCGAACGAGCGGAACTAGGCACAGCAGGGCGGCGGTGCACCTCCCGATCCGAAGCCCCAGGACAAATGAACGGTCCGACAAGACACGAGGAGGGGGGCGCCAGTGACCGGCACCCCCTCCTCGCTTCATGGGGGTTCGCAATACCGTCAGCACACGGGCGTGTCGTGGCGCGTGCCGCATACGTCGTACGAGGTGTTCGGGCAGCCGCCCACCGTGCGCGGGCAGTCGGCCGTGAGCTCGCACGCCTCGTCGGCCGTGTAGTCGCACGAGTAGATGGTCTCGGGGCCGGTGCCGCACACCGCGTACGCCGTCTCGCAGAAGCAGCTGTCGACCCACGTGCAGTCGCCGTGGGCGCGCACGGTGCCCCTGCGTGCGTCGATGCCCGCCGTGGGGAACGAATCCACGCGCAGGTCGTCGGCGTGCAGCCGCAGCTTGTTCATCCTTCACCTCACGTTATGGGGGATCGAGGAACATCTCCGGACTGGGTCAGCAGGCCGGTGTGTATCGCGGCGGTGTTCCCGTGCCGGACACCTTCCACTCGGTGCGGTGCAGGCGCATGGCTCCGCGTGACGGAGGGGATTCACGTTGCACCGCAGCACGCAGTGTAATGCGGAAACCCAGCCGCATCCAGCAGATCGTGACGGATCGTGAGAAGCGGTTGGCGGGGCGCCTCGCCCAGATGGATGGGACGGGGCGGGCAGCAAGCGTCGCGGTGCTCCCAGAGGCGGTTCGTCGTTATATCCGTCGTCGACTCCTCGAATCGCGTTGCCAGCGAGCAAGCCTTCGCAGTCGCGCCGACGACGTTGGAAACGCCAAGCGCGAATATGTTGACATGAAAGGAAAGGAAACATATGCTGTAGATCCAGTACGGTTAAGGCCGTAACGTTTCCACAAATCCACACCCCAGGAGGAACCCCATGCACGTCTCGCAGCGCTTCGTCTCCCTTGTTGCCCTCGCCGCCGCGGTCGCAGCGGCGGCCTGCGACCGTTCGCCCACCACCTCGCAGCGCCAGCCGGTCGAGCCGGTGATGGCGACCAGCGTCTCGACCGTGTGCACGGGTTCGTCGGTTCCGTCGGGGTACGTGATCCTCAGCTTTGGTACTTACTACACCTGCCCGTATGGGTACGGATATCCCAACTCGATGTCGATCGGGCTTCCCGGTTCTTCCGAAACGGTGTGTGGATCCTCACCGATCCCGAGTGGCTACGTGATCACCTCCATGTCGCACGTCTACAGCTGCGACCAGTACAGCGCCACCAGCTCGAGCTACAAGAACACGTACAGCATCAAGATCCCCACTGCTGCCTACGAGTACGTGTGCAACGCCTCGCCGATCCCGTCCAACTACACCACCACGTCGTACACGTATTTCACTTCGTCGTGTGACCTGTACGGAAATGGAAGCCCGAGCTGGCCCAACGCCCAGCAGATCCGGCATCTCTGATCGTTTCTGCGGGTTCAGCTGCCTTCGGGTAGCCGGCTCTGCCGACGAGCCGGCGGAATGAACGAACGGGGTGCCAGCGACGGCGCCCCGTTCTGCGTGGGTTCAGGCTGTGCTGGCCGAATACGTTCAGATCCGGGGCTTCGGAGTCAGCCGCCCTGATCGCAGGCCGTGTCTACGCACACGCTTGCCCGCGGAGCCGTGCATTGCGCGCGAGCGTGTCCTTCTTTTTGCGGATGATGGAGCCGGTGAGTCCTGATGGCGGCGCGGCGAACGCTTCGTGATGGGGGATGGATCGTGAGCAGACCGGTGGGCGGGCGGCGGCGGGCGCAGGCGCCGGTGGCGCAGGAACGGCGGCTGCGGTGGGGCGACGCCAGCCTCACCGCGCTTCTCGCGGCGCAGTGCCTGACGACCTTCGTCGCCATCCCGATCGCCGCGTCGTATCCGTCGGGGCGCTCGCTGCTGGACATCTCGCACCTGGTGTTCGCGGGCGTCTGCGCGATCGCGCTCACCCGCAATCACTGGGTGCGCGGGGCGCTGCTGGCCTGCCTGGCGGGGTTCGCGGCCGGGCCCGCCGTGCTGGACCGCGTGGGCGCGAGCCTTGGCCTGGGCGCCGAGGCCCCGCACGAGCTGATCGCGCTGGTGGCGTTCGGCTTCAACCTGCTGGTCACCCTGCTGGTGGCGCGGCGGGCCTTCGGGCCGGGGCGCGTGACGGCGCACCGCGTGCAGGGGGCGGTGCTGGTGTACCTGAACGTGGCCGCGCTCTTCGCCATCGCCTACGCGCTGATCGAGGCGCACGCACCCGGCGCGCTGCGCTCGTCCGCCGGCATGGCCGCCACGCCGGGCGCCCGCACGGCCGAGCTCTCGTATTTCAGCTTCAGCACCATCACCACCGCCGGCTACGGCGACATCGCGCCCGTGCACCCGCTGGCGCGCAGCCTGGCCAACCTCGAGGCGGTGATCGGGCAGCTATTCCCGGCCACCTTCCTGGCCCGCCTGGTCGCGCTGCACCTGGCCCACGAGTCGGAGAGCGACGCGCGGAAGCCCTGACGCGCGGACAGTCGAATGCCCCGACGCCTGCGGTGCCGGGGCATTCTCGTGTGTCACGCAGCCAGGCGCCGCACCACCTCTATCTTCGATCTGCGCCTGGTCGTAGATGTTGGGGAGCGTGGTCACCGCGGGGCTGGCCAGCAGCCACTTGAGCGAGGCCTGGCCAGCGTCATCCGGCGCCCCACGTGAGCCGGGCGGGGCTGTCCAGCTATCCCGCTGATAGCCCAGTTCATCGCGCCAGGAGCAACGGCGTCAACCCGGTTCCACGCGCGGTCCTGCGGCCGGGGCGCGCGTGGATCCAAGCTGCACCAGCGGCTTCCGCAGCACTCGGCCGCGCCCTCCCATCTCCCAGCTGTCTTCCCATGCGTGCGCGTCCGCGCGCCGGAAATACCGGTCCACGTCGGTATGGAACAGGGTGGGGCACCCCTCGCAGAACGTGCTCGCAAGCGCGGGATCACGCGCACGGGCCGGATCGGAGCCGATCCGTCGCAATTCGCGGTATCCCGGAGAGTTCCAGACCTCCAGGACGCCAGACTCGAACACATTGCCGAGCCTGCGCCGGTCGGCGCCACCGGTGTACTGCGAGCCCTGTCGATGGTTCGAGCAGGGAATCACGTCACCATCGTAAAGAATCAGGAGGCTGAAAAAAGGCCAGATGCAGCGCGGAGTCACACGCTTGGCGCGGGGGCCGCTGGACCTGGGGTGCCCATCGGGAAAGTCGGTTACGTTATGGAGTGAGCCCCACATCTCGGTGAACTGGTCCACCCCCAGGGAAGCGCAGAGCGTCCGTGCCGCAGGCAGCTCTTCCAGGTTGTGCTGGAACTTGATGTACTGCACCTCCACGCGTGGGTAGGTGCGCCGCATCTCGCGCCGGATCGCCAGCAGTCGGCGAAGGTTGTCCACCACAAGCGCAAGGCGCCCACCCACGCGCGTGCGGCCGTAGTTCTCCTGCGTGAGGCCGTCCACGCACACGGTCAGGTGCGTCATGCCGCTCGATATCAGCCCGCGTAGCCGCTCGTCGGTGAGCTCGAAGCTGAAGTTGGTGCTGGCGTGCGCGTTCATCCCCGCCGCGCGCGTTGCTTCGCAGATCTCGTCGAGGTGCGGATGCATGAGGGGGTCGCCCACGTAGTACAGCGATACGGCCGCCGTGCGGCCGGCGAGTTGCGCCACCACCTCGCGGTAACGGCTCACCGGCATCTTCTGCCCCGCCGAGAACCGCTGCGCCGATAGTTGAGCGCTGGACCCGGCGGAGGGCCGCGCGTGCACGCACATCGTGCAGCGGAGGTTGCAAAGCGGCGAGATATCGACCTTGGCGATCACCGGCCAGGCGCGCATCACCTCTCGTTTCAACACGAAATCGCACCCGGCCGTCAGGAGGTTCGCGGCCTTGCGGAGGGTCAGGTTGTCGGTAATCCACCGGGCGCGCCGCCAAGCGGCGGTGGCAACGAGCATCTCGCCGCTGGGGGGCGCTTGCGAGATCTGTGTCCTCACGGGAACCTTTCGATCGGGGAGTCCGGTTCCGATTACCTCTTTAAGGATTATTATTGTCGCAAAAAAGATTAGCGTCAATCCTTTTGGTTCATTCTGTCGCACCCACTGGAGTGATGGAAATCGAGGTAGGAAGCGCTATACACGAAGGGCAGCGAACGCCTGACGATTGCTCCACGGCATCCTCTTCAGGCACCATCACGTTGATCAACGCCCCCACAAACGACAAAAGAAGCCCCGGCGGTGCTCTCGCCGGGGCTTCGTCTGGAATAAAATGGGAGCAGGCCCGATCAATCCGCCGCCGCCGACTCCTCTACCTCGGGTGCACCCGGAAACCCGTCGCCGGCGTAGCGATAGTGCGGCCCAAGCGGCTCGCCGTCGCGGAGCATGGTGCCCTTGTAGCGCATGTGGTCTTCGTGCACGCCGAAGTTGATGCGCTGCAGCTCGTCGATGCGCCGCAGGTCGTCGGCCGTCAGATCCGGCAGGTCGCTGGCGGCGGCGAACTCCTCGAGCTGCTCAAGGTCGTAGATGTTGGGGAGCGTGGTCATCACCGCGGGTGATGCGAGCAGCCACTTGAGCGACGCCTGGCCCAGCGTCATCCCGCGCCCCTCGTGCAGCCAGCCCAGGCTCTCCAGCTTCTTCACCCCGTTCACCAGCCAGCTGCGCGGGCGGTGGCGGCGGTGGTCGTTCTTGGCGAACTCGGTGTCCACGGTGTACTTGCCCTCCAGCATCCCGCTGCTGTGCGTCACGCGCACCTGCAGCCCCACGCCGGCCGCCTCGGCCTCGCGCGTCAGGATCTCGCCGGGGAAGGGCTCCAGCACGTTGTTGATCAGCTGCAGGTTCTTCACCCCGCGGTCGCGGATCAGCTCCAGCCCCTCGAACAGGTAGCCGTTCGACGGCCCCAGCGCGGCGCCCCAGGCGCGGCACTTCCCCTCCTCCTGCAGCCGGGCCAGCGTCTCCCAGATGGCGTCCACCGGCACGTGCTCTTCGTGGGCGTTGTGGTAGCTCACGATGTCGATCACGTCGGTGCCCATCCGCCGCAGCGATTCCTCCACCGCGTGGCGGATGAACGCGGGATCGGTGCTGTGGGGAATCTCCTGCTGGCCCCGCCGCGCGTCGGGATTGTTGTACCAGTCGTACCCCACCTTGGTGGTGATCACCACCTTGTCGCGCTTGGCTCCGAACGCGCGCGCCAGCAGCTCGTCCGCGCGCCCGTTGCCGTAGGTGTCGCCACTGTCGAAGGTGGTGATGCCCAGGTCGTAGGCGCGGTGCAGCATGTCCACCGCCTGCTCGTCGGTGAACTCGCCCCACCACCCGGCCGCCAGCGTCCACATGCCGAAGCCGACTTCACTCACGGTGATGTCGGTTCCGGGATAGGTGCGATACTTCATCGATCAGCCTCCAATCAGGCGCGGAACAGTTCGTAAACGTCGACAGCGGCAGATGATACGTCCCGCCGCGGTTTAGATGCATAGAGTTGCCTACTCATGTCTATGCAGATTGAGTAAGGTGCTCTCGCGGGCGGGACGGGGCAAGTGGGAAGATGCCTGACGGTGGGGTAGGGGAGGAGTGCGGAGGGGTGGTCGAGGCGGGGAAAGATGCGGTGAGAGTGGCGAGTCTCGCGCGGGGCCCTCACCCTGCCGCTTCGCGGCTGTCCCTCTCCCAAAAACAACCTGGGAGAGGGACCTGGGCTCGCTTCGCTCGCGGCGGCTCCGTGCACGTCGAAGCTGCGGCTTATCCCCTCTTCTTCTCGGCGCAGCGCGGGACAGGACCAAGGAGATAGGACGGCCCGGCGCTCTGCAGATGATGGCCGAACGCCCATCCGCCGATCCCCGCGTTTCAGCAGTGCGAGCTCATGGCGAAGCCCTCGTGCGCGTCCACCAGAGGGGCGCGGTAGTCGCCGGTGAAGCAGGCGGTGCAGTAGGTCTCGCCGTTGTCGCGCACGCAGTCGATCATCCCCTCGGCCGACAGGTAGCCGAGGGAGTCGACACCCAGGTACTCGCGCATCTCGTCGACGGTCATCCGCGCGGCGATCAGCTCTTCGCGGGTGGGCATGTCGATGCCGTAGAAGCAGGGCCAGCGCACGGGGGGAGAAGCGAGGCGGAAGTGCACCTCGGCCGCGCCCGCGTCGCGCAGGAGCGCCACCAGCGCGCGGCTGGTGGTGCCGCGCACCAGCGAGTCGTCCACCACCACCACGCGCTTGCCGTCCAGCACCTCGCGCACGGGGCTGAACTTGAGGCGCACCTTGAAGTCGCGCCCCGCCTGCGTGGGGGTGATGAAGGTGCGGCCCACGTAGTGGTTGCGGATGAGGCCCAGCTCGAAGGGGATCCCGCTGGCCTCGCTGTAGCCCACGGCCGCGCTGTTGGCGCTGTCGGGCACGGAGATGACGATGTCGGCCTCGGCGCTCTGCTCCTGCGCCAGCTTGCGGCCGAACGCGCGCCGCGCCCGGTCCACCGTGTAGCCCCACAGTCGCGAGTCGGGGCGGGCGAAGTAGACCAGCTCGAACACGCACGGCTGCGCCTCGGCCACGAAGCGCGGCAGGCGCACGACCGACTCGATCTCGCCGCCGCGGATGCGGACCAGCTCGCCCGGCTCCACGTCGCGCACGTAGCGCGCGTGCACGATGTCGAGCGCGCACGTCTCGCTGGCCACCACCATCCCGCCCGTGGGCAGCGCGCCGATCACCAGCGGGCGGTAGCCGAAGGGATCGCGCGCGGCGAAGAGCGTGTCGCCCACCGTGGCAAGCACGCAGTACGCGCCCTCCAGCTGGCTGAGCGCATCGACGATCTGGGCCTCGGGCGTGGATTCGCGCGAGCGGGCGATCAGGTGCACGATCACCTCGCTGTCGATGGTGCTCTGGAAGAACGCACCCTCCTCCAGCAGGCGGTCGCGGATGGCGTGGAAGTTGGTGAGGTTGCCGTTGTGGACCAGCGCCAGGTGGCCGAACCGGTAGGTCTCGCGGATCGGCTGCGCGTTCTTGAGCCCCGCGCCCCCGGCCGTGGAGTAGCGGATGTGCCCCACCGCCGTGTCGCCGGGAAGCTCGGCCAGCTTCTCCTCGGTGAACACGTCGGAAACCAGCCCCGCCTCGCGCACGCGGTGCGTCGCGCCCGTCGCACCCTCGTGGGTGACGATGCCCGCGGCTTCCTGCCCGCGGTGCTGGAGCGAGTAGAGGCCCAGGTAGGTGAGCCGGGCGGCTTCGGGATTGCCGGAGACCGCTACGATTCCACACACTGTGAGATCTGTCCTGCTGCTGGTTGTGTCGCCGTAAGGACGCTGGTACACCCGACGGGCCATTCGGAGCCGCGGGCCGGCGTCGCGCTCCGCTGGTCGAGCCGAACGTCGAGGCGGTCGCGAGAGACTGGCGGTCGAGCGCTCCGGCTGTCCCGCAGGGGGCCGTCACCCTGCCGCTTCGCGGCTGTCCCTCTCCCAAAAACAGCCTGGGGGAGGGACCCGGGGCGCTTCGCGCCGGCTACTTCATCGCACCCGAAGCTGCGGTTGCCGTTCTCCCCTTTCTCCCGCGCCCAGCGGGGGAGAGGGGCCGGGGGAGAGGGGGCCGGCGGCGCTCGGCCGATACCTGCACTCCGCGCCAGCATCTCCGATGTAAGCCCGACTACTGGAACTGCACTTCGCTCTCCAGCGCCGTCTCCACGTCGGCGGCGCTGCCGTCCATGCGGCGGGGGATGGCGGTCTCGTACACCTGCTGCAGGCCGAAGGCGGCGGCGTGGACCGTTCCGCCGCTCGTCTCGATGCGGATCGACCCGTTGCGCCCGCCCACGGTGCCGATCCGCTTCGCCGGCACGCCGTGGATCTCCAGGCAGCGCAGCAGCTCGGGCACCTTCTCGGCCGTGCACGACAGCACCACGCGCCCCTGTGCCTCGCCGAAGAGCAGCGCGTTCGCGGGGAGCTCGTCCTCCAGCCGCACGTCGATCCCGAACGGCTCGCCGCCGCCGGCGAAGGCGCTCTCCGCCAGCGCCACCGCCAGCCCGCCCTCGGCGGTGTCGTGCGCGCTGCGTACCAGCCCCGCACGGATGGCGGCCAGCACGCCGCGCTGCAGGCGGCTCTCGGCGGCGAGGTCCAGCGCCGGCGCGTCGCCCGCCACCAGCCCATGGATCACCTTCAGGTACTCGCTCCCGCCCAGCTCGCCGGTGTTGCGCCCGGCCAGCACGATCGCGTCGCCCTCGGCCCGGAAGCCGGCGGCGGTCACGTGCGACAGGTGCTCCACGATCCCCACCATCCCGATGGTGGGCGTGGGGTAGATGGCGCCGCGCGGGTTCTCGTTGTAGAGCGACACGTTGCCGCCCGTCACCGGCGTCTCGAACGCGGTGCACGCCTCGCCGATGCCGCGCAGCGCCTCGGCCATCTGGTAGTAGACCTCGGGCTTCAGCGGGTTGCCGAAGTTGAGGTTGTCGGTCACCGCGCGGGGGAGCGCGCCGCTGCACACCAGGTTGCGCGCCGCCTCGGCCACCGCGATCTGGCCACCGCGGTAGGGATTCAGGTGCACGTAGCGGCCGTTGCAGTCCACCGTCATCGCCACGCCCTTGTTGGTCCCCCGCAGGCGGAGGACGGCGGCGTCGCTGCCCGGGCCCACCACGGTGTTCGTGCGCACCGTGCTGTCGTACTGCTCGTAGACCCAGCGCTTGCTGGCGATGGACGGCGAATCGAGCAGCCGCTCCAGCGTCCAGGTGGGGTCGCGCTCCTCGAACACCGGCGTGAGCGTCGATGCGTCCCACGCGCGCAGCGCCGCGATCTCGGGCGCCTCCACCCCCTCGCGGGTGTAGGTGGGGCACCCCTCCACCAGCGGCTCGCCGGGGATGTCCACCACCACCGTCCCGTTCTCGCGCACCACGTAGCGCCCGGTCTCGGTCACGCGGCCGATGGTCTCGGCGTCCAGGTCCCACTTGCCCAGGATGGCGCGCACCTCCTCCTCGTGGCCGTTCTTCGCGACCACCAGCATCCGCTCCTGCGTTTCGGAGAGGAGGATCTCGTAGGGCGTCATCCCCT
>Ga0247773_1000222_pt1 | contig 26799 bp, 22 predicted proteins | sample UWRJL092311B6_FD_179934 | JGI IMG/M metagenome (GOLD analysis project Ga0247773, IMG submission 179934) | Plant litter microbial communities from Arlington Agricultural Research Station in Wisconsin, United States - UWRJ-L092-311B-6 | ecosystem: Environmental > Terrestrial > Plant litter >... | reverse complement strand
TCTGCGATCTCTGCGGCTCTGCGGTAAAAAATCTGGGAGCCGTTGCTGGCTCGCAGATCGTCATCGGCTCGCGACGCAATCACGCCGCGCGGAGCGCCCGAAGGCGACCCGCGCGCGAAGCTCGGATCACTGAATGTTGAGCAGCTCGATGTCGAACACGAGCATGCCCGCGGGGGCGCCAGGGCGCTGCGGCTTGTCGCCGTAGGCGAGCGCGCCGGGGATCCAGAAGCGCGTCTTCTCGCCGACGACCATCAGCTGCACGCCTTCGGTCCAACCCTTGACCACACCGTTCAGCGGGAAGGTGGAGGGCTCGCCGCGCGCGACCGAGCTGTCGAACATTTTTCCGTCCGGGGTCCAGCCGGAATAGTGGACGGTGACGCGGTTGGTGGCCGTGGGGTGGATCTTGCCGGTGCCCGCCTTGAGCACGCGGTAAGCCAGGCCGGAGCTGGTCTTTTTGGCGGTTGCGGGCGGCGCTTTTACGTCTTCGGGTGCGGCCGGCGGCTTCACGATGCCGAGCAGCTCCACATCGAAGGTCAGATCGCCGGACGGAGCGCCGCCCATTTGCGGGCGATCGCCATAGGCGAGCTTGCCGGGGATCCAGAGTCGGGTCTTCTCGCCGACCGCCATCAATTTGAGTGCTTCGGTCCAACCCGGGATGACTTCGTTCACGCCGAAGGTCGTGGGCGTACCGCGCGCGACGGAGCTGTCGAACATTTTTCCGTCTTTGGTCCAACCCGAATAGTGCACGGAGACTCGGTCACCGTCCTTGGGGTGATCTTTGCCGGTGCCCGCTTTGAGCACTTTGAGCTTGAGGCCGGTGGCGGTCGTCTTCGCGTCAGCGGGGGCCGCCGCAACGTCCGCGGGGGCGGGGATGGCATTCGGTTGCGCGGGGGCGGGCACTTCGGGCGGCGGCGCTTCAGCGCTCTTGGCTACTTCGGGTATCGGTGCCGCGCTGCTCGCTGCAGCGGCTGCGCTTTCCTTCTGGGCGCCAGCGCTGGGCTCGGGCGGCGTTTTGTTGCAGCCGAGCAGCGGGGCAAAGGCGAGGGGGAGCAATGTGCAGAGCGCGAAGGATTGTAGGCGGTGTAGGCGCATGTTGGCGGGCGGCATCTTCCGCCAAGAAATTCCGCTGCGCAACGCCAATCGCTTCCGAGAAAGCGTGGGTTTTTGCCGCATTTGCCGTTTGCCGCAGCGGCTCGCAAGCGACTGGTCTAGCGTGCCGCGGAGATGGTCGAGCGACAATCCCCATCGCCGAGCGACGCTTGGCGCCATTCGTGGTTGCTCGTACTGCTGGGGGCCGCGACCGCCTGCCAACGCGGGACCGCTGCGGAGCAAGCCGCACAGCGCACCGAGCACACCTTCAGGACGGTCTGTGGGCGCTGTCATGGCGCCGACGGCAAGGGCGGAGTCGCGCCCGAAGGCGCAAATCCGCCGCGCGATTTCCATGACGCGGCTTTTCAAGCGACCCGCACGGATGCGCAGCTGATACAGGCAATCCGCCTGGGCAAGGGCGCCATGCCAGGGTACGGCAATTTACTCTCCGACGTGGATCTGGAAGGACTGGTACGTAAGATCAGAAGCTTCGACCCCGGCGCAAAGAAACCGTGAGCATGCTCGACAAAGTCAGCCCGTCCGAGACCTTCGTGACAGACGAGCGAGTCGACCAGTGCCGGCTGGGTGGGCTCGGCCTCGCCTTGTACAACCTGGTTTATTGGCCGTATTTGCTGGTCAGTTGCGCGCTTTTGTTCTTCCCCGCAGCGCTGCTCTGGCTGTGTACGTTCTGGGATCCCAAGCGTCGCTGGCTGTCCACGTACACGAGCTATTGGGGGGCGCACTACTTGGCGTGGGCGCCCTTCGCCAGCGTCCGCGTCGAAGGGCTCGAGCACGCAAACCCAGAGCGGCCGTGCGTGTACGTCGTGAATCATCAATCGATGGTCGATATCCTGGCGGTGTTCGCCACGCATCTGCCGTACCTGTGGGTGAGCAAGGTCGAGAATTTCTACGCTCCCTTCTTGGGTTGGAACATGTGGCTCAACGGCTACGTGCCGCTCAAGCGCGGCTTCTTGCCCAGCATCCTGCGCATGGTCCGCTCGTGTCTGAGAAAGCTCGATCAAGGGCACAGCTTGTGCGTGTTCCCCGAAGGCACGCGCTCGCCCGACGGCAATCTGATCGACTTCTACCGCGGAGCGTTCTGGGTGGCGGCCAAGCGCGGCGTGCCAATCGTGCCGATCATCGTCGAAGGCACGGGTGCCATCCTGCAGAAGAAGCGCTTGCAGATCCGACCGCAACGAACCTTGGTGCGGGTGTTGCCTGCGATCGAGCCGGCGCAAGTCGGTTTCGATGACCGAAAGTTGAGGGATCTCGTGCGCGCTCGGATGGCCAGCGAGCTGACGCAGATCCGCCGCGCCGCGCGCTGAGCGCTTGCTCAGGGGCGCCGCGAACCCCCCAAAAAACCGCCCCCGACGCGGCCGGCGCGTCGACCTGCGTCGTGGTGCACCGTTTTCGCGCGGGGATGTGCTATGCGAATGCTCGCTGCGCACCAAGGCATGCCATGCGGAACCCGCTGTATCTACGGAACAATCCAAGCGAAATCCGCTACGTCAACACTTACGTCGAGAACCGTTTCGCGGAAGAGAACGCGTTCGTGCGCAAGCCGCGCCGAAACGTCGAGCCGTGGCCTCAGTTCGAAGCGGCCAAGCGTGACCTGCTACCGGTGCCGACCTGGCCTGGGCACGAAGCCGCCATCGACTGCTACTGGCGCTGTTGGGAGATCGCGTTTCAAAATTTCCGCCCAGCGGACGACGAGAACGCGTTCGTTAGCGACTACTCGTCCACGATGTACGAGGGCTGCTTGTACATGTGGGACACGGTCTTCATCGCGCTCTTCGGTCGCTATGGGGATCGCGCGTGGAAGTTTCAAAACACGCTCGATAACTTCTACTGTAAGCAGCACCCCGACGGCGGCATCTGTCGGCAGTTCCGTGAGAACAACGGCAGCGAGTGTTACAGCCGTTTCGACCCAGCGGGCAGTGGTCCGAACGTGCTTGGCTTCGCCGAATGGGAGTATTTTCAAGCCTTTGGCGATCGGGAGCGGCTCGCGGAAGTGTTTCCGGTGTTGGTCGCCTACGGCCAATGGCACCGCCGTTACCGCACCTGGCCGAACGGCAGCTACTGGGGTACCGGTCTTGCCAGCGGCATGGACAACCAGCCGCGCTCACCCGAAGGCGAGATCATCGATCACGCGCACTTGACGTGGGTCGACACCAACATGCAAGCGGTGCTCTCCAATCGCATCGTGCTCGACATCGCGACCGTGCTCGATCGGCGCCAAGAGGTGCAAGACTTCGCGGACGAGAACGCGGTGCTCATCCCGTGGATCAACGAGTACTTGTGGGACGAGTCATCCGGCTTCTATCACGACCTGCACCGCAATCAGACGCGCCTCACCAAGGTGAAGACCATCGGTGCCTTCTGGGCGCTGCTCGCGGACGCGGTGCCGGCCGAGCGCTTGCCGCGCTTCGTCGGGCATCTGGACAACGCCGCGGAATTCAAGCGTCCGCATCGCATCCCCTCCTTGTCTGCCGACACACCCGGCTACGATCCCGACGGCGGTCTGTGGCTCGGCGGTGTATGGCCGCCCACCAACTACATGGTCGTGCGTGGCTTGGCGGCGCGCGGCTACGGCGACCTCGCCTACGAGATCGCCAAGAACCATCATGACAACATGGTCGCCTCCTTCGAGGAGACCGGCTCGGTGTGGGAACATCACGCTCCGGACGAAGAGGGCGGCGGGCGTGGCCGCAAAGACTTCGTGGGCTGGACCGGCATCACGCCAATCGCGGTGCTGTTCGAGTTCATCTTCGGTCTGCGCCCCGAGCTCGCGCGCAATCGGCTGACCTGGCACATTCGCGGCGTCGAAGGCTTCGGTGTCGATCGCTACCCATTCGGCCGTGAGGGCTTGTTGCATTTGAAGCTCGAACCCCGCGCGAGTGTGCTCGATCGCCCGATCGTCGAAATCACCAGCAACGTGGACGTCGACATCGAGCTGACGTGGGCCGGCGGCTCTGAAATCGTGAGCGTCCGCGCAACCGCTAAATAGCCCCAACAAGCCGGCATTTTTGCATGTCCAGCACGGTGATGATCGACGGTCTGCTGGTGCCGCCCGAGCGCGCCCAGGTGAGCGTGTTCGACCGCGGTTTCTTGTACGGCGACTCCGTGTTCGAGTCGCTGCGCAGCTACCAGGGGAAGTTGTTCGCGCTCGATGAGCACCTGGCCCGTTTGAAGCGGAGCGCCGAACGAGTGGCCATCACCCTGCCGGTCAGCCTCGATACCTTGCGCAATGAAATGCAGTACGCGCTGCACGTGCACGGCAGCAAAGACAGCTATCTGAGGCTGACGCTCACGCGTGGCACGGGTCGCTCCCTGGGTCTCGATCCGGAGCTCGCAGGCGAACCGCTGCGTGTGCTGCTGGTGACGGCGCTCACGCTCCCTGCCGCGGAAATTTACGAGCACGGCATCGCCGCGATCACCTATCGCGCTGAGCGGCCGAGCGATGCTGCGGGCGTGGCCGACGCCAAGATTGGCAACTACTTGCTGGCGGTGTTGGCGATGCGCGCTGCGCGTGCGCAAGCTGCGCGCGAGGCATTGATCGAAGATGCTCGAGGCCACATCTTGGAAGGGGCCTCCTCCAACGTATTTGCCGTCTTTTCCGGAAAGTTGGTCAGCCCGCCCGAGTCTGCTGCGATCTTACCGGGGATCACTCGAGGCCACGTGCTCGAGCTGGCACGTAGCGCAGGCACCAAGGTCGAGCTGCGCGCGATCGCCAAGGCAGAGCTCGCTTCTGCCCAGGAAGTCTTCGTGTGCTCCAGCATTCGCGAGCTGGTACCCGTCGTCAGCATCGACGGGCGTCCCGTGGGCAACGGCCTGCCGGGGCCGATCACGCGCGCACTCTTGCATTCGTATCGCGAACGCGCAGCGGCGGCGCGCTAGGGGAAGACAGCTTTGGCGCTTCGTGCCCGATCTCGGCGAGCGGGCACGAGCACGTTTACGGGGCTCGGACGCTAGACGGCGGCCGCGTCGCTGGCTTCGACCGGGCGTGGCATCGGGATGCGTAGGCGCCCTCCGTCTTGGTACGCCATGGCGCTGATCGCCTTGTCGAAGAAGCCGCGCAAGAAGCCGACTTCGTGGGGCGGGTTGGTGATCAAGCCGGCGTCGCGGATGTTCTTCATCGTGGCGACCACCTCCAGCGTGCGCACCTCGCCTTCGCGCGCGAGCACGCTGAGCGCGCTGTCTTTCATCACCCGCGAAAGGGCTTCGCGGCGCTCGGGAGTGAAGTAGCGATCGGTCGCGGACACGACCTCTTCCTCGAGCTTCTTTTGTAGCTCTTCCGGGTTGGGCTCCGCGCCGGGTGTCAGGCGCTCACCGAGCTTGAGCAGCATCTCATCGAGCGCCTGCTTGGGCGGGAACCAGCCACGGAACTCGGGCAAGAGATGCAAGCCATGCGAGCTCTTGGCCAGATCTTGCGCGTCCTCGTCGCCGAGCTCGAGGCCCTCGCCGTCGAACGGGTGCTCCTCGGGCTCGCTCGGTACCGGCTCGAGCAACCCTTGGGCGCTGGCAAAGCCGAGCGGCTCGGGCACTCCGCGCGCCGCGTGCGTCTTGCGCGCGGCGGCGATGCGAGCGCGCGCCCAGGCCACGGGTACCTTCACCGGGCGATAGTCCGCACCCGGTAGCGCTTTGCTGAGCGCCTCCTTCAGCTGTGACTGACTGAGGTCGCCCACGTTGACCTTGTGCACGCCGAAATCGTCGTGCAAGTACACGAACACGCTGTGGGCACGGCTGGTCAGCGAACGCGAGGTAATCACCAGACAGACGCTGCCGCTGCCGTCGGGCGCGAGCATCAGGGCCTCGGCGATTTCCGGGGATTTTTCACCCGTGACGCTGGCCACGTGGCGCGCGGTCGGGATCGCGACGCCACGCGCTTTGAGCACGTTCAAGCCGCGTCGGGCTGCTTTACGCGCGGCGCCCGTGGCACCCTCCGCAGCGACGTTGACGGCCGCCGCGTTGCCCGCCTTCACCCAGGCTTCGACCAATGCCGCGGCGTTCTCGCCAGCGTGCCCCAGGGCGGCCAGGGCGTTGTCTGCGCTCGCCGATAGATCGGCTGCGGCGAGCGATACGCTCGACTTGCTCAGTTGTTTGTCCGTCATGCGGGTCTCCCAAAATGTGAATCAGAGTCTCAAAGGGCGGCGATGGCTTCGACCTCGACGCGCACGCCCAGAGGTAGGGCGGCGACCGCGACCGTGGTTCGAGCCGGTGGATCGTTCGTGAAATGCCGGGCGTATGCGACGTTGAAGGCCGCGAAGTCGGCCATGTTGGTCAGGTAGATGGTGGTCTTGACCACGTTGTCCAAGCTTGCGCCTGCGGCGCTCAGCACTGCCTGCAGGTTTGCCATGATGCGATCCGTCTCTTCGGCGATGGTACCGCTCACGACCAGGCCAGTGCTTGGATCGAGCGGGATCTGCCCGGCCAGAAACAACAACGACCCGCTCTGAATTGCCTGCGAATACGCGGAGACCGGCTTGGGTGCGGCTGCTGAAAAAATCACGGATCGGGTCATGGCGGGGGGCGCATCCTCCCCCCGCGCGAGCCCCGAATCAAGAGCGCTTGCCGTCCATCGAACGGCGACCGTCGATGGCGCGGCCCAGTGTGATCTGGTCGGCAAATTCCAGGTCGCCGCCGTGGGGCACGCCGCTCGCGATCCGCGAAACGACGATGCCTTTGCCCGAAAGTTCCCGGGCCAGCAAGAGCGCGGTGGCTTCGCCATCCACCGACGGGGGCGTTGCAAGGATGACCTCCTTCACCGCGTCTTCCGCCAGCACTTGGAATAGCTCGCGCAGCGGAAGCTCGTCGGGGCCGATGCCATCGAGCGGCGACAGCAAGCGCCCGAGCACGAAATAGCGTCCACGCATGGACGCGCTCTTTTCGATGGCCATCAGATCTTGCACACGCGCCACGATGCACAAGAGGCTCCGGTCCCTGCGCGAATCGAGACACACCGGACACAATGCACGACCGTCTTCAGCGACCTGCGCGATGTTGCCGCAGCGCTCGCAGCGCTTCACGGTGTCCCCCAGCTCCTGCAGGGCAATGCCCAATTCGCGGCCGTACTCCTGACTTTCGGTCACGAAGAACATGGCAAAGCGCTGGGCGGTCTTTTCGCCCACGCCCGGCAGGCGAGAGAGCAGTGCGATCAGGCGTTCCAGTCGGTCGGGGAGCATTGGGCTTAGGCTAGTCGCGCTTGCGCGAAGTGCTCGGGCTTTTCTAAGAGCTGCTGGGTCCGAGCTTCAAATCTTTGATCCGGGCGCCCAGCACCTCGACCGCGTCGGTGATGCCGCGGTGCTTTTTGGCCTGTGCGACCGCTTCTCGCTGTTTCGTCAGCCGAATTTCGGCGTCCAGGGTGGCGACCGTTTTGATGCTCGCGGCCCGCGCTGAGTCGAACTCGAAGATCACCTTGGTCGGCGCGCCAAAGTGCTCACTCGCCAGGCTGGTGAGCAGCTCTTGAGAGTCTCTGTCGTTTGCGCCATGGCCGAACATGTCACCAGGCTCCCAACCCAGGCGCAGCTCGCCAGGGGTCGAAGACAGGATCGACGCGCGCGCCAAAAACGCCGCGAGCTCCGGGCGACGCTCGTTCACTCGATCCAAAATCGCGCGAAACGCCGCCAAATCCTCGGCTTTCGGTTCGACCTGGGGCGGGCGAGCCTTGGCTACGGGTGCCGGTTTCGATTCGTTTTTTGTGTCGGGCCCCGGCTGCTCCGGAAATGGAATCGCGAAATCGGGATCGATTTCGGGCCGTCGCTCGACGTTCGGGCGCGGCTCGGGCGCGTTACTGCGCGGTGGAGGCTCCTTGCGGCCGTCCGCGGGAGCATCGGGTCGCGCGCTCTCGACGCTGCGCACCTCACGCGGCCTTGGATCCGCCGTCCGTGGCCGCAGCTCGGGGGCGGGCGGCGCGGATTGCGGTTGAGGCTGCGGCGCGCGTGCCGACTGTGGCGCGGGCTGTGCTGCAGCGGTGGCGCGTGGCGCACCCAAGCGTTGCTCGAGCGCGCCCAGCCGCCGTAAGAGCTCGTCGATCGGCAACAGCGGGGGACGACGCGCCAGGCGCACCAGCAGCATTTCGAGCGCCGCGCGCGGCTGGCCGCTGCGCACGACGTCGTCGAAGCCTTGCGAAAAGCCTTGGTGTAGACGGATCAAGTCGTCCGCGTGCGTGGCCTCCGCCAACTGCACCACGTCGCGCACTTCTTCGTCGGCCAAATCGAGCAAGGATGCAGGGTCCTTGCACACCTTGGCGACCACCAAATCACGCAGCAATGCCAGCAAATCACGAGCGACGTGGGCGGTGTCGTAGCCTTGGTTGGAGAGCTCCGCGATCACGTTCAATGCGGAGCTTGCCTCGCCGCGCACGAGCGCGAAAGCGATGTCGTGCAGCACTTTGCGGCTGGCCACGCCGAGCACCCGTGCGACGTCTTCCCCCGTCAGCTTGGCGCCGCCCCAGGCGATCACCTGATCGAGCAGACTCATGGCGTCGCGCATGCTGCCGGCGGCTTCACGCGCGACGACGCCGAGCGCAGCGTCGTCGCTCTCGATCTTTTCCTGGTCGAGCACGTAGCGGAGCCGGCCAGCGATCACTTGCGTCGGGATCAGCTTGAAGTCGAAGCGCTGAACACGGCTCAAGATGGTGATCGGCACCTTGTGCACTTCGGTCGTCGCAAAGATGAATTTGACGTGTGGCGGCGGCTCTTCCAGCGTCTTCAAGAACGCATTCCAGGCGTTCTGAGACAGCATGTGCACCTCGTCTACGATCACGATTTTGAAGCGATCGCGCGCGGGGCGGTAGGGCAGGGAATCTTGCAGCTTTCGTACGTCGTCGACGCCCGTGTAGCTGGCGCCGTCGATCTCGCGTACGTCGACGTCGCTGCCGAGCGCAATTTCGGTGCACGCCGCGCACTTCAAGCAGGGACTGACGCTGGGGCCGGGGTCCGTGCCGGGCGCTGTCGTCTCTGGATCGCCGAGGCAGTTCAGGGCCTTGGCCAGGATGCGCGCGCTGGTCGTCTTGCCCACGCCGCGGACACCCGTGAACAGGAAGGCGTGCGCCACGCGGCCGCTGTCGATCGCGTTGCCGAGCGTGCGAGCGACGTGGTCTTGCCCAACCAGGTCCTCGAAGCGCATCGGGCGCCACTTGCGTGCCAAAACGACGTAGCTCATCGGAAATACTCGCGTAGCAGATCGCGTCGGCCCTGGCGAGTGTGCCCAGAGCGCACGTCCGATCCGCGCCGTTTGCGAGTCGATTGAGCGGCGCCGCCGGGCGGGGTAGCGTTCGAAGGTGCGTTCGTCCCTGTCGTGCTGCGTGCTGGTCGTGGTCGTCTCGTGTGGCGGGCAACCTGCGCCGAGTGCGGCGACTCAGTCGTCGAACGCTGCGCCCGTGCCGGTCACCAGCAGTGAGCCTGTCAGAAACAGTACCAAGCTCGAGGCGGATGCGCTCGAAAGTCCTCTGTCAGCGGCGAGCTTGGCCTTCGCCGCACCAAAGCTCGGTGAGCATGTGATGATTGCGGATCCGCGCAGCTATCGAGTGCGTGTGAGCGTCGATCCCGCGCCGCCGGACCTCGTCGGCCTCGAGCTCGGGCTCGATGCGGGGCGACCACGGCGCGTCTCGCTCGCCGAGCCGACCCTCGCGTTGGGAGAATTGCTGAGCGCCGACGTCGAGCTGGGGAACGGCGCGCACTGGCTGTTCGTGGCAGCTATCTCAGGCTCGGAGCTGGTGCCACGCGCGGCTGTGGGTGGACCCCGCGCGGCCAAGGCGTGCCGCTTCTTCATCGGCAAAACGCCGGACGAGGCCGCGGGCCCGAGCAGTGCCGTCTGGTTGCGCAAGCCCGAGGGCAGTTACAACGGCGCGAAAAACAGCCAATCCGTGCTGTTCGAGGCGTTCGTGTTCTCGGCGCTGGGGGTGCCGATCGACACCGCCATTTCGATCGAGCTCGCGTCGGTGGCGATTGGCGGACGATTGGCGCTCGCCTCGCCCTTCGTATTGCGGGACGTCCCGAGCGGCGTGTACCAGGTGACAGCCAGTGCCATGGCTGCGTCGACCAGCACGACGCACTTCACGGTCAACCGTGAGCTAGCAGGGGGCTCGTGAGCGGGACGTTTTTATCCGGCCTGCTGTGCGCCTGGTCCATGGCGCAATTCGGCCTGGGCGCATTCTTCGTGCTCGCCTATTTTGCAGGGCGGCGCGAGTCCGAGTACTTCGTGTTCGGACTTTTGTGCTTTGCGCTGTGCGTGATGAGCATCGGCGTGAGCCTGGACTACCACGACGGAGCACACCCGCACGGAATCGTCGCCGATCAGATCGGCGTGTCCGGTGCGATCTTCGCCGGTGCGTTGAACGTGCACTTCGCGCTGTGCTTCTCGACCGTCACACAGCGCTTGCGCTGGTGCTGGCCGCTGTATTTGCTGGCAGTATTTTTCTTCGTCAGCAACTGGACGGCCGGGTTCTGGGTGCCGGGCACATTTCAGATCGTTTTTTCCGATGTCTTCGGCGTGCGCGTCGAGCACATGGTTGGCGCGACGAGCACGATCGGAAACGCATTCTTCGTGGTCGGCTTGCTGGAAACTCTGGCCGCGGTGGCCATTTTGGCGCGCGCCTATCGCGCAGGCAGGCGTGACGCGCTGGCCTCGCTGATCGGCGTCTCGCTGGCCGTGCCGGCCGTCTTCAACGACGCGGGGCTAGCTTCCGGACTATTCAAAAATACCATCAGCCTCTTGCCGCACGCGTTCCTGATCTTCGCCTTCGGCGTGGCAGGCACGGTGCTGATGCGCTACCGGCTCGCGGCAGGGAGCCTCGAGCAGACCAGCCAGCGTTTGCAGGCTCGCACCGATGAGCTGCGCTCTTCGCACGCCGAGCTACGCGTGGTGCAAAGCGAGCTCGTGACCAAGAATCAGCTGGCCGCGGTGGGCGAGCTGGCGGCGGCCATTGCTCACGAAGTGAGAAACCCGCTGGCCGTGATCGTGAACGCAGTGGCCGGTCTGCGGCGTGTCTCGGGCAGCGAAGAAGATCGCGGCATTCTGCTGTCGATCGTCGACGAAGAGGCTGCGCGTCTCAATCGTCTGGTCACCGACCTGCTGCGCTTCGCGCGGCCCGTGAGCGTGAAGCGATCGCCGGTTTCGCTCGGTGAGTTGGCGAAGCGTTCTCGGTCTCAAGTCTTGGACGGTTACGAAATCATCGTGTCGATCGGCGCCGATCCGGAGATTCAAACCGTTTGGGTCGATCCGAACCTGTTCCGGCTCGTGTTCGACAACTTGGTGCAGAACGCCTGTCAGTCCATGCGCGGGGGTGGCCGCGTGGACATCGTGGTGACGCGCGGCACGCTACCCCGAGGCCCCGCGGTCTCGATTCAGATCAAAGATCATGGGCACGGCATGGAGCCCGAGGTGCGCGAGCGCGCGCTGGATCCGTTCTTCACCACCAGGCCCAGCGGCACGGGTTTGGGCTTGCCGATCGTGCAGCGAATCGTCGAGGCCCACGGCGGTGAGCTCTTGATCGAGAGCGAGGAAGGTGAGGGCACGAGCGTGACACTGTTTTTGCCTCTCGGCGCTCCCCCCGAAGATCAGCTTGCCGCGGACGACTCGCAGCCCCATCACTCCGCGTGAGAGGAAAATGAAGGCACTCGCTCGTGAGCAGATCATCGCGCTGGACAAGGCTTACGTCTGGCATCCGTACACGGCCATGGATGAATACATCGCCGAAACCAACCCGCTCGTGATTGCGCGGGCGAGCGGCCCACGCCTGTTCGACGTGGACGGTCGCGCCTACCTGGATGGCAATTCGTCCTGGTGGTGCTCGGCTTTGGGTCACAATCATCCGCGCTTGGTCCGTGCGCTCGCCGCTCAGGCCGAGCGGCTGTGCCACACGGCGCTCGGCGGGATCACGCACGAGCCCGTGGCCTTGCTCGCCAAGCAATTGGTCAAGCTCGCACCCGCTGGCCTCGAGCACGTATTCTTCAGCGACAACGGTTCGACCTCCGTCGAAGTCGCGCTGAAAATGTCGCTGCAATATTGGGCGCAAAATGGCCGGCCGGAGCGCACGCGCTTCGTCGCGTTCGAGGGGGCTTTCCACGGAGAGACCTTGGGCGTGACCGCGCTCGGTGGGGTCGAGGTGTTTCGTCGACCGTTTTCGTCCGTGATCATGGAATGCCTGCGCGTTCCGGCCGCGAGTGACGGCTTCGAGCAAGCGTTTGCCGTGCTCGAGTCGATGCTGGAAAAAGACGCCGATACCATCGCCGCAGTCGTGCTCGAGCCGATGGTGCAGGGCGCGGCGGGCATGCGCATGTACGACGCGGAGTTTTTGCGGCGCGCGCGCGCTCTGACCAAGAAGCACGACGTGTTCCTGGTGCTCGATGAAGTGTTCGCGGGCTACGGTCGCACGGGGCCGATGTGGGCCTCGGAGCATGCGGGCGTCGCGCCCGATTTGATGTGCACCGCCAAGGGCTTCACCGGCGGTATGCTGCCGATGGCGGCCACGCTGGCCACGCGTCGCATCTTCGAGGGGTTTTTCGGCGGCAGCGAGCGCTCTTTCTTCTACGGCCACACCTTCACCGGCAATCCGCTGGGCGCGGCGCTCGCGATCGAAGTGCTGAAGGTATACGAAGAGGAATGCGTGCTGGAGCGCGCGGCCGGCAAAGCTCAGCGCATCCGCGCCGCCTTTGCCGAGTTTTTGGCCATCCCCGGCGTGATCGCCAGCCGTTCCCTGGGCATGATCGGCGCGCTCGAGCTCGGTGGTCGGCAAGGCTATCTCGAGCGCAGCGGCCTCGCGGTGTACCACGAGGCATTGCGCCGAGGCGCGTATCTGCGCCCGCTCGGAAACGTGGTCTACATCGCCCCTCCTCTGAACATCCCCGACGCGGATCTCGACGAGCTCTTGGCAATCGTCGCGGACTCCGTGCGCGCGGTCACCACCTCGGGTTAGGCTGCTCGCATCAAATGGCCGAACGAAAGCGTTACCTGTTCGTGTGTGTCAACCGCCGCCCCGACGGCACGCCCAAAGGCTCGTGCGCCGCTCGCGGTGCGGTCGAGCTGCACGAAAAGCTGAAATCGATGCTCAAGAAGCGAGGCCTGGCCGAAGTCGAAGCCCGCGCCTGCACGTCCAGCTGCCTCGACACCTGCTGGGCCGGGCCGGCGATTGCCGTCGAGCCGGACGGCTACTTCTACGGCCACGTCGCGGAAAGCGATCTGGAAGAGATCGTGAACGGTCTTGCGACGGGCCAACGCGTCGAACGGCTGGTGCTCCAGCCGAGCGACTACGTGGAACCGAAGGAGCTGAAGAAGCTCGACGGCTGAGCCGCGTTACGGCGTAGGCAGCGGTTGCTTGTAAATCGCTTGGCCCTCACTCCAGTACAAGGCAGCAGCGGTTCCGACCCAGAGCTCGTCGACCCGCGTTTGTCGCTGGTTGCGCTCGAGCAGGCGGATCGGGGGATCGCTGCCGGCGAAGCCAGCGGTCAGCACCTGCGTCTTGTAGGAGTACCCGTTGCTGCCCTCGACCGCCGCCGGAACCACGTCGAGGAAGTAACGATCGCCGACGGCCGTCAGATTGCTCGGTGTTCCGCTGCCGAGTGCTCGGACGCGCTCGAATGCTCCACCGCTCTTCGGGGCTCGCGACAACAAGCCCCCCATGGTATCGGCAGCCGTTCGAATCGATTCGAGCGCGTAGATGGCGTCGTCGTGCAGCGCGAAAGAAATCGCCGTGACGCCCACCGCGCTGGGTGCGGCGCCAGCGAGCGGTGCGCGCATCAACGAGCCGCTGGACGCCGCATAGTAGTAAAGATCCGTCGCGTCGGTCGCCAGCGCGCGCACGAGCTCTGAAACGAACACCGTGGGCAGCGCGTTCGCCTCGGAGCCCATCGTGTAAACCTCCTTTCCAGCCGCCCAAAATGGCTGGCTGCCCGCTGCGGCAAAAAACTGGGGCTGCGCGCCGTCTTGCACCAGCTCGGGAACGCCGCCGTTCAAGGGCACGCGAAACAACTGGGCGTGGATGGGCGTACCGATCAGCGGCGCTCCATCGAGGTAGACATACGCGTGAGTGGTGCTGAGCTTCAAGCTCGTTGGACCGGCAAGTCCTGACGCAAGCACCGCCGTCGTCCCGTCAGTGATGGAGTACGACATCAACGCGCCATCGTGCTGGTAGTTGCCGAGCGCGTCTCGAGTCCCATACTCGAGCCAGTAGACGTGCGATTCGTTGGCAGTGAGCGCGACGACCCCGCTCTCTGACGCCGCATTGGGCGTCGGCCCGAAGCCGAAGCCGGCGATACCGAAACCGGCGCCCGCCGTCCCCCAGTTGGGAGTGCCGCCCTTCCCCCCCGGAGCGGTAGTCTCAGAACCCGGCGCTCCGCCGATCCCGCCGCTGCCGCTGAGCGCCGCTCGCCGCAGCACGCACAGTCCGTTGCTCGGGCAATCGGGTGCGGGAACGCATTTGCCCTGGGCATTGCAGGCCAAGCCTTCGTTGCAACGATCCAAAGTCTTGACCACCGCCTTCGCGGGGGTGCCGTCCGCCTCGGTGACCAAGGCGCCAGGCACACAATCTTGCCCGATTTCACCGGGGCCGGGTGGCGCGCCGCCACTTCCGCCCCATGGCGCCCCCGCCCCTGGAGCCCCCGCGGTGGGGCCGTTGCCTGCCTTCGCGCCCGGCGCACCTCCAAGGAAGCCCACGTCCCCCTCCCCCGCGTCGCCACCTTGCGGCTCGCCTGCCGCACCCGCGCGTCCCGCACCCGCGTAGCCTGCACCTGGGATGGAGGCGGCGCCGCCGTCACCACCATTGACCGATAGCTTGCCGTTGCATCCCACCGCGATCAGCGCCGCCCAAACCAGCCACTTGCGCATACTCATCAGCTCATCCTCCCTAGTTACTCTTGCACGAACGAGCGCGCCCGATCGACGAGCGGGCTGCCCGGATTTTCCTCGACGAAGCGTTGCGCGAGCCGACTTGCGGCCGCCGCTTGCCCCCCTCGGGAGAGCGCCTCGATTCTGAGCAGCGTGGCTTCCGCCCGCATTTTTTGACCCTTGAGCACGCGATCGTAGCGATCCAATGCGGCTAGGGCGGCCTGGGTGTCGCCCGCACTGAGCGCGCTCGAGGCGACCTTGAGCGCGCTCAGCTCGTCGCTCAAAGTTGCAGGCGCGGAATGCACCGCTGTGGGCGCCGCGCTTGGCACGAGCTTGGGCGCCACGGGTGGGCTAGGCAGTGGATTCAGCGTTGCGCTCGGGGCTTCGACTCGCGAAACGGCGCGGCGTTCCGGCTCCCGGTGAGCGACAGTGGTCGGTTCAGCGCTGATCCCTAGGCTCACATCTCTAGGACGCAGCAGCAGCGCGGATCCGGCCGCGACAGCGACCGCGACGCTCGCGGTCAGCCACTTTCGGCGGGCCGAAAAGTGCGCGTTCGTCGGCCTTTCCTCGCTATTCATGCGCCTCAGCGCCTCGAGCGCACGCTGCTCGGCGCCTGCCGGGGGTGTTTCGTTGCGAGCCGCCTCGAACAAGCGCGCGCCGAGCTGATCGATCGGATCCGGGGTCACGGTTCATCCCCGAACGGATTTTGAGCTCGCATCTTCTCGAGCAGCGCGCGGAATTTTTCGCGCGCGATGCGTAGCCGCGAGGCCGCCGTACCAACGGGTACGCCTTCCAGCGCGGCGATCTCCGGCACCGCGAGTTGCTCGATTTCTGCCAAGACGATGATGTGTCGCTGCTTCTCCGGCAGTTGGTCCAAGACCTGGGCTAGCAGCTGACGCGCTCGAACCAGCTCCGCCATTTTCTCGGGGCCTCGCGACTCCACGTCCGGCTCGTCGTGCGTCTCGTCGCCGAGTACCTCACGCCGCCGGCGTAAGCCCCGGCGCGCGTTGTTGGCGATGCGTAACGCGGCCCCATACAGGAACGAACGCGCGCGGTCCGCGTCGATTTCGTCGAGTTTTCGGGCGGCGATCATGAAAACCTGCTGCGTAGCGTCCTCTGCGTCCGTGCGCGATAGGCCAAGTCCGCGCAGCACTCGCCAGATGAAGCCGTAGTGCTGCTCCACCAGGGAATCGATCGAGAGCTCGCTCGGAGCCCTCTGGCCGGTGCCAGGGGGGGAGGCCTTGCTGGGGATCCCGATCACTTCGTCTCGAAACGGCAATGTCCGGCACCCTCGACGGCGATCAGCCAGCCGAACCGATTTCCCCTAATTGCCACGAAATACCGCGGGCCCCCGGGTCCAGCCGCTCGCTCAATGGCTTGGCAGCGGTTGCGCATAGATCGCTCGCCCGTCGCTCCAAAACAGGCCGACCGCGGTCCCGATCCAGCGAAAGCGGTCGTCCGGCCCCCGTTCCATCGGCAGTTCGAGCAGGCGGATCGGTGGATCGTCGTCAGCGAAGCTTGCGCTCAGCACCCGCCTTTGGGTCCCGTAATTTCCCCCGCTGTCTTGCACGCCCTCCTCCACCGTGAAGAAGTAGCGATCGCCGACCACTTGTAACGCTAGCGCGTCGATCTTGGTGAGGGGCACGCCTGCGCCCAGGGGACGGACCCGCAGAAACTCACCGCCGCTCTTCGGCGCTCGCGAGAGAACGGTGCCCCACGGCAAGCCATTCTGTAACACGTCGAGCTCGAATAGGTCGTCGCCGTGCAATGCGATTCCAAAACCTGACGAGGTGGCAACGAATTGGGGTGCAGGGCTCGCGATCGGCGTGCGTATCACCGCAAAACCAGAGGAGGGGGAGGTGTAGAATATCTCCGTGCCATCGCTCATGAGCGGGTACACGGAGCCTTCCGTGGAGAAAGGTGTCGGGACCGCGTTCGAGCTCGCCGACTGCGTGTAGATCCCCGTGGATGTGCTCCAGAAGGCTTGGCTGCCAGCTGCGGTGAAACCTGCGGGGAAGCCCTCTTCGATCGAGAATTGGTCCTGTTGCAATTGCTCTACGCTGCCACCGGTCAGCGGCGCGCGATACGCCTGAGGATGACCATTCAGAATGCCGTCCGAGGCAATGTAAGCGTGAGTCGTCGTGAGGGCCAAGCTGGTTGGCCCATCGAATCCGGACGCCACACTCGTCGTCGTGCCGTCGGCGATTCTGTACGACATCAAGGTGCCATCGTGCTGGTAGGTCCCGAGCGCGTCACGAGTGCCGTATTCGAGCCAGTAGACGTGCGAGTCGCTGGCCGCCAAGGCAAGGACGCCAGTGTGCCCGTGCGCAATGCCATCCAGCCCGTCAAAGACGTATTGGTCAAACACGGCTCGCCGCATGACGCACACTCCGTGGCCTTGCAGGCAATCAGGTGCCGCCGCGCATTTCCCTTGCGCGTTGCACGACAAACCTGCGTCACATCGAGCCAAGACCCTGATTGTGGCCTCCGTCGCGCTGCCCTCGGACTCGGTCACCAAGCCCTCCGGGAGGCACGTTTCTCCGACCTTGCCGGCGTCGGGTGGGATGACCGTGCCAGCGCTGCCGCCGCCTCCGTCCCCGCCCGCTAGCTCGGCGCCCCCGGTCATCCCCGCGACCGCTTCGATTGGCCCGTCGCTCATGTCGGTACCCACGCCGCTCACGTCGCTTGCGCCGCTCACGTCGCTTGCGCCGCTCATGCCGCTCACAGAGTTGCCGCCCCGATCGACGATCAGTCGGCCATCACAGCCCACGGCGAGCAGCAACGCCCAACCACCCAAGCTACGCAAACTCATTAACTGCTCCGCCTCAATGAACGATCCCAATCACTTCGTCGCTCGAGGGGCAATGTCCGGCAGCCCCGCCGACGATCAGGGCAGCCGAAGCGAAATTGCCAAACCTGCATGAAACACCACGGGCGCGTCGCGATACAGCGACTGGGAGCCCGAGAAAATCTCGTTTCGGATCAAAGGCACGAGGGCACCTCCGCTCGCTTCGAGCCACAGCCAATCGGGCGAAAGGGCGACCGCCAGGCGCAGTTGCGCAGCCGGGGCTGCCCAGAGCGAGCGGTCATCGACGCCGGTTCCGCTTCCCCCCGATGCGCCCGTGGCCCCGAGCTCGAACGCAAGACACGGGCGCAGGTCGAGCCGCCCGGAGAGCCACCCAACCGGGCAGGCCTCGGCGCGGCCCGCGAGAATCCAGCGTTGAACGGGGCCGATTGCGGTCTCGGACGAACCCAAAGAACCGACCACGCTGCCGCGCAGCGAAAGGTTCGGCAAAGCGCGGCTGAAAGCCGGTTTCCAGTCGACGAAGAGCTCGCCGCGCGGCAGCGGATGAGTGGTAATGCCAATCATCGGACCGAGCCCGAGGCCCAGCGACCAGTGAGGCCCGGACTTGGGCGCGTCCTCGCGGGGAACGGTTGGAGCAGGTGAGGGGGAGACCGCTGCGGTCGCTGTGGGCAGCGGAGTGGCGAGCGGCGGCTCGGGTGCTGCCTCCGTATTCGCGCTCGGCGTCGCATCGACAACCGCCGCCGAAGCCCCCGCCAATTTTTCGACCCCGGGCTCCGAGCTCACGTGCCCCGGGGTTAGGGCGAGACCCAAGCTCAGCGCCAGGGCCTCCGCGACTTGCTCACAGGTGGCGTCGTGCAACTCCCGAATTGCGACGATGCCGGCATCGGTTTGTCGCTCGAGGCGTCCCACCGTCTGCTTGCCGTCGGCAACCAAAGTGACCACGAAGTCGATGTGGTCACCGGCTTGCGCGAGTCGCGCGTGGCGCGAGTTTTCCGCCAATTTGTCGAGGAATTGCGCGCCATTCGGGCACGCCTCCGAGGCCCGGTACCAGACCGACGGAGGCTGCGTTTCGGAGAACGCGGGCCGAGCCAACGAAAGCAACAGCCCCGCACACGATGAGAAAGCCCGAACGCGCATCAAGAGTCCGTTGCCCTTATTAGGCGATCGCGGGCCCGATTGCACTTCGTGCCGCGATTCAGCAGGATCACGGCTCAGTCAGTCAGCCAGCGGCGCGAACAAGTCCTCCAGATCGCCTTCGGTCAGGCGTGAGGGCACGCCGCCCGTGCCGAGCAGGGTTTGGGCTAATTGCTGCTTCTTCTGTTGCAAGCGCAGCATGCGCTCTTCGACGCTGCCTGCCACGATCAGGTTGTACACGAACACGGGCTTGGTTTGCCCGATGCGATACGCGCGATCGGTGGCTTGCGATTGCGCGGCCGCGTTCCACCACGGATCGTAGTGGATGACCGTGTCGGCGCTGGTCAGATTGAGGCCGGTGCCGCCTGCCTTGAGGCTGATCAAGAACACGTCCGCTTGGCGTGCCTCGAACACATCGCACACCTTTTGGCGATCGACGGTCGACCCGGTGAGCTCGACGGTGCGCACCTGGCGCTCCTTCAGTCCCGCGGAGAGCAGCGCGAGCATGCGGGTGAACTGCGAGAAAACCAGTACTCGCCGGCCTTGTTCGAGCTGGGTCATCACCAGCTCGAAGAACAGCGCAAACTTCGCGGAGCTGGTCACCGTGCGCGCCGACGAGACCGACACGAGCCGCGGATCGCAGCACACCTGGCGCAGCTTCATCAGCGCATCCAGGATGGCGATCGCCGAGCCCGGGATGCCCTTCTTCTTGATCGCCGTCCGCACCTCGCTGTGTGCGGCCGCGCGAATGCTCTCGTACAGCTCGCGCTGATCGCCGGCCAGCTCGACCGGACGAATCAGCTCGGTTTTGGGAGGCAGGTCGCGCGCTACGCTCTCCTTCATGCGGCGCAGGATGAAGGGCGCGACGGCGTTACGCAGCGCTTCCAGTTTCTGCGCGTTGCCTTCGCGCTCGATCGGGTGACGAAATGCCGTGCGGAAGCGATCGGCATCACCCAAGAAGCCCGGCATCAGGAAGTCGAACAGCGCCCACAATTCTTCCAGATTGTTTTCCACCGGCGTGCCGGACAAGCACAGCCGATGCCGCGCGGACAACGCCCCGACGGCCTTGTTGACCTGACTGCGCGGGTTTTTGATGGCCTGCGCTTCGTCCAAAATCAGCAGGTGAAACTCGCGATCGCGAAAGTGCTCCAGATCGCGCAGCACCAGCGGATAAGTGGTGAGCACCACGTCCGCACCCGAGATTTCATGGCGGCGAGCTTCGCGTTTGCTGCCGTGCAAAACCACGACCTTCAAATGCGGCGCGAATTTCTTCAGCTCGCGCTGCCAATTGCCGATCAAGCTGGTGGGCATCAACACCAGGTTCGGCGACATCATGCGCCCCGAAGCTTTTTCGGCGGACAGATGCGCGATGGTTTGCAGCGTCTTGCCCAGGCCCATGTCGTCGGCCAGCACGCCACCCACGTCGCACGCGATCAGGTGCTGCAGCCAATCGAGCCCCTCTTGCTGGTAGGGGCGCAAGGTCGCGGTGAGGCCGGTGGTGCTGACTGCGACTTTTGCGTGCGTGCCGCTGCCCAGAGCGCGGCCACGCTTCCTCACATCGGTATCGCCGCCCCAAAGGAGCGTGGCGGCGCCGTCGAGGGCAAGGTCGAGCTTGGCCACCGTGGCTGCGCGTGAGCCGGGGAAGCTGAGCGTGCCATCGGCGAGCTCTTCACCGCGATACAGCTCGAGCAGCACCTGCAACACCGAGCGCAAACGCTCGGGCGGTACCGGTAGATAGCGGTTTTCACCGACCGGAACCACGCGGAAGCGCGCCGGCATGCGCAGCAATGCCTCCAAGCTCGAGACATCGTCGCACTCTTCGAGCAGCTCGAGCAGCGCCGGCACCAAGTTGACGCGCTTGCCCTCGATCTCGATGCCTAGCTCGAGGCTGAACCAGTCGCTGCGACCGTCATCGGCGTCGACCGTGGCGTACCAAGGCACGTCCGGCGACACGACTTGATACGGATAGTCCGGCGCGATCTCGATCTTGAAACCGAGGCTCTCGAGCTGCGGCAGCGCGTAGGCGGTGAATGAGCACAGCGTGTGCACATTGCCGCCCACCTGCACGATGTAGTCCGCCTGCGAATCGAGATCCGCGGCGTAAGCCGACGCGCACTCGACCTCCACCGCACCGAAGCCCTCGAGCAAACACTGCGCCCGCGCTTCGCCAGCGGAGTCGCGCTCGACGCGCGCGAGCCCGCCGCCCTGACCGACGAAGAATTGCTTTCGCCGATCGGAGGCGCGGATACGCGTGCCGGCGTATTCGAACGAAAGCGCGAGCACTGGCACATCGAGCTCGGCGAAGCCGCCGTGCTCGCTATCGTCGGCTTGCTCGACGGACATGCGTTCGACGAACAGCCGTACGCAGGGGACGAACTGGATGGCCGCGGAGGCGGCCGGCTCGGGTTGGGTCGTGGCTTCGGCGAACAAGAGACAGTCTTCGTTAGATCAAACTACGGAACATTTGTCGATCCCCTACGACGCCCATTTGTTCAGCGTCCCTGTAGGTCCATCAACCACATCGAAAGTTACCCGATGCTATAACTCATTGATACTTTTAATGTTAATACCTGGATTGACATAATTACAGGCAAGAGACAGAATGTCATGATGCCTGACGCGATGACAGACGCGATCGACGAGTTGTCTCCGAGCTCCCGGCCGTCGGCCGAATCGGGCGCCGACGTCACGGTGCTCGTGGTCGACGATGAAGCTAGCAACCTGGCTTCACTCGAGAAGATCTTTCAGCGCGAGGGCATGCGCGTGTTCACTGCCGACGGCGCAAAGGCGGCGCTCGAATTGGTGCGCCGTCACCGCGTACAAGTGGTGCTCACCGACTTGATGATGCCCGGCACGAGCGGTGCCGAGCTGCTGCGCGCGCTCAAGGAAGTGTCGCCCGATACCGAGGTCGTGCTGATGACGGCGTACGGCACTGTCGAAACTGCGGTGCAAGCCATGCGCGAGGGCGCCTACGACTTCGTGGAAAAGCCGCTCAAGCGCATGACCATCGTCAAGAGCGTGCGCAAGGCCGCCGAACGTCAATCACTCGTGGCTGAAAATCGCTCCCTGCGCCAAGAGCTGAAGCTCCTGACCAATCGCGAGATCGTCGGTCAGAGCCCCGCCTTGCGGCGTGTGTTGGACGTTGCCACGCAGGCCGCACCCTCCAGCGCCACCGTGCTCATCTTGGGCGAAAGCGGCACGGGCAAAGAGCTAATCGCGCGCTACATCCACTCCAAGAGCGGGCGAGCCAACGGGCCATTCGTGGGCGTGAATTGCGCGGCAATCCCCGAGAGCATCCTGGAAGCGGAGCTGTTCGGGCACGAGCGCGGCGCGTTCACGGGCGCGATCGCCAAGCGCGAGGGGCGCTTTGCTCGCGCCCGCGGCGGCACACTGTTTTTGGACGAGATCGGTGAGCTGAGCCCGGCGGTGCAAGTGAAGATCTTGCGCGTGTTGCAGGAGGGTGAGTACGAGCCCGTGGGCGGTCACACCGTGAAGGCCGATGCCCGGATCGTGGCTGCGACGAACCGCGACTTGGTGTCGGAGGTCGAGGCGGGGCGCTTTCGCGAAGATCTGTACTACCGCTTGAACGTGATCGCGGTCACAGCCCCGGCGCTGCGCGCGCGCCGGGAAGACATCCCGCTCTTGGTCGATCATTTCTTGGGCGTGTACTGCACCAAGAACGGTCGAGCTCGACTGACCGTACCCAGCGAGGTCCTGCGCAAGCTGATGGACTACTCCTGGCCGGGAAACGTGCGCGAGCTCGAGAACGTGATCGAACGCGCGGCCGTGCTGTGTCGTTCGGAGCTGCTCGGGCTGTCCGATCTGCCCGATGCCGTGGCCAGCGCCACCCCACGGCCGCCTTCGGAGCTGACATTTTCGATCGGCACCCCCCTGTCGGAGGTCGAGCAGCGGATGATTCGCGACACGCTCTCCCACACCGGGGGCGATAAATCGTTGGCCGCGCAGCTGCTCGGCATCTCGACCCGCACCATCTACCGCAAGTTGGGCGAGAACGAGTGAAGGCCCAGAAATGCGCGTGATTTGCCGAGCACGTGCGGGCTCCGGCCCCCGCGCCAGCAGCTACTTTTGCCAGTTTGTCGAAAGCGGCGGAGCCAGCCGGGAAAGCTTGCCAGCTTGGCGCGGGCGAGCGTCGGCGGCAGCGGCAAACTGCGTGGAAATCCGTTGGTTTTTCCGGTAATGAGCGCTGGCACGCCTCTCGCTTGAGGCGGCCCCGGGACCCGTGACCTTCGATCTCCTGCTCAAGAAATACTTCCTCGGCGTGGTGCTGGCGTTCGTCGCCTTGGCTGCCTATTTTCAGGCCGCGGGCGCCACGCAGCTGATCGGAGCGGCGTTCTCCGGCTCGGTCAGCAGCGTCGCGCCGCCTCGGCCCGCGGCCACCACGGCCCCGGCGAGCCGTGAGCGTCCGAGCGCCGATGCGATCATTGCGCGCAATCCTTTCGACTCGGTGACGGGGCCGCTCAACGCCGAAAAGATTGCGATCGACGTGCCCGTGCCGGGCAAGAGCCCGATCGACAATACCGATCCGCTGACCGCTCCGGTTTGTGACGCCCCCACCGTGTTCATCGTTACCGAGTCGCACGATCCCCTGTGGTCCGTCGCCGCGTTGCAAGCGCCGGGCGAACCGCGTCCGCGCATGCACCGCGTAGGAGACGACGTGGGCGGCAAGAAGGTCGAATTCATCGGCTACAACCCGCGCGAAAACACGCCTGCGGTTTGGCTCTCGTCCGGCAGCACGCTGTGCCAGGCGATGTTGTTCAAGACTCAACCGACGCTGCCCGCCGCCGCGCCCGCCGCTGCTGCCGCCGCGCCGCCCCCTCCGCCGCCCTCGGGAGGCCCGAATCCCGTGCCGGCGGATATCGCCTCCAAAATTCAGAAGGTCAGCGATACCGAGTTCAACATCGATCGCTCGGTCGTGGACAAGATCCTGGAAAATCAGGCTGAGCTGATGAAGTCCGCGCGCATCGTGCCCGAAACGAAAGACGGCAAGGTGCTCGGCATCCGCTTGTTCGGGATCAAACCCGACACGCTGCTCGGCACGCTCGGGTTGCAAAACGGTGATCGACTCGAATCGATCAACGGCTTCAACATGGGCAGCCCAGAAAAAGCCTTGGAAGCCTACGCCCGACTCCGAACCGCCTCCCAGCTGGACGTTACCGTCAATCGCCGCGGTGCCCCCGTGTCCATTGTCCATCACATCAAGTGAGTGTTTTCGTGACGAGTTCCGTGTTTTCGAAGTTCAAGTTTTCACGTGCCTTCGGGGCCTGTGGTCCGGTTCGAACGGCCTCGCTGGCAATGCTGTTCGCGGCCAGCGCTTCTGCGCAGGATGCGCCGGCGCCCAAGCCAGCTGCCGCGCCGCAGATCAAAGTGCCCGCCCGCCGCGTGCCGGCGGCTGCGGCAGCCGCCGCCGCGCCCGCCGCGCCCGTCGCGGTGCCCGTTGCCAGCCCCGCGGATCGCGATCCCCCTGGCGCAGCTGCCGCGCTGCCGACCACGATGGAAAAGATCGCCACCGCGGCGGACGTGCCCTTTCGCGCGCAGCCCGGGGGCCACCTGGTCAAGTTCAACTTGCAGGACGCGGATCTGGCCGAGCTCGTCAATCACATCAGTGGCCTGACGGGTAAACGCTTCATCTACGGCGCCAAGGTTCGCCAGATCAAAGCCACCGTGGTTTCCCCCGAGGCGGTGACGTTGGAAGAGGCCTATCAGGCCTTCCTGTCGATCCTCGATGCCAATGGCATGACCGTGGTGCCGCATGGTCGCTTCTTGAAGATCGTCGACAGCGGCGGCGTCGTGACTCAACCCACGCCGGTCATCGCGCGCGGCGAGCCCGTGCCGGATTCCGATCGCTTCGTCACCCGCCTCTACCGTTTGGAGCACGTAGGGACCGACGAGGCGATGGCTTTGCTCGGCAAGTTCAAGAGCAAAGACGGCGATATCTCGGTGTACACGCCGGGCAAATTGCTGATCGTCACCGACACCGCCACGCAGGTGCGGCGCCTGATGCGCATCGTCGAGGAAATCGACGTGGGTGGGTCGGGCCAGCACATGTGGATCGAGCCCGTGCGCAACGGCACCGCGCAAGAGCTCGCCAAACGCGTGAATGAGCTGTTCGAATTGAGCACCCCACCCGCCGCGGGCCAGCCTCCGGGATCGGGCAAGGCCGGTGGCCTGAACAAAGTGATCGCCGACGAGCAGACCAATTCGCTGATCGTGGTGGGCACCGAGGATTCGTATTTGCGCCTGCTGGAGGTGTTGAAGCGGCTCGACTCGCAGACCACCTCGTCCGGCAAAATTCACGTCTTGCCGCTGCAGCACGCGATCGCCGAAGAGATGTCGACGACCTTGAACCAGATGCTGGGCGCTTCAGGCGGTCGCGCCGCCCAACCCCCTGCTGGCCAGCCAGGCGGTGCGGCCCAGGGCACGTTCGAGGGCGAGCTGAAGATCACGGCGGACAAGAGCACCAACTCGCTGATCATCACTTCCTCGAATCGCGACTACGCGACGATGCGGCTGGTGATCGACAAGCTCGACCACTCGCGGCGTCAGGTGTTCATCGAAGCCGTGATCATGGATTTGTTGGTCTCGGATTCGACCACACTCGGTGTGTCGTTCCACGGCGGCACGCAGCTCGGCGCGGCTCAGGATTCGCTTTTGCTGGGCGGTTTCAACGCCGGCAAATCGGTCGCTTTCCCCGCGGACCCGAGCTTGCTGCAGGGCTTCGCCGCCGGTATTCGCGGTCCAGCGATCCCCAACACCACGAACCTTCTCGGAACCGGTCTGAGTATCCCCGCGTTCGGCGTGGTCTTGAATGCCGTGGCGTCCAGCGGTCGTTCCAACATCCTGTCGACGCCGCACATCATTGCCACCGACAATACCGAGGCCGCCATCAGCATCGGTGAAAACATTCCCTTGCAGACCAACGTCGGTGGCGGCGGCGCTGCGGCAGCGTCGGGCGTGCCTGGTGCAGCGGTCGGTCTGGGCTTGCTCAATGGCTTGGGCGGCTTTGCCGCGCCACGCCAGGACGTCGGCAACAAGATCAAGATCACGCCTCACATCAACGAATCGAACCAGGTTCGTTTGGAGATCGATCAGGAGAGCAGCGCTCCCGGGGCGACCTCCGGCACGCTGGGCGCGGTCAGCATCATCAAGCGTACGGCCAACACGACGGTCGTGGTGCAAGATCAGCAGACCGTGGTGATCGGCGGCCTGATGAGCGACGAGTACACGACGACCCGCACCAAGGTGCCGGTTTTGGGCGATCTGCCGCTGCTCGGCGCGCTGTTCCGCACCTCCGACGTCCAGAAGCGCAAGAAGAACCTACTGCTCGTGCTCACTCCGCACGTGATCCGTGACCAGGAAGATTTGCGTCGCATCTTCGAACGCAAGATGCAGGAGCGCCAGGAATTCCTGGACCGCTACATGGTCTTTTCCGGTACGGACTGGCAGCCGCCACGCGATTGGTCGCGCACCAGCGGTTTGGTCGAAGACGTGCGCAAGGCATACTTCGAGATCGCGGAACAGGAGCGCGTGGAAGAAGAGAGCAAGCCACGTGAGCAGCTGCCGCGCGAGCCGAGTGATCCGATCGAGCTGCCGGGCGATGTGCATGGCGTCGGTGTTGCCGGTGCTGCCGGTGCTAGCAGTGCCGCGGTGCCGATCGGCGCTGACGGTGCCCGCCGTATTCGCGTGCCAAGCGCTGCTCCGGGCGGCGGGGCCCCCGTGCGTGCACCGACGCCCGCCGGACAACCCGCTCAGCCCACGCCACCCGGGCAGTCTACGCCGCCCGCGCCGCCCGCGCCGCCTGCACCGCCTGCGCCGCCTGCGCCGCCTGCCGCTCCCCAGGGCCAGAACGAGCCCGCGTTTCGCATCAACCCGATCGCGCGCAGCGTGAACGTCGATCGCGTGGAGTGAAGAATGCTCGAGCAACGCGC